>Ga0179591_1370989_pt1 | contig 22288 bp, 20 predicted proteins | sample CZOMad2_1_08_16f_FD_182891 | JGI IMG/M metagenome (GOLD analysis project Ga0179591, IMG submission 182891) | Vadose zone soil fungal communities from Angelo Coast Range Reserve, California, USA - CZOMad2_1_08_16fungal (PacBio error correction) | ecosystem: Environmental > Terrestrial > Soil >... | reverse complement strand
TATCTCGGACAGCTCTTCTCTCATGTTCAGAGAGTAACGCTTCCCCACACCCCCAGCTATTTTCCCCACCTCCACCAAGCTTTACCCTTTTTTCTTTCATCATGGACGACTCCGGAGAAAAGCCCGCCCTCCAATCTGTTCCCCCTCTCTTTTGTCCCTGAAGCTGGATCTCGTCGATTTTTTAAGTAATGCTGGCCCTGGTCCTACGCCTTGGACCTTGCTTGTACAAGTGTGACTTCAAAACCCCTTTCCATACCCTCCTCCAGACCCGTGATTATAGTAACATTCGTGGTTGCTTTTGTTACGGTGGATTACTTCAATTTCGTTGTCAGGGTTAACAGTTACTCCCCCCCCGCGCCCCTGAGAGTGAATTCTCCCAGTCAATTGTGAACTCAGGCCTTCCCATTTCCACATTTGTCGTTCACGATCCCTCATTATCCTCTCAAACCGGATCGCGTCTGCCTTATTAGACACTTTACGCTCTTTTTTTTCTACGTTGATGCATTACTTCACCCCAACCCTCGACAGTAGGTGACCTTCGTTTCTCCCGCTTACCCGTATAAATACCCACCCGTCCGATGGTATTTTCTTCCCCTAGAATTCCTTTACCAATAGAAGAACTTCCTCTGCCCCCCTACACATTATGAGAGAGGCCAGTCTCTTTTGCAGCAGCCCCCCCTGCGGATTTCCTGATTCTTCGGACTGTCCCCTGCCTTTTCCCCTTTATTCAAGAGAATTCTTGGCAATCGAACGAGCCCTTATGCGCATAGCACACGTCGCGGTCATTTTTTCCCCCCCAATTGACGCACCCCACCAGATTGTGAGAGGTGTGTTCTGGGGTTTCATCCTTATTTTTGTTGAGAGCAACCCTGACCGGCCCTGACTCCCTCAAAACGGAGTTTTTGCCACCCCTTGAGAAGTTCCCCCCCCGTCATAACCGCCCCCTGGAAACTCATCTCTGAGAACTACCCCCCAGAATATCCTTAGTGAGCACTTCTCTTCTCCATCCTGCCGAGCAGTTGTGGTCGGTCCTCTCTCTTGTCCGATCTCTAGGCTCCTCAGAAGAAGATGTTTTTTCACCCTTTTAGTATCGGAGTCGTCTTTTCTTCCCCGTGACGGCCTTTATTCCCTTCCCGGGTTCTCGGACCTCCATAAAGATGATTCACTTTTTTCTTTGTTACCCGGATCCTCCTTTTGGAGCGATGCCCGTCCACGGTTCTTTGAAGCGTGCGTCGATCAGAGATAAGACGTTTCTTAAGCGATGACGCTTTTTTCCGTCTTCAGCCCTGTCCCCCTTTCGCGATTTTGCACTAAGGCCTCAGTACCCCCTTTGAGGGCCCTTTTCCCTGCTCGGCGCCCCTGGAATTTCCTGGGGCCGTTATGTTAGTCGCAGGGAGGTTCATCCCGTCCCCCGCCTTTTTGTCCCCCTGCGAAAATTGTAGTTTTTTCCCCCTTCAGCTGCGTTGCAAAGCAGTGTCACTCTTTTGTCCGTTCTTCTTTTTTTTCCTTCTTTTTAGAACTTTTTCTTGATCAGGCCAAGGTTTACGGTCCCTTGCCTCCTGAGGGGTTCCCTCTTTTCACAGCACTCTTTCCCTTCCTTTTTGAGCCCTCATTCTCTCCGCGGCGTAAAAAGGTTCTCTTTCCTTTGTCCCTCTAGGTGAGTCATACTCATTACGACCATGCCCCTTCGGGTTTACCCTGAGGATCTCTCTCCCTCAGGTTAAGAGGATTTCCCCGTTAAAGGGAAAGACCTTTCTCCCCCGTACGTTCTTGTCCCCACCTTCCCTCCTCCCCCCGCTCTTTCCTTTGAGAAGGTAGTATTCTTGAACCTCCCTCTATCGAAGTTCCCGAAGAAGATTCCAGACTCAGGAATGGCCAGATATTCTTTCCTTGCCCCACATACCTCATCCCCTTTGATCCCGCACTCTTTTGTAATCGTCCCCTGGGGGTTTTTCTTCAATATTCCCCCCGTCTTTCCCTTTCCTTAATTTCTGACCTCCCTCGAGGGCCCACCTGATGCAAGTTCCCACTTTTTTGTACCAAGAGATGACCTTCTTCCTTACGGATATGGATCTAACTTTTATGCTCATGAGCTTTGAGGGAAATTATGGGATTGTGAGTTTCCTCAACCTGATCCTACCCCCCCTCGCACAGAAGCTCCCCCCCTCTCACAGGAAAGTCAGATACTTGACCTCTCCGTCTAAGGATGGAGTAAATCCTTCTAGCACTTAGGAGAGCTCTCAGCCTCCTTCCTTGCCCAGAAGAGGTTTGTCTCTCTCAGTATGCTATTGGTTGGAGGTTAACAAAGCCCCCGGCGCCTGAAACGTCCCTTTTCCTTTTTCCCCCGATACGCTTTTTTAAGCTTAGCAGGTCCTTTCCTGGAATTGTGAAGTGCTCTTTCGACGTCATTCGTTCTTCCGTAAACTACTTCTTCTTTTGGCTTCCCAAACCGTCGCCTGAACCTTTCCCCCCTTCCCAGAATCCTTTTCATTTCTGATTCCCGAAAAAGTGAACCATTTTTCGCCGCTTCCCAGGTGAGTTTACCGCTCCCTTAGGGGGCCTTCCGTTGCGGGCAGAAAGGTACAAGTGGTTTTCGACCCCTCATGCCACGAAACAGTTTTTCTTGCTTTCCTTTGCGGTGCGCGGTTCGAACCCCCTCCGGTACGCAGATCGGGACACCAGCTTTTCCTTAGTGGCTACCTTATCCTACTTAAAGAGTGATACGACCCGGTCTAGCTGTTCCGCCCACCATCTGCCTTTTTCCCCTGGTATCCTTTTTAGAAACTCCAGCCATTTAGTTTTAGAAGAGATACCTGAATTCTAATCAGTTATTTTTACCCCACCGCCCTCTCCGGCATGGAGACGAGTGTCTTTTTTGACCCCTCTTCTTTAAGATCTCTTGAATGGCCTGTTTTTTCGCAGGAATGTTACCAGCCCCCCTTCGTTTCGTAAGTAACAAACCCTGGCCTGAAGGAAGCAACGCCTTCCCTCATTTCCTCCCGGTCGCAAGGATATGAACGGTCTTTTCATGACGTTTCAGGCTCTGAAGTTTTCGTCCCCCTTTTTTTCCCCGACCCATTACGTTGGCCCCTACTACATCTTTATCTTCTTCAAAATCAGATAGGGCGATACCGTCTGCCGTCTTTGCGGGCCCGTCTGCAGTTCCCCTACTTCCGCCCTCTTTTCCTGTCCGACTCGATTCCTTCCACAACTCGCGCAACCCCTTAGCTTGCTTGGTTTCTCGCTAAAGTGGTCCTTCCCCTTCGACCAGCCGACCGGTGATCGCACGACCCTACGGATTCGTTCTTCCCCAAGATCTATCTAAGAGCCCCCTCTTTCTCCCTGTTCCTTATGTAGAAAATGCACGAATTCATCCTTCCGTTTGTGTTTCTCGATTTCCTCTACCATGAAATAGGATTTTTCCCCTTTTCTATTCTTCTTTGAATGAAGGGAACTTTCTCTTCTAGCAGATCCCCAAGTATGGAATTGCTCTTGTCGTTTTCTTATCCGTAGGAGAGACCAAGCATTTACGTTTTTTCTAGAGGCTCTTATAGTCACACCTCGTCTGGATCCTCATATTGGCCAGTCGGTGAAATGCAAGTAACTCTCGCTCTCCGTGCGTCACCCTTATTTTTTGATTCTCCCAAGATCTTCGCGTTTTCCAATTAGGGTAGGCCTTCACCGGCAGCCCAGCTGAACAGAGAGTCACTCCTTTTTCTTTCGGCGCTTTTTTTCTCTTCTGAGTGGGAGGGTTCTACCAGAGATTTGAAAGAGGGTTGGGTCCCAACCCCCCGATTACGACGAACCCGCGATTCGGCTACCCCTGCTCTATCGAACTGCGATTGTAACTCTACCCTCCCGTTGGTCGAGTAGAATTTGCCCCTACCACTGACGAAGCAGGTCAGGTTATATTTCCGATCTGTTTCCTGAACCCTAAATTTTCCCCTTCCTCTTTTTGAGTCCACAGATGTTATCAATTCCTTCTTCCCCCGCCCTCGGGAGATGATGTTGATCCCGACGCGTGGACCCACGGTTTCCTCGTTTTTTTTTGTAAATACGCTCGACCTTCCCTTGTATGTGCAGTAAAACGGTTTTTCTCTAAAGTTAGACCTGTACGGGCGGCCCGCTGACTTTGTTCCTTTGGGTTTTTTTCAACTCCTTTGCCCGCCGACATGTTCTCTTCTTACCCTCAACACTCCCCTCACCGGAGGAAAGTGGAGTCTTAAACTCGACACTTGCACCTTCGGTGGTTGTAACGGGTCCCGTTTCCCCTAATGTTTGGAACACTTCCCTCCTCCGTCTTGGCGTCGTTTCCCATTTCTCTTCAGAGCACCTGCACTGCCGTTTTCTCTTTTCCCCAAAAAGCTGAGCTTCCTGCCTTCACTATGTAGGGTCCTTCCTCGCATCGTCACGCTCCCTCCTTTCATGGAAACTTCGCCCGCGCGCTACCTTTTCTTCCCCACTTTTTGGAAAGCCATCGTCCTGAATTAGGCCGGGAAATGTTTGCGTTTTTCTCTGACGTGTTTTTAGAGTGTTATTCGCTACGCCGCCCCTCCTTTCCCTGTGCCGCGGCGCTTCCCCCGACTCAATAGGTTGTCGCGCCTTGCCGCCTATCAGCAGCCATCGGGGTCCTTCTTTTCCCCAACTTGGGACTCACAATTTTTTTGTAGGCATCCTGGACGCTTTTCCCGTCAGAGAGCGGACACCCGACCCTGCTTTTTAAGCCCCTGCTGGCTATTGCTTTTTGTTAAAGCTACAACTTCATTTCTCTTTGGTTCCTCTTCGCGGTTGATGGTAAACCGTCGTGCGACGCAGTATTTCTTCCCTTTTCAGGAAGGCCTCGAACTCGATTGGCCCCCCTCCTCCGTGTCATCCTCTTGGAAGTCCTTTCCGAGACGAGTACTCGGATAGGCCTTCCCCTCAGTTTCTTCCCGCCCATGTTTTCATTTTTCGGTCAACTTCTTAGATGAGAACGCGGCTGTCAAATCAGAAACCCCCCTTTACCGCCGACGTCTATCAGCTCCGAAACGTACGGCGTCCTGTCTTTTTCCCTATTGACAACCTCTTTCTTCTATAAATATCCGGAACTGGATTTTCCCCCTGTCCGGCGCTACAAGTGCTAAAGCGCCCTACCACGCCAGCCCCCCCCTAGGACCAGATATGCTCCTCTTGTTTATATCAGTTAGGCAATACTTTCTCACCCCTTTAAAGTGGGACGGGATTGAACCCTTCTCTCTTTTGATACCTTCCTCCTCCATCGGGGCCAGCCTTAAATCAATGAAACGTGGATATGTTCTTAAAGCCCTGGCCTTTGCCCAGTGAAGTGGACTTTTCCCCCCGATATCTCAGGTTTTTCGCATCTAGAAACGAAAACCTTGCCCCCCCTATGAAAGCGGGTTCCCTTTTGATTGACCGTCCCCCAGCCCCACTTACCCCCCCTTAATCTTCTTCGTGAAATACCGGAAACCCCACTACCGGATGATGTAATGCGGTTTTTCCCCGACCAATGCAGCACTCGATTCCATGCCCACCATCTTTCGTCCCCCAGCTCATCTAAAAACTTCCTTTCGTAAAAATGAATTCCGCTTCTGCTGAGAAGTTACCCACCTTCTCCGGGCTTTTTTAAAATTCCACTTCGGGTGGTTACTCTTGACAGGTTTAAGTGCCTTTTTCGGACTCCTTTTTTTCCGTGTGCAGCTCCTTGTGCCCAATATGCTTTTAAGAGGGAGTAAGGAGTTTGTCTTTATAAATTAGTACCTCCTTCTTCTACAACATCTTACCATACAACACAATATAACACTTACAAGACCTCACACCCAAATAAACCCACCAAAATCCTATGATCCTTTGGTCATTCATTTCCCTCTCACGGTGATTTTTCCGTTCACACAACCGAAGACTTTCTATGGAGTTCCAGTAGCGGTGTCGCTTTCTTTCGAAAGTGTCCTTCCATTCTCGCAGACTCCCTACCTTTTTCCCTGATGCTGAGAGATCAGAGACTTGCCTCCCCCCCTAATTTTTCCAGTCATTCGTCGATGGTTGAGCGTACGGCGCTGACCTTTTCTCAAATATCTTTCCGCGGTGAGTATTTTACTCTCCCGGAACATAAGTGGTTTGGCCTCGTTTTTTTTTTGGTCTATCAGTCTCGGTCAAGCGAGCCCCCCCAAATTTCTTGCGAGAACGCGAACGGCCTTGCTTTTTTAGGGTGGAAGGGCTGTCGTTCTCAAAGGTGGAATGCAAGACCCTTCTTCGAGCGTACTTCCTTGCTTCGTGGCCCGGCTCTCCGATTCCGCCTGGAGAGTCTTCCCCCCCCGCAACCTGCCATTCATTCTATCCTGCCTCAAAATCTATCGGTTTTAGTCCCATTTTTTTTTTTCCTTAAATCCATTCACAAGGTCATTCACCCACCCCCCTTACTGTTTAGGACAAAATGGCTAGACCGGTTCGTCCTGAACGGAGGGCTTTATTTTTTTTAGTTCCGGCCGTCCTTTCTTTGTTTTCCCCACATCCCCCTCAGAGGGGGTGCTTTCATTTTCTATTTTTTAGCGGCGCCTCTAGAACTCTTGCGCCACGAGCTGTCCTCCACCCCCCCCCTCCCCTCCTGTTGTTTGGGTCTCTTCTTAACAGATCCGTGAGCCGCCCCAATTTGTTGACTCAGACACGCGCCTTTTCTCCTGCCCAGCCAAAGCTAGGACATGGCTTCAATTCCGGACCGGAAGGACGAAATGCCTCCCAATTCACCCCCACCCCCCCGCCCGCCTTTCCTCTTCGTCCGCTGTGTATACGTCCCCTGATTTCCCTTTTAATTGATTGTTTTCTAATTCCCCAACCTGTTGACTAAAACAGATAATCCCTTTTTTCTCTCCCCATTTGGCACTTTTCCTGGTTGGCGTTCACGCTCCATTTCCTGGATCGCAGGGTTCACGTTAATCTTTTAGCCCCGTCGAGGGGACTTCCTTTTAAAGTCTGGACAGTCCACCTTTTTGTAGTCTTCCCCGCAGGGACGACGACCCGATCTCGTACGTTTTAGAAATGTAAGAGAGTTTGGTGTTTTTTTATTCTCCAAGTAGAATAAAACCCTTGCCCCCCTCTTTTTCCGGTCGTGGTTCCAGTACTCCATTCCCTAGTCCCGCTCGGTATTCTGGATTTTAAAGCTCTTACGATACCAATATGCTCATCCCTGCGAACTTCTTAGGAGGGATGTCCACTCTCCTCTTCTTCGCAGCCTTCCCCCCCCTCCGAAGGACTTCTAGTTACGTCACTCTCCGTTCCCGCTGATATACAAAGAGGACCCTGGTCTGTCCCTAGAAATGCTGCTTCTCTGTTTATTCCCCTTCCTCCTTAAAATTCCCTTTTTCCCTCAACCCTCCTGCCAAGATTTGCTCTGTCTTTTCTTCGCAAGAAATGTTCCCCCGTACTGGCCCCCTCCCTTTCCTCTACCCCGCTGCAACGTTTTTTTCGCTGCCCCCCCAATCTGTCTCCCACGTCTCCTTTTTTCTGGAACTTCTCAATTAGAGGCCCTTCACTTGCTGACTCCCCAATTCCTTCTTTTTCTTTATCACCCCTTGTTTCTAACTTTTAGTTTAGCCCTCCCAGCGACTGAGAAGTCTCTTGCGTTCCCCTCTCTTTTTTTTTTTCAGCTTTGGAAGTTTCATTGGGAAAGTTAGTTTTCAGTGTTTAGTCGGTTTTTGTCTTCAAGAATGCCTCAGCCGATTTTCGGCCTTTTTTTTCTTTAAGACATAGACAAAAGCTGAGAATTAGTTTGTTGTTAATGCCCTACTTCCTTTTATCCTAAAAGATGGAAAGTAACGTTTCTGTTGAAGTGTGTATGATCGCTGTCTTCCCCCCGTTTAGTTTACCGACATTTCTCCTTGGCTGTCCCGTCCCCCCCCATCTAATGCTGAAACCGCTGCTGCGGTTGAAGCCTCTGTCCTTTTAATTAATTCCTGCTAGGATTCCCTCGTATGTACGTAACTGGAAATCCTTCCTCTCCCCGTCATCCTTCCCCCCTGCTGGTACTGTTTTTCTTCCTCTCCCTTTTTCTAGTTACCCTTGATGTGACAATAGCGGCCCTCAGACTCGGACGGGATTTTGGTTCTAGGCGTTTGGTACGGCGGGTCTATTTTTTCACTGCAGGCAAGGGGTGTTCCCCCTAAGGCTGGATTGTCCGATAAGTTTTTGTTACCTCGTGGAACAGCACTGCTCCCGCTTCCGAGCTGTGACGTCGCCCCTTCTTTTCCAACCGGTTGTCTGATTATTTTAAAAAGCTCGGCCTTTTCTGCATAGAAGGGAATTCCCCCCTACCTTCCAATTACCCTGGGAGATCCTGTCGCTCTTTTCTGTTTTCTCACGACGGCTGCCCTCTTTTTCTCCCCGCCTTCTTGTCACCAAGTGAGAGTTCCCCGATTTTGCTCCTTCCGGTTACGCGGGATGCACGAAATGTCGTCTCCCCCTCTCTCAGAGCGACACCCGAATTCCCACGAGATGCGTTTTCTTAGATTTCCAAACATCATAATACCCAGCCCCCGAAGGTCATTGGCCAGCCTCTCACAGTTCTTCCCCCTCGTAGGACTATATTTATGACTTAACGAATTGAACCGAAACTTCTTGGTCCCACACCTTAGACGGCCCTCCTTTTTTCCCCTGCCTCTTCGTACCCTTCTCAGCGCGTTTTCATATGGATTCACGTCTTTGAAGCGAAGAGTAGGATTCCTCTCTTAATCTTGGGATATTGATTCCGCTCCCCCTCCGACACACACTTCTCCTTAGCCAAAAACCCCGGGCGAGACAAGATTCCAAGTCGTAGGTGGATTTCCCAGAAGTTCCGTTTCTTTAAAATTTCGGGCGAGACCTTCCTCACCTTGGAATGAAGCAGCTTGACCGGTTATTTTTGTTTTAAAAGCCCAGTACGAACAGCTGCGCAGCCCCTTTTTTTGTGAAGTTTTCTAAGCATGTATCTCCTAGGGTGAAGGGAGCTTGTGCAATCATTCAGGTCCTCTTCAAGCCTGAGGACTTGACCGATTCCCAACCTGATCACCCGAGAACCTTTACCCCCCTAATTCACAGCAGGTTACTTTCTTTTCCCACCACAGTGCCCCAGGTAGGTCCTTCTTTTTTCTTATGCCTTCTTAAACTCCGCGGTGCAAATTCCGTCAGCGTAAGGGCCAGCCCCCGGGGTACACGTGGGTCGTTAACTTTCATCCCCAGTGGGCATACAGCAAGACAGGGTAGGTTGAGGTTTCGATTGAATTTAAAGGTACAGTCGTTGAACCCGGATGGTGCTCTTCTTTTGCAAACTCCTCGCCCGCTGCTTTACTAAGGCCCCTTTTCTTCCCGAGAGCTTTCTTCATCGTCCCGTTTCCCTGTCCTTTCCGCACCGCAGAATCGTAAGCCGCTGCTATTCTTCCCCCCTTCTAATTCAGTTCTCCCCCCTAAGACTCCTCTCCTTTCAAGGATCGTCTTTCCCCATGCTTTCGGTCCACACGAGCAGTTCAGACGCCCCTGCCCTTGCGCTCTTTTTCATTCCTTGCTTTTCTTCGTCAAACCCGGTTCAAAGAGTCCTTTTTTCCTTTCCAATCCCCCTCAAGATCTTCCCCGCCCAGACCGGTCCGACCCGGCTTCTGCCCCTTTAGGCCCCTGGAATGGGAATCGCCGGCCTGGCACCTCCTTATAGTCCAAAACCAATTAACCCCCAGGACGCTTAAGAGAGGGGGGAGAAAATCTCAAAACACAGATAATGGGAGTCCAGCCTCCCCATCAAGTTCTCTTCCGTGAGCGGTCCATCTTGCCGGTACTTTTTTTCTTTTTCCAGTCCTTCTAGACGCGTGCTTACTCTAAAAAGAGTAAAACCTCGCCTTTTTTCCCCTTTGTCTCGCGAAGGGATACCTGCTTCAAGCGTCCCTACCGTCGGTTTTCCCTTTCCTCCCCTAGACCCCGTTCCCTGCTGAAGACAGCTCGAGAATCGCCACTCTGAGAAGAGAGTGTTAAGGAGGTTCCCTCCCGCCCATACTCTATTTTCTTCCCCCTCAGTGTGACTAGTCGGGTCGGCAGTTTCTCCCCTCCTTTTTTCTATCACCATTGGATATGATCTATTGATGATGATGACCGTGCTCTCCTGGTTAAAAAGAGTTTCTTCAACTGATTTTTAGGAAGGAAGTACAGTCCCCCTTACCGTCCGCCTGTATTCCTTGGTTGAGGCCTAGGTTCCTTTTCTTTCGTCCTCTTCGTAATCATTCCTCTTATGGGCCATGAAAGATTTTCTCCCCGCAATCGGATAGTGTTTCTCTTCCCACACCATTCCTGTCTCGTTTCTCCCCCCCCCCCCCATCCTGCTTGTCCATTACTTCTTCCCTGACTGGTCAAGAGTTCCGTTTAATGGCCCTGCTGTCCACACTTGCCTAGATCCTTTCTTTTTGGCCTTTTCTTGAGGGCTGTGGCCGTTTTTTTTACGAGAGTGCTCCCTTCTGAAGCCCCCGCTGATTGAAACATTCCCTTTCGTCCTCCTTCACTCCGAAATGAATGAATCCTTTTTTCCCCGGTCTCAACTTGGTTCCTCTTGCCGTTCGTTCCCTTTCTTGTATTGCACATAACTTCTCCCGTGCAAAAGGCCTCTCAGCTGCATGTTCCCTTGCTTTTGGAACACGTCTCACCCTGTTCTGCGTTGGCTTCCATCTCGCTCCCCAAATAGCCTTGTCCTTCACTAGTTAGGAGCTTTTGTCAAGACCCGTGCACGGTGTCGAGCGTGGTTCTTCCTGACTTGTTCCCCGCTCGAATCCGTCAAATGGGACATTCTTTTCCAGCAAACTTTTTAGTTCGCAGTGTCCCCCAATTGTACCTGGCTTTTATGCCCTTCTCCCTGAACACTCAGTGGACGCTGACACCTCCCCAAGCGCAAAGGCAGAAAATTTAGTTTTCCCTTTTTTGGCTTGCAAGAAAAGACTGACCCTTCCCCAGGGCGGCTGAATGAACGGGGCGCGGTTTTCTACTCTTGTTCCGCCTTAAAAGGCCCCGCTCCCCGGACGGAATGATGAATGCCTGACCCCCTCCGTCGGCCAGGCCCTGCTTGACGTTTAGGCTTGCGAAGGTGTCCGTCTTTTTTTGCGGGTCCTCACCCACTTCAATATCCGTTCCTCCATCTTGAAGGACCCCGCCCAGCTTAGTGGAAGTTACTCGTCAACCATTCTGTTCCAAGCAAATCCTCCGACCCTTTTACGTATATAGGACCCCTGTTCGTTGCGTAGTGTTTCTCGTTCTTCCCGTAGAGGCGTCTTTGGATACTCCCCCTCCACCTCAAAGCGTCTATCGAGAGCTCTAAGACACCTCAAAGACTGAACTAATCGCGCAATGGCGAAGCTTTTCCTCTTGAGACCAGGGGGGCATGAAGGTGGGGGCCAAAATAGGGAGTGCTTTTCCCCCGTGTTCATCTCGGCAGAAGGACCTTCTCCCGTGAGAGGAAGCGGTCCCAATGACAAATTTCTTCCTTCCCAATCTTTTAGGAGGTCGTCTTTGTTTCAATCCCCCGTTATGTTTTCAGTCCCTGAGTCGGCGCTGCTTTTTCCTTCCTCGACGCATCGTCGCTCTCTCCCCCCTGCCTAAGTAAGAGCTTTCCGAGATCTACACTCAACTGCGGATTCGCCTACTTCGACTCCTCCGCTGACCTTCCTGAGCGATTAAGGGGTAATCCCGTCCCACTTTTTGGTCGTATCCCCTGCCTCGATGGCTAAACTTCCTCCCCTTTCCCCCCTTCTCTCCGCGTAAAATCCATAATGTTTCCAAGAGCGACTGCTTCAACTCAAGCACTCTCGTGATTAATTTTTCCCCCGCTTAGACATCCATATGATCCCATGGAGAAAGTCCCCCATACTTAGTCAGCAGTGTCTTCCCTCCTGGTTACCCCACAGTTGGTCCTCCATCTCTACTTCTATTGTTCCTCCCAAGACCCTTCCTCGACACGCGGTCATCTCGCACCCCCTTTACCAGCCTGTGGAAGTCTTGAAAGTTTTTCTTTCTCTCAGTTTGCTTCCGTCCAGCCAGGAATCCGGCTCAGGCCTCCTTTCTTCCCCGTTTCTGATTTTCCCATCCTCTCTACTGGCCAGTCTTATTTCCTTGGTCTCAGCGTCCTCCCCCTCTGCCTCTAGAAGCCTCGTCACATCACCAGGGACCTTGCCGCGGGTATGATAGCTTTCTCGGCCAACTCCGTCCCCCCCTTCAGTGCTCCGAAACAACTTCACTCTTTGATTCGAGGGTAAAAGAGTTTACCCCCTGGGTTAGAGAAGGCCCTCCCCCTTCCATAGTCTTAGTCATTCCTCTCTCCCACATCCGAATGATCTCCATCCCACTCTCCTAAGGATTTTCGTTTTTCAAATCTTTGAGCAAATTTCCCTCAACGAAGGTCTTCGGGGGGAGTCCTCCATGTCTTGACCCCTGTTTCCGCTTCGGGTTATTACCAAAGCATTTTTTGCCTTTTTCGTCCAACGGCGTTCAGCTTTTTTTCTTAAGCGGGGCCGTCTCCCTTAGTACCATACATGCCTTTTACCCCCCCCCCTGATCATCTGCACACCTCTTGCGCTGATTTTCTTGTCAGGCGGTGCCTAGGCTCACCTCTCCTTGTTCCCCCAGCTCACAGGTCGAGTTCTGTGCCCCTGCATGTAGAAGTACTCACCCCGTCATGAAATCATTCATTCTCTGAGCTTCCTGTCAAGAGTTTTCCATCCCGGCTTTTTCTCGTAACGGCCTTGACATAACTGCCTTGACGCGGGGAGCTGATAGTTTTTTCATGCCCCCACGACAGGAACACGTTCCTGTGGTTATGCTACGTTTCGCGTCCCAGCTTCCCCCCCCCTTTTCATCTTCCAACGGAATTCTTCCTCTTCCCCCTTGTTGTTTCTAGTTTCTTCCCCCACTTTGTGACTGCCAGACTCTTCCCTTTGACTTTTTTTTATCTTTGGTCTTGCCGGTCTTCCTTTTTCTGTCCCCCTTATTCCGAATCCCCCATTCGACCCAAGACAAAAAAACCATGTCCCCCCGTTTCTACAACTGATCTCGCCTTTTGGTCTGGAAAGTTCTCCCTCTTCCCCTCCCCCCAAATTATATCAGGACGGAGACACTCACGGATCCATTGTCGGACCGAGAGGGAGGTCTTCTTTTCTCAGGTATCACTGATGACAATTCTTTGACACAGGGCCATGTCCCCAGATTGTTTTTTTCTTTTTTGAATGTCCCCGGCGCTTTTGCTTCCGCTTCAGCCTCCCATCGTGGCCTTTAACTCCTGCTGTATATTCTATATCTGTTCCCCCCCTCCCGTTTTTTGAGATTCGGCAGCTCCCTTTCAACTCTTTCGAGAGTCCCGCCTGACCCCCAGCCAGAATGAACCTGCACTCCAACCCGGATGGCGTCTTCCCCTTGGTCCCTCCTTAACCTTGACGACCCTCAACAGCACATCCCCTGATAGGACGTCCTTTCACCAAATGGATTTCGTTCCCCCTGCCCCCTCGATGATCAGGGGACTCCTCCCTTGACCTTGACATCCCCAACAAAGTGACTAAACCTATATAAGTCTTCTTCATATGCTCCCTCTCACCCGTTAAAGGGGTAATTGTTCCAGGTTGACTATTCGATCTCAGAGTCGGCACGTTAATCCCCTTCCCCCCACGTCTCTGCACGAATAGTCCTGGACAGATTGTATGCCCTTCACTTTTTGTTGGACCCAACGACAGAACCTGCGCCTCCCACCAAACCTCTTCTACACGTCCTTTTTAGCCCCCCTCCCTCCTCTTTTCCTCTGATGGGCGCGCCGATTAGCCTCCCAGACAGAAAACTAGGGTAACGGTTTTTGTGTCCCCCTCCCTTCCAGTAGCTCACGCGTAACGGATATTCCTGGAGTTCAAGCGCCGTATCCCCCCTTAGACCCTCTCGAACAACCTTGAGCGAGGAATAGTATAGAACTTGCCCCTCCCAAGTTAGACTTAGTTCTAGTTTCAGCCCTTGACATTTCTGATCATCACGCGACGATCTCCCCCCCCTCCCCTCGCTGAGTTATGGCCTAGGAAACCCTAGTACCTGGACATTGTCCTTCAAAGTTCCATACCAGATTTGCGACTTCTCTTTGTCGAACCTGTGTTTACTAATTTCCACCCTCGAATCCCCTTCCTTAACGACCCTTTTACACCCAGCGACCTCAAATAGACTTTTGGAAGTAATAACACCAGCGTTATCAGGGTCAAGATAGGCTGCCTCGAGAGGTATAGTTCGCTCCTGCGTATCATATTTTTCCTCCTCCCCTTTCATTCTTCTAAGTTTCCGGGTAGTAAAATTTCTTTGACGAATATAGGGGAATCCGACTCCCCTATGGGTTAAAGTTGGGATGCAGCTCGTCTTTTTTCCCTTTACAACCTAGACGCACATGGTCCTGACATTGTTTATTCTTTCAACTCTGACCCCCCTAGGTAACACGTAGTGTTCCCACTTTTGGTCCTTCTCCGGCCAGATTCCTGCCCGTAATGCGGTGATTTTTCACTCTTCTTCTTTCGCTCGCGATCCCGGCGCTCTTCCTCCTTCTTTTCTTGTACTGTAAAATTAAGCCCGGACATCGCGTCGTGAGTGATCATCCATTTCCCGTTCCCTGTGCAGGCGGTAAGGATTTTCCGTACAAACGACTGTAGGGGCGGCGGTAAGCACCCCTGGTCCCTTCCTCGATGGGAAAGGTAATACCTTCCACTTTTATTAAGGTGCGATTTCCGTCACTTTTCCTCCGACATTGCAAGTTGATTGCAATTCCGGATCGATGGGTTCTTGTACGGTCTGTTTTAGACCGGGTAACGGTTGTTTTTTTTTCTCCCCCACGTCGAGAACGGACAGGGGTTTTCTAATTTCCTTCTTTTCGATCAGGTTTCCCTCGTGTACTCCCCTCTCCCCCCCCCTTTTGTTAATTGATCTTTCCGTCGTATGTCTTTTTCCCCTCTGGTCGACCTCCTCGCTTCGCATTAGAAGGGAATTAAGACCTTTTCCCTTTAATGACCCTGAGGAGATTTCTTCTCCCTTCAGATTTCCTCCCCCTGGAGTCTTGACGACGTAGGACCCCTTTTTCGAAATCCCTTCGGTTTTTTGCCCCCAGTCTCTTCAGTCTTCCTCTTCCTGGAGATTTTTCCAAATGAGTCGAAAAGTTCAAGGAATAGACCCACGAATTAATTCACCACTCCTGAGTGACCCCGACTTCCCATACTACCCCCCCTCCTTTTTGCCCTCCCTTTGTCATTGGCCAGGTCCTATCCATGGAAGTGTTTGACCCCATGGATGTAAGAGTCACTGTTCGCCCTAGAGTGGGTCCCCCCCCCTCTTTTTACTTGCCCCCGTGACGTTTTGTTATTTCCCTAGTTTCTACGCAGGCCCCTCGTCCCCCGCGCCTATGGACAGCTTGTGCCTTTCTTCTGCGTGATTCTAATTTCTTGACTGGTCACCAACGGCGCCTTCTCAGCCCCCCCCCCCTTCCCCCCCTCCCATTTGGAACATGTCCCTATATACCCCACAGGCGACGTATTTTTTCTCGAAGTTGGTCGTCTCACTTTCCGGCCCGCGAGGCGAAGTCCCTCCCTTCAGCTCTTTGAGCGGGAATGCTCTTGGGTTCTTCCAACTCCGACTTCCAAGGATTCCCCCCCCTTTTATCTAAGCTCAGAGGGTTAGGAATGCGTTGAACGCAGGTTCCTTTCCGACATTGCAGTTGAGGGCACTCCATTCTCCGGACGCCGATCCTGTTCTTTTCTTGTAAACCCCCGTCGATGAACCGCTCTTTCAGCACGAAAGGTGATTGTTCGCTACACAGTGGACTACAGTTCTTTCTTTCCCTTCCCCCTGAGTTTTATGTCCGCGTCGTCCCCCGGTTTCCCCCGAGGTCCACTCCCCCCGGTACATTGTCTGTCTCTCAAGAAACATTTCAATGCCGAATTCCCCAGTTCTTTTTTCGTCTGGCAAAATTTCCAGGTCTCCTCCATCCCTTCCACACGGATGGTGCCGCGGTGGAGCAACCCCGCTAGCCCCCCCTGTTATTTCGAAAGATATTCCCTTGATCTTAAGCGAGCAGAAACACTCCAGGAATACTTGTCCGTGTGTCGCCTAATCGTTCTTATTTCTCCTTTTTCCCCCGTCTTTCTCTCATTTACACCCACACCATATATCCCCTCCCGTTTCCGTCATAGGAGCCTGCGTTCGCTTTCCCTACGTTCAGATTAGCCTGCATCTTATTGACTTTTCTCTTCCCTCTTAAATGTCCAGCGTTTTTCACGTAAAAAGGTTCCTCATCTCTTTACGCGAATTGCCACCCCCCGCCCCCCCTCCCGACGAACGGACTCCTTTACTCCCCTTGGGTCCCCCCCGGAATGGGCTTCCGCCCGCGGTAAACCCGTTCCCAGGAGACTCCCAAAATCGTTGGAAAAGTCCTCCTGTCTTCGCCACCCTATTCACGCCCCCCTCCTTTCTAAGAAACAGCAAATGGTCTCGCCGGGGCTCCAGATGAAGGTAAAAGAATTTTCCATCTTTCGTATTCAGAATCGTTCCATTCATCAGATCACCCACTTAAGCCCTTTTTTTAGTACCGTCTTCTAAGTAAGTCGTTCGAGTCTACCGTCGGTTTATAGACTCCCTGAGGAATAAGAGAAATTTGATTTTCCTTATGAGAAGCACGTGTCTTTGACCTACTCGCCTTCCTTTGAACCCCCTCTCTCTTTTAATATCAGTTGTTGTTCTCCGATGTCAGGTATGTCCCTGTATCCAGAACCCCCTGATTGATTCTACACATGGCCATCCTAGCTGCTTACATTGAACGTGCTCGCTCTCGGTTCCTGACTCTCCCCCCTCTTTCCTGGACTCTCGGTAGAGGTACTTATCCGTCGGCCTAAGAAGGTAGTAATAGTGGGTGCTTGCTTCCTGAGTCTCAGAGTGTCACTTACCCTGCATCGTTTTTTGACCTGCAGCTTGCCCTCCACGAAATTGTCTTGATGTTAGTAGCCCCGATAGTGTTCGTTCGAAAAAGATATTAAGAGTATTTTCCAACCCCCCCCAGGCATTGGCGAGTCGAATGGGAAGGTTTAACCCCTTCCAGTCCATGGACACGCCGTGCAGACCTTTTAACCCCTTTCTTTTATTTTTCGTTGACGTTCGCAGCGCTTATCTTTGACGATTCAGGCACCATTTTTTTAAACATGGACTCTTCAGCCTATGTATCTCTCTTCCTTAGTTTTGAATCCCACGCCTTCATATGCCAGTGGCCTTAGATCTTTTTTTTTAACCAAATGATTATAAGCTCCCCCAGTTCTTACCTCTTCTAAACGGCAACCGGGATTCTATTTTCGGAAAATTCTCGATCACATAGCATATTGCTTTTCCCGCGTTGCTTGGAGATGATGTTGCCAGCCCTCGCCCTTTCCGATCTGGCGGTCCCCACCTTTCCCGGAATCTTCTACAGCCACAGAAAATGAATTCGCAGTTACCCCCGGTTTTTACTTGAGAAGCCTACCCCCCCTTTTACCTTGTCCCCTGACGCTCCCCGCCCGTCGAAGTACGGGTCCCCCCCTTCACCCGCAAGCTCACCCGGAGGCACTTTTCCTGCTGACCCTTCACTTGTCTTTGGCAGGAGAAATTTCGGTCCTGATGGTAGCATTTCTTCCTCCCCGCTCGTCCTTACCGTGTACATGTTTCTTGAACAATTACTTCCGTCGGCACCCGCTTGCGAATATTCACACCTCGGCTTTCCTATTGCGTTTCATCTTCCAGATTTCCCCCCCTTTTCCCAATGATCCGACCCCCTTGATGCAGGACGACCGCCGGCAAGGTTAAGAGAAACTTATTAACGCCCCTCCCTGGACAGTCTCTTTCTTATTCCTCTTGGTTGTAGAGCCGTGGCTTCTATTCTCCTTTCGACTTCCCTAGACCAGTACCGCAAGTCCCTACGTCTCTGTTCCCCCCACTACCGCTGTACTAAATAGGCGCCCCTTTGATTCTCTTATTTCCGTTGGCCGAACCCTCTCCTAAATGCCCTGTGGCCCCACTTTTGCGGTCATGTCAAATGTTCCTCTTTCAATGGAAGATTTTTCCTTTTCTAAGGAACCCACGGCCCCTTTGGAGTCATAGGACAAATCACCCGGCGAGGTGCCCCGGTTTATTAGTTCCGGGCAAAGAGCACCCTCTTATGGCCAATTAATTTCCTTTAGGTTTTAACGTCTATCCCTTCTTTCTATTTTCTATACTCGCCAGTTCTAATAGCACTGTTTACAGCCTGCGGTTAGTTCGGATTTACTCTTGGTCCCCAGCCTCTTACCTTGAGAGACGCCTAATTTGTCCTTCCATGGCATGCGTAGTATTCTGATGCGTCCCTCCCTCGTTCCCCCCCATGTTCCCCACCCTTCAACCGCGTTCCGAGCAGCAGGACTCCCGCTCAAGGACTCCTTCGATCGTGAATGGTCACGAGGTACAACACGCTTTAGCCCCCTTTTCTCCCCTGTATACTCCCCCTTTCGGTCGACCGTTTCTTCCTCTTACGAACCCACCGCTTCCCTTCAACGTATTGGACCTGCATTGCACATCTCTGGGCCCCTTTCCCACCAGAAAGGTCGGCATCGAGCCACCTGTCACCTTTTGCCTTTATTCCCTCCCCCCACCCCCCAAAGCGAAGAAGTTTATGAAAGAAGCCAGGACATCGGCTTAGATTCCTTTCCGTCCTCCCTTTATAGTCTTCCCCCGAAGAAGAGTTTCTATTGTCAGTGGGAACGATCCTACCCGTAATAGCTGCTTTCCCCCTATCTTTTTTCTCCCGTTCCAACTAACCGGTACTTTCTTAGGGCTCCCCCTCATTAGACTTAAAAACGCACACCTTTGCATTTAATTTTTCTTTTTTTCCTCCCAACCTCACGAAATTGGATTCTGTCTGTCCCGAGCCCCACACTCAGAAATAGAATCCCATGTAACCCAGAGGATTTTACCACTCCCCAAGCCCACCTCTTCTTACTGGGAAGCCTTCCCCCCCCCCCCCCCCCCCCCCCCCCACCCCCCCCCCCCCCCCCCCCAACTGCACCACTCTTTTATTTTTGTTCTGTTTCCCCCAGGGATCTCTTCAACTTTGACCTTCGGGTGCTCTCCATTGAATGGTAAGATTTTCTTTTTAAGGATTCCACCCCTATTGTGGCTTTTGTGCCCCCCCTTGGTTGAAGCCGGTCCCTCTTCTGCCGTTCTACTTACCATGATTCGAACAATATACTCTAACATATCGGTGCCCTTGTGTCTTCATTTGTCCTCTCCAGGTACTACGAACCCCAGCCTTCAGAGCCCCGATGGACATACCAGGTTTGATTGATAACATTGCGGCGGCAGTGAGTCATAGCAACTCTCTCTGATTGATGATAGCCGCCGAGATTTCCTCGTCTACGAAGTTCGAACCTGTCGCGAGTTTGTACGGATTTTTAAATCCCCATGAAAATAGAGTGTCCCAGTGTTCTGCTGGTGACAGTTGACAATCTTTTTCCGGAACCCTTTGCGGAATAGGCGGTAATTTTAGTCGCTTCACCTTTTCGCCCCCCCCACCACAGTAATCTGTAGGAACGGCGGAATCCGCCGCTCCCCGTTTCGCGGCTCTTTTCATCGTTGACCATAACAAAGGTGAATGCCCCTCTTCCCTCGGACGATGCTTGCGTTTCTTTTGCCTTGCCCTGTATTGAAAAAGGTCTACGATCTTTTGATGCTTCACGCCACCGAAACAAGCCACTTTAACATGTTCCCCTTCAAGGCCCTTGCCCCCCACTTTATACGGTTGTATTTCCACTTCTGGAACAGCGACCATTCATTGGAAGTACCCCCCCTGGATAAGCAGGACTTAGACAAGCCTTACTCTAACCCGGTCGTCCTGACTCGAGGGAGGTGTTGCTGTTGCGCGTGTTATGAGACTTCCTTTGCCTTCTTTAAACCGCCATGTCCTGGAGTGGAACTGTCGGCCCGCTTGTTTCCAAGACTGTAAATGTGGAGCTCACTAGTCCTCTCCTTTTTCTTCTTTTTTCAATCTACAATGTTGTTGTGTGTGATATCGATCCTGTGAGATTTCCGCTAGCGTCCCGGCCCCACTAGACTTTCCCTCCACCTCTTCTGGACCTTTCGTGAACCCTTTTATCCCCTTAAGGACTGATTTCCCGCGACCCCTTCCCCAGACTCCACTCGGGTCTCTAAGCCAATGTATTCTCAAGAGTTGTTGTGGTTACGTTTTTTCCTTCTTGCTCCGTCTCCTTCATCCTAATTGTGAATCTGATTGTAATAGCCCCCCATGTGTGAACCGACTCTCCGTTTGTAGGTCTCGCCTTCTATCCACATGTTAAAGGTCTTTTCGGTTTTCTTCTGCCGTCTCCATGATCCCGAGAATGGCCCTTTCCTACTTGACAGGAATTCTCCCATTTAGTCCCCCCAGATTACGTGTCTCTATCGTACCCCTGTGCAGTGGACCTACCGACACCATGCTACGCCGACACCGTCGCTTTTCCTCGCCCCCGTTTCCCCTTCAGACGTTTGTTGCTCCCCCTCTGCTACTGATCGTCACCCGCTTTCCCGACCAGTATTTCCCCTCTCTTCGCCCCCGATCCGATCCCCTCTTCACGTTGAGTGTATGGGGTGTCAATCGCCGTTTTCTCCTCAACCCCCCTCCCGACCCATTACTGAATTTTTCTGAGTTCAAAGTCTTTAGTCATTCCGCATCAGCAATTTCATTCTTCCTTTTTCTATTCTCGTAGACTTCCTGGGCCCTATGATTTAACAGCTACTCTGGATTTTCGACTATCGGGTTATTTGCTCCTAGGACCCCCCCCTTCCCCCCTTGACCTTTTCCAATGACGACAAAAGCGAAGCCCCCTCTTTCGAGTAGTCGGGCCTAGAAATTTTTTTCTCAGACTGGATAACCCTAACCAACTGAGAAACTCCTTTCTCTTGGCACAAAAAGAGAAGCCCCTGATGCTTTCAGACACCTCATGCTTGACCAAAGGTTCAGAATAGTGCTCTTTACCCCCTCCATTGTTCCTCTTTCGCAAGGTCTCAGTCCCGCCATATAGAAGTTGTTTGTTTCTTTTCTTCTCGGTTTGAATCTGTTTTGGCAGTGCTCTCCTCTTGGTCTATGCCGAGCTTATTCGGCCCTTTTAACTCGAAGAATCCTCTTCTGACTTTTTTTCCGATTAGCCGAAAATAGGTTTCACGGAGTGTTTTTTTCGTATAGACTCACGTCAGGTCATGTTGAAAGAGTTTCACTTCCTATCAGTTCCTGAGGTTACGCCGCGTGGTAAAGTCCCCTCAGCCCGTTACAGGTTGACTCTTTGTCTTCGGGAAGCCACCTTGAGGAACTTTGCCCTTCTTTGCCCCATGTAAGTTTCTTGGCCGAACCTGCTTAGCCGCCGGGAGTCATTTCACGAAAGCTTTTTGGTACTTTTTTAGGTGTCAGTTACCTTTTCCCCCTTCGGACCTTGCCTCTGATTTTCGCAGTCCACGATTCTAAGTTCGGTTAGAAGGACGTAATTCTTCTCCCCCGGTTTTTTCCCCTCTCCCTTTTCCCACCTTTTGTTCCGGTATCATGCCGGATGTCTAATCGTGGTTTCCCATTTCCAGACGAGACGCAGTTCCTTTAGTCTTGCCCCTTTCCGGTCACCCACTTGGTATGACTTGCAGATGTTAGACGCGTGGTTGAGCCGGTACGAAAAAGGACCATGTCTTTAGGTCTTGGACCCTGAGCGAGGGTCCGCGGTCTAGACCTTCCGATCGAAATCCAGGGATTCCGCGAGTGCTCTTCTTTGGTGAGCAAGAAATGTCCAGAGAAGCTAATCTCGGGATTCTCTTAAGAAAACCGAGCTCTACGAAATAATCCATAACGTTCCTTTGCCGCAGCTTGTAAGTAATCTCCCGGCCCCCTTTCCTGCTAATCTTCCAGATTACCCTCCCCAATGACTATCGTCAACCTGAGTTTAGGGAAAGGACTTTTTTGTGTTATAGACCTCTGCGGAAAATACACTGGCCGAATGCGATTTGGAGAAGAGTCCCCCTTTATTTTTTCAAAGTGGGAGAGTGAGGTCTATCACCCCTTCCCCGAGCCATGCCACGGAACACGTACTCCGATAATGACCGACCCTCCTCAAGTTGGTCCTCCCCTCAGTTGGAGATGTAAACTCCCTTGATTTCGGAGATTTAGTTCATCTTTGGATAGTGAAGAGGACTCTTGTTTTCAAACCTAGGCGCCATTCCATGAGAAGATCCTCGGTTTTCCCATCCAGCCAGGGACTTC
>Ga0179591_1351874_pt1 | contig 22288 bp, 30 predicted proteins | sample CZOMad2_1_08_16f_FD_182891 | JGI IMG/M metagenome (GOLD analysis project Ga0179591, IMG submission 182891) | Vadose zone soil fungal communities from Angelo Coast Range Reserve, California, USA - CZOMad2_1_08_16fungal (PacBio error correction) | ecosystem: Environmental > Terrestrial > Soil >... | reverse complement strand
TTACTCGACCAGTTGTGACGCGTGTTCGATTTCTCTCTTCCGCACACAAGTCTTTGGCGGACTTTTTCGGTCCCATCCTAGTTCCGGGCTAAGCTAATAACACGCATCTAGACAGGCGCCCCTTTTTTATCCTAAGTTCCCCGTTCTCTTCAAAGCATGTAAATTCAACCCCTCTATTCTCCAGCCCCCGCTCCCCCCCGGATACTTCGCCGCCTCGCGTCTTGCTCTTTATTTATACTTGGGCAATGCCTTAAACGTGTTTTGAACCCTTAGCCTGACGTGGCCAGCCTTTTGATTTTGATACCATGTTGCTGGCCTGCCTTCCTTTCTCCACAATTAGCGGTGCGACTCTTCCCCCCCCAAAGTAGACGTGCGTCGCTGGCCGGTCATGCCCAAAGAATAGGCGCTACTACCATCCGTGTCTCTTTTTTTGAGTGTGCACTAAGGACACCCCGTTCGTGTCTGGTTTGCACCCCCCTCCGAACTCCCCAGTTGGGTTTAGGTCTAAGGAGCTTCAGGGACCGCTGGTTTCCGGAGCTTTTTTGCTCCCAAAGTCTTTCCCTTTTCGTTGCTCCGGTCCCCCCTTCTTTCAGGTTCGAGGGACGAACGAAGTTATACAGCCGGCAGACCCCCCCCCGTTGGTCTGCCCTTTCCTGCCCTCTTACAGGGTTTTGTGGCTCCCAGAAAATGATCTTTTTTGGTGTGCCTACCCTTTGTTGTTGTGATTGCGAGCTCTTCCTTCTCCTCACAACATCAGGCGGGATTGAGCCCCCCTCAACCGCCGATGGCCCCGGGCCGGCATCATTCGTCGTCTTTATCGTCCTAACTCCGGGCTTGATCTTGAACCGTTTCTCCTTTAAAATGGACCTCCCATGTGTGAGCCAGGCGCTCCCTGGAACCACCTCCCTTTCCCTAGTATTTCCTGAACCGAACCCAACGGTGGGTAGCTTTCCCGCACTGGGAACGGTTTGTGTGTCAATTTTCCTTCATTTCCCGATTTTTCCCAGCTCGGTAGCCACTTTCTTCCTCCTTGCCAGCGAAAGAGACCTCTCTTTCACCTAATGGCGGCGCAGAGCGCTTTTAAGAACCGGGTAAATAGCTGCCTGTACGAACCCTTTTGGAGGGGCGTATGCTCCCCCCAGGAAAGGGGTCCCAAGGGTTTCCAGCGTGAGCCCGCAGTTTCCCACGGAGGCGCGAGAAGAGTAACCGTATTTCCCATGTCGAGTCTTTTTTTTGGGAGCGTTTTTTCTTTCTTCATACAATTGCCTCGTTGGGCGAGCCCTTTGACCCCCGGCCCCCTAGGACTTTTTCCGACTTTTTTCTCGTCCCGGTGTTATCAATAGCTTTCCCGTTTTCCCATATGACCTTTTACCGAAACGTCCAACTCTTCTTTGTTGCGGAGCCTCGAACGGTTCCTAACTACTAGGGGTTTCGCAACGGGCTCGTCCCTATGAGGATCGGTCCCGAGTTTCTCCCCCTCCCAACCCCCCCCCTCGTTCCCGATCAGGTGGATTTAGATCTTTGAATACCTCTTCGGCCCTCGCAACAATTTTTCTACTTTCCATTTTTCCCCAAATCTTTGAGAACTTCTGGAGTTTTCCAACTGAGTCATTTAGCATGAGTTTTCTGGTCTTCCTCATCCCTTTTTAATTATTGTCTCTTTTTACTCCACGTTTTTCGCGATCTCTTAACACTACGGATTGTCTATGGTACTTCCAATTTCCCCCCCCCGTCAATGTGGCTTAATCTCCCTAAAGATTCGAACCCCTCCCCCATCACATGCTAAGTTTTTGGTCCTTCGTGTGGCCTTTAGTCGTGGAGGCTCCCCGTCACCCATCCCGGTCAGACCACAACCAACCACACTAATTTGCGCCTTTGTCCCGTTCGAACGTGGGTACTACCCTCCCTTGGTTTGTCCCCACGAACCCATCTACTTTGCGTATATTTTTAGGCAACTAGCGTTACACGCGAACTCTCCTTATGATTGATAATTTAGAGGCTTTTTCTTTTCCACTTCCGAGGCTATCCCCCGAAACCTTTTTATTATCACCTGAAAGTCATTATTATGAAAATTTTTTCAACCCCAATTATTTCAATTCGACACTTTACGTGAGATTTTAGGACTTTTCCGAGAGCTTCACTATTAATTCCATCAGTGGATTTTTCCATTCCTTTGTATTTAGTACCTTTGTCCTAAGTATGTGGAGTTATTTCCTTTCATTTGTATTCAAGCTCCTTCATATCAATGTCTAAGTTCTTCCTAACTATGACCGTCAGCCCTTCCGACTTTCTTCCAATATCCCCCCCCCCCCCTCAAAAAATACCTTTCTTAAAATCTTGAAACAAAATTCCTTCAAAAAATAACCTGATATTTTTTTCCCGCGGGCTCAATTCCCTGAATACAGCGGTGGGTCCTAGATACAATCTTGAGCGACCGACCAGGCTTCTTCCCCCCCCCCCTTCCTCAGTGTTGTTGAGTCGGAGAACCTTCCTTCCTATCAAACGTTCCCTTGACACCACTGTAATCCCTCCACCTTTTCCTGCTTTATGTGCCCCCGGATCATTATTTTTGCCATGTCCTGTGAACCACTCACGTGGTTGTTTAATTGTTTTATACCCTCATGCTAACCCCCATAGGATTTTCTTATTTCCCATTCCTGTACTAATTAGCCCCCTTTTGGAATAGCATCGCTTGCACTTTTCCTTAAACAATAATTAAAATCCCCACCTCCCCCTTAAACAGAAGCTACCTCAACGTCACCCCAACAACATAATTAAACTAGACCTTTCTCAAGTAATGACCCCCTCCTATAGTCCCAGTTCCTAAAGTATAACTAAACCCCCCCTACGACTTTTTTTTTGAAATAATTTCTTTAATCAATTCAGATTGTAACATACTGGTTATTCCTTTCCTCCCCCAGCTTATACGCGGAAATCCTTAAATATCAAAAGATAACTTTTTTCGTTCCCCTTTCTATTTTATTGATGCCCAAGCTATATTACCCCCCCCATCCACGCAAGTATATTGCGTTCCCGCGTATATCGCCCCTTGGGTCCGCAACTATCCCAGATTGGTGCAACTGGCTGTGTTTTTTCCTTTTGGCCCTCAATATCTTTTCTTATTCTTTTTGCACACACGGGATCCCCCTCCCTCCCATGTTTTTCGTTCGTTTAGAATTCGCCACATGACGGTTGGTTCCCTTTCCAGTTCTTAATTTACCCTTCTTTTGACTCACTCCCCCGCCTCACCTCCCTTCTTTGGAGTCCATTACCGTTTTCTGTGTTTCATACGCACATCATGCTTTTGAATTCCTTTTTTTTGGCTCTAAAGGGTCCCCCCCTCCCCAGTAAGTAAAGGCTTTTTACTGTTTCCCTCCTCGTTAATTTTCTTTTCTTTATGTCGTCAATTTGAATTGGGGTTTTTTTCTCAGACTCCGCACGATGCCCTACGTTGCGGGAATATGTAGTATTACGTGCGATGCGCCCACCCCGAGATTCCGTTTCGGTCTAGAGAGTAAATATTGCTAACACTCCCATCACCTATGCAGGCGTCCTAAGGCTCTCAGGGGTACTCCGGTCCCCTTCCCTTCGGATGTATGGTACTTGCCACCCCCTTCCCCCACCTTCGACGAATTCCTCCCCTTATATCTCGTCTGTGAGCCCCGGATAACTCTGGGGACCCCTGACTCCCATTGCGCAGGGCCCCGCACAGGGCTTTTCGTCTGAACCTCTTCTTTACCTGTGATGCAATGCCGAGTTAGAGGTGCGCTCTCCCGACGGCCCTCTCTTGGTATTTTTGGATCAACAATCTTTTCGCTACTAAAATAGTGACTTGTCTTAATGCACGAAGACACCCGTTCGGTTTTGGTTCTCCTCTGCGGTCGAGGGCTGAATCGGCGTTTCAGGGACAGCGTTTCGGATGGCCTTTTTCTTTCACTTTTGGGCTTTTTTTGTGCCCAGGGGACTTGGTTATCAACGTGACTAAGGCGTTGCATTTCCATCCATAAAGCCGCGGCAAGGAGTATTCCTCCAGATGGGCAATCGCGTTCCGTTTGTGGTACCCCAAGTCCTTCTGGTGTGCGAGCTGTTCTCTCTCCTCCCTTTTTTTTTTTTTTTACGCTAGAAGTTTCCACACCACAGCAAGGGGGGGATTCCCCCCACACCCGGTAACCGAGATGACTCCGGTCCCCCCTTTTCGGGTATACTTATTTAGCGTCCCAATTCTGTTAGACAACGCAGGTCCCCCCATCCTCCCCTGTGTGAGCACAGCCGTCTCCTGAAACCAGCTTCACACCCCTACCCCCCCACGTTGGCGACCGGGCACCCCCCTCCCCCCCTCCCAAATGGGTGTCCTCGTGCACGGTTACCTTCCCCCTTGTGTTCACGCAGATTTCTTCTAATCTTGAACAGGCCCCTCTCCTTTTTCTTTTGGTCCGGTTCTCTCCTTTTTTTTTAGGATCTTCAGCACAGGGTCATAGCTCATCTCTTCCCCTTCCTTTTGCGGTCATTCTTGCTCGGCCCTGCGTTCCTTCCCCAGCGTGACGGCATTGCCCACGGCCCTAGTCTCCTTTATGGCAATTTGATCGGGGGATAGCGCCAGTTGCGGCCGCTTCAGGCTTTGTATTTTTTTTTACCATTAGGAGCTTAGACGTCTCGTTTTTTTCTTCAAAGTACCGTCCCCGATACCGAAACGTCCGCCCCCCCATTTTGTGTGCTCGATCGACCTACGTCCCCAACTGGGTCGTCCGCAACCCCGGCTCTCAACTTTTTCATTCCCCAGACACCCCATCTCGACTGCCTTTCCGAGAATAAGATCACATTGACCGACAGCGGCCTCCGAACGCGGCCCGTTTTACTTTACCAGGGTTGAACCCTCCCATGCGGTTTTAAATCTCCCGGTTTCCTCGATGTCAAACTATACGGTTTTTTTCCCAGTCAGATTCGAGATCTTGGTTGTTCCCCTCCGCCTGGACGTATCATCTGGTAGATAAACGCTTTTTTTCCCTTTCTTTCGACAGCACGTACATCCCATGTACCTGTATTTTGAGTCCCGTGTGTGGTTATTCTACCTTTCCTTCGGTGCAACAAACTGCCTTACACAGTTTCCCCCTCCTCTGACTACGGGGTATGTGTAGTCCCTCGATTACTCAGGTACTATACTCTTGGGTTTCAATTTTTTACGTCTTGAAGATCCGCTTTAACATTGACAAGTTTCTAATTTTCTTTTATTCAAGAGAACAATTTTTCGTATTATCTCTTTCCATGAATTTTACCCTTATGGTTTCCCACATATCCCCTTTTGTCCTCAAATTTCGTAGTTTTTACAGTTCTAATTTTTCACTTAGTCGGTACCCTAATCTTACTCTAATTTTATCAAGTAGTCTTCCGTTTTCATTCTAGTAAAAATGTCTGAATATTGTTGTCATCTTTTCCTTCTAATTAACCTCAAGCTATCCTCTTCTGCCTTCTTAACTAATTATACACCCCTTCTTTTAACGTTAAGAATCCCATTATCTCGAAACACACCCATCCCCTTCCAATACCGTCTTTTCCCCCCCCCTTAAAATTACTACATGGCAAAAAAAAAATTGCATGTGTTCGCGTGTGCAAGCATTTCCAAGGTTTTTCAGGATTACTTTGAGCTTTCTTCCCAATTTTTACGTTGCTGCCTCGACTGGTTTCTCTCCCCTTTTCCTATCCTTTTTGTTTCTTAGCCCCCCCTTGTCTAGGTCATCCGTCCGTTCTCTTTGAAACTTTAACTTATCTACCTTCTCCCCACCTGTATGCATTTTTTTGCTATCCGTCCCCACAGGCATTTATTTGTGCCTTCATTACTGTTCAATACTTCGGTATTTTTTCTACTCCTGGAATTATTAAATCGGATGCTTTTTCTCCTTGGCATTATACCCTTTTTTAGAATTTCCTTGGCCCTATTCTTATATCTTTTCCTTTATGACAACTACTCATTAATCTCACACCAAACTCAAGAACAGCTGACCAAAAAGGAATCGCAAGACTTTCTCCATAAAGCCTAGAGTAATATTCAAATCTATAGTACCACCCACGAAATTATATACATGTCCAACCAATTTTTTCCCTGCCCATTATTTCTTTCATCATATTTCATTACCAATACGTTTTTCTTTCAGTCCCATTATATCGTTTCTAGTTGCCTTATCCCTGAATACTAAAGAAAAATCCATTTCTTTTTTTAAAGACTATATTTGAAACCCCATCCACTCCCCCAGTACGTGGCCCGAGTATAGTAGCCAGTCGTTCTCCCCCTCCCCGAGAGCCTTAGTCAGATTGTCGTTTTTTGTTGATTATGGAGACTTCACTACTTTTTTTCCACACAAGGGTCCTTCTCTTATGTTTGTTTTTTCGAAACTCGTTGCGTTTTTTCTTCCCCCTCACATTTTTCCCTTCTCCTAAATCTCCGTTCCAATTCTATGTGGCACTTTCCCCCCCTTTCGAACGTCTGGAGCTGGAACCACTCATTCGTTATTTCTTAGTGGACCATACGCACTGCTCTGACTCCGCTCATTGAGTTTCTCACAAGCCGTTGTACAACGGCAGTACCTCCACCTTTCCTGAAGATAATTTATCTGTCTCGCACCGTAACTTGGTTTTTTTTCCTTTAGCCGACATCGCATTCGATCTTTTTCTAGAATTTGCGGGACGAGTTAGGTTATTACGTCGCGTAAGCACCCCAACCCCCCCCCAACCCCCCCCCCCCCCCCCCCCCCCCCCGGTTCCGTGGTCCTTTTTCCTTCAGTATGAATGCTCCGTTTAACTTTTGATAAAAGCAGGGAGCGCTTATTTTTTTTTCCAGGTACAGTTCGACGGCTACTCCAAGGCGCCGCAAGTTCCGACTTCCAGCCACCCCCTGAACCCGGATTTCGCATTTGAGGCACTTTCGGTTTCGCGCTTCCTTTCCCGTGTTCAAATGATTTCCTGCTGTGTGGCCCTTCCCGAAAGTGAGCCGGACGTGGCCCCGCCAATCAGTCCTTCTTTTTTTCCTATGTCTTTTGCTGGCAATCTCCTTCTCGGCCATTAGCCTGTCGCTCTCTCCGGTTCACAACGTCTCCCGTCTGCCCAGAACCTTTTTTAGCTCTCGTGCCTTAGGAAACGTGCACCAGGACACCCCCGTTTGTCTTTTTTCCTCAAGCTACGGTCGCCCCCGTGGGGTCTGCATTAAGGGACGATTGCCGCGGTTTCGTTGTCCTCAGGTCCGCTGTTCTCTTGTCATGGCCTGTGGATCGGTTCCCCCCCCCTTTTCCTTTCGTTAGCATGGAGATAAATTTCCAGTCGCCGTTTTTCCAACTGCATGGTAGGCTTCGATTGCAACCCGTTTTTTTTTCGATACCCTCCCCAGCCTTGATTTGGTGGTTCCCTCTCCTTCTCCTCTTATTTGAATGACGTTGCTTCCAAACCCCCAAGGCTGGTGCGGGAGCGCCCCACCCTTTTTAACCCTCTTTGGCCACTCCCTGTGAATATGCTTCTCGTCCACTTTGACGCGGCGCTACTGTGTTTCACCGGACCCTCTTTTTGAGCACAGCGCTCTCCGAAACCCCTCCCCCCCTTTCATAGTACCAGTTTTTCCTGCACCGCCCCCTTGACCGTAGCGGAGGCCACCCCCCCTACGACCGGGTTTCGTCACGTTTACTAAGGCACTCCTTTCGTCAGCGGGTTCCTCACTTTTTTGACTCATCCGCGAAAATTTTTGACGAGGCAGAGAGCGTACTGCCTTCTCCCCGTCGAGATGGACGCACAGTTCCTTTCTCCTGCACTCGCCGACGACAGTTCCTTTCTGGCAAAGGGACCCGTGGCGTCAGGTTCCCACCGCGTGTTTCCCCCCTAAAAGGCTACAGCTCGAGAGCAGTAGGCTCAAGGTGCAGTACTCCCTTTTTCCTTTTACTCGCAGCCAGTTGCGTTTTTGGGGCTGTAGTAAGGACACGGTACACGCTGATTTTCGCCTGCTGGCCCTGCGTGTCTTTTTTTTTTTTCAATAGCGTACCGCTCCCTTTAATCTTCTTTTTCCCCTCCAGTCGCCAAACTATGGGGTGCTTACGTCTCATTTGAACATACTAGGGCGTCTTAAACCTTTTCCCCGTCTGGATAGTTTTCTCGTCTACCCCCTTACACCCCCAATCGTGCCCAGTGTTGCTTTTTTTCCCCTCTATATGTCTACGAGTTCGGCCCACACTCTTCCAGTTATTTTTGTACACCGGTTTTTCCACTACATGCGGAACTGAGTCTGGATCCTCTTCGGTAAACTTCATCCGGTCCTGATTGTCAGCTCCGGTTCGCGACCTTCGTCCCCCCCCCTGGAACCTATATCGGTATAACTCCCTTTGAAAAATCCATGTTTCTTCAATTCGCAACGCACGAGTCCATCCCCGCTACGGGATCGCCCTTTTTTGCGAGCAATCTTTCTGACGCCACTTTCCAGTCTCACCCTTCCCCCCCCCCCAGACCATCAAGTTTCAGACAGCTTCTGTGTGGCCTCTTTCTTTTCGTTTTTACAGACGAGATTACCTCCCTATTTCCACTGCATATACTTTGCGTATATGTTTCCTCTCCTCCATTTCAAAAGAGAAGTCCCCCCTCCTTGTTTCGATACAGGATATTCCTCACTACCCCCCTTATTTTCCCCACCTTCACAGTATTTCATATTTGATTTTCTGATTCCTTTCCAAAGTACCTTGTTTTTAATTCTCCTTTCCATTTCTTTGCATTAGTGACTATATGATTTTCCTTTCAGTTATTTAGTCTTATTTTTGTCTCCTTTTTTCCTTTTTTTCTTAAAAATGTCTGCGATTGTGTTCCTTAATATGGGAACATTTGTCCATTTTTCATGCATGTTCTTAGAATCTTTAACCCTCAACGCAGCCGCAATTTCTACGTCATCCTTATAAGTTTTCATCCCCAATTCCCCCCCCCAAGACCCATTACAAATACCGTGAGTAAATCAATTCCTTCCCTTAAAACAAAAATTTCTATGCTTGTTTTTTAGAAGCACTGCCTTTAGGGTTTCTCCCTCATGTCAAAGCTCTTTTGAGTCGGACCTATACCCCTCTCTTCTTTTTGGTTGAGAGGTTGGCTTCTTTCATCACGTCTTTGACACCCCACTATCTAAAGTAACTCCCTTCTGCATTTGTATACCCGGGACAAACAGGCAGATCTCTTTCCCCTCCCCCTTTCCCCTTTTCCTCACGTTATTGATTTTGTATTCTCGAGAAGGGGTATATTAAACTTTTTCTTATGCGGACGTTGCATTATAACCCTGATGTACACTAGTTATGGGCATATATTTCTTAAGTAGTCCAAAGTACTCCTACCTCTTGGAGGTCCCAGAATTGTACTAAGCACAGTGTCCTTCCTCAACAACCCTCGTATCTCTCAAGCCCTCCCCCATAGTTACATCGTACACTAAGTTCCCCCATCTTAACTTTAAACCCCCCATTGAACTTTATCCCTTTTTTGTCAGGGAACCTCATTTTTATCATAATAATGAAATACTGTTCAGTTGCCGAAAAGACTTCTACGATTTTATTCCCTAAATCCCAGACCCCCCATTAGTTTGCTTTCTTTTTTCTAAAGCTATATGATAAATTTCCCTTTACCCTTCCCCCCCCCTTAGATGGCAGGTTCAAATCTCCTTAGACCTGTAATCTCGGTTCCGAATCCTTGACCCCTCTTCAGTGAGTCGATTTTTTTGGATTTTTACGAATGTAGCCACTCTTCCTTTTGAACCCACACGACTCAATCCCGTATGGTGCGGTTTCCTTCTTTTCGTCGAGATTTACGCCACATGGTTAAGGACGTTCCTACGGATCGGTCCAATGGACTCCCTTTCGTCCTCTAAAAGAGCTCCCCATCACCTGGATGATTAGTTTTCCCAATCCTCTCTCGTCCGTGATTCCGATGTTGAATATCCCAGCCCCCCCCCGTTTTGTACCCCCTTTAACTGCGTTTCCCTTCCTTGATGGCCGATTCTTCCCCTTCTCCCCGTCTGCCACCTTATCGCCTCGTTTTTTTTTTTAGGCTTCCCCCCTCGCACGATAAGCGTGAAGTTACTCGACCAGTTGCGGGACTGCTGGATTTCTTTCTATGGCATAAGTCCCCCCAGCGATTTTTGGATTTACCCCCCCCTTTAAATAAATTTCGAAAGCTTATACACGCAGGACGTTCTTTTAACCTTTCTCCGCCATTTTCCCCTCCTTTTTCAGTTTTCCCGGCTGCGATCCAAGCACCTTCTCCAATTATCTCTCCCCCTTGATAGCCCTTGCTCTCTCTCTTTTGGCCCTGCCGGCTCCGGTGGGGAACTCAACCTTTCTTCCCGCCGTGGGTAAACGAAACTTTTACTTTCGCTTCTTTACCCTGTGCTGGCGCCTATCGGCCATTCTCTTTCGCTTCTAGAATCGACCCTCTTTGGCTGACTTTGATTCAAAGAAGTGGTCGTCCTCGGTGACGTGGTGCCTGATTAACGTGACTATACCCGTCTTTTTTTTCTAGGCGCAACGTTGGGGGGTCGGGCATTCATTCTCCTCTTCCCTATGTTGTATAGAGCGGCCTTTTTCCCATGGTGGTCCATGGTTCTGGGATTTTATCCCTTTTTTTGGTAGAATCAGTATACCCTCACCCCGGCAAAGGGAGTGTCTTTGCCGGCCATTTAGGCCCTTACACTGTTGGGAGCTCCCCGCCTCTTTTGCTTCTTTCTTCCCTTCTTTTCATCCTCTTGGTTCCTCTCGACCACCACATCAAGGCATGGTGTTTTGAGATTTCCCACTTTACCCGCGATTGCCATCGGCCGGCCTACACCATTTCTGCGATTAATTATTTTATTCTGTCCCTGCTAATTTTCCTGAGTTGGATCCCCCCGGATCACAGGACCCCCCGACACCTTGAGCAAAGGGACTTCGTAAACCCCCCTCTCCGTCGCATGAATGCACCGACCCAACCTTTTTTTTTTCCTACCAACGTACCCTTTTTTCCTTCGTGCCCTTCATTGCCCGCAGGGCGTCACGCGTTTTTCTCCTTCCCGTTTTCCTTAGACTCTTATCCGTTGGGGGCGAGAGCGACTATAATGGCAGTTCGCAGGCGTTTTCCACACAGTGTTCCCTCCGCCTCTTCGTCCGAAAGGCCTTGTCGGGGCCTGATAGGCCCTTTTTTTTCTTCCCCACAGACGTGATGCCGAGACATCTCGCTGCAGAGTCCCTCGATTAGTCCTTTTTGGGGGATTTCGCGCCAGTGCCGGTTCTGTAGTCCGGAGTCCGGGTCCCCTGTCTGCTAGAGACTGGATCGTCCCTGCTTCCTAATGCTTTACCCTTTCTTCTAATCCCCCCGGAACCCAAACGTCAGCCCCCCCCTCTCTGTTTTTTTAACACGCGGTCGTACTCCCCCTGAACCATATATTTTCGCCCGCAACCTCGCCCTTCCCGGCTTGGATCGTGCGTTTTTGCTCAAAGCCCCCCCAATCGGAAGTTTGGCGGCTCTAAGTATCCTCTGCAATTTACGTTCCCTTTTTTTTGAACAAGGGTCCCTTACCTGACAGTTTTTCCCCCACGCGGAGTAGACAACCTCATCTCAACTTTTCGTAACGGAGCATGATAGGTTTTTCCCCTCTTGAGTATTATTAATCCGACGTTGTCCCTCCTCCTTCGTTTTGAGTCCCCTTACGAATCCTTCCTAGTATACCTTCTTTTCCAGCCGGCGTGAACTCTCCTCCCTTCCAACGACACCATGCGAGGGATTTTTTTGTGCGCCTCTTTGCCTGCGCCACTTAGTGAATTCCCTTCACAAAATCCAGACATTGTAACTCTGACTACGTCTGATGTATTGTGAACCCGAGAACTTGCCCCTACTTTTCCCTTCCCCCTTTGCGTATAAGTTATTTCGAGAGAGTTACTAGAAAGGACAATCCTTTTTATCTAGCTTTTCAAGGCATCTTCTATCACTATCCCTTGATTATCCGCCACTGAAAAACAGTATGTCAATGTCTTACTATGTTAAATCAAAATCCCAATTCCCCCTTTTCATCCTTAGGAACTTGTGATTGTAACTTGATCATCCTTCGTAAGTTATATTTTCCGTTATCTGTTCGCACCCTTGGTTATATAGCACTTTTTTTCCAGTATGTGTGATTTCTTACCCCTTTTACTTTCAATTATCTCATGCCCCTTTCCCTCCGTCTAAACTTTTATATTGACGTCTCCTCCTCCTTCAAGTGGGACCCAATCCAATCAAGTGAAATAACGTGAGTAGGCCTTTGACATTACAAAAAAACCTGCTAGTGTCGCGTATCCGCACCTCCCTCCGTTTGTTCGTTGATTACTTTAAAGTAGTCCCCTTCCTTTTCTGATGTTCTACTTTCCTTTTATCTGCTCCTTTGTTGTTAGATTTTCTCGTAACGTAGCTGACATATACCAATCCTCTCTTTTCCCTGTTCTTTTATGCTTGCTATCGACCACTTCTCCATTTATTTGGCCTGTCCCCTTTTTAATCCACGGTATTAATTTTTTTTTTTCCCTGGAATCCCTTATAAGTATGATGACTTTGGTCCCTATCAAAGTTTATGCTACGTATAAGTAATCCTGATTATAGCCTGTCCCCCTTATTTACGATTATTAATTAATTCACACCCCCCTTCTTTCAAGAATCAAGGAATGCGAACCCCATTACCCCTGAGAGGTAAAAATAGTCCCTCCTTACACTTGAAGTTTAAATTATATAACAACCCAAAGTTTTCCCGAAATTTTGGAAATATATTCCCATTTATAATAAACCATTTCCCAGACTCCGATTGTATTAGTGCCTTTTTCTCCCTTGACCTATCAAGATAAAATTAGAAAAGCTTCGCTGTACCTCCCCCTCCCCCCCCACAATAATTACGCAACTATTTCTTGGAAAACAAGCGTATAGTAGCCCCTCTTTTTCTACACGAAGCTGGTATTTCACTTGCTTGCTGTTTGTTGAGGATTTTACTTCTCCTTTTTTCGGCCCCCCTATGCGCACACTACCCCCTCCCTTAGAATGTTATGTGCGAATGTGCTCGATTGACCACATTGCCGGTGTACCTCTTGGTCAAATCAGTTCCCTTAACCTCGGAGTTAGTCCCCACCTTTACAAATACCACGATCATGCTCTTTGTTTTTCTCCCTTTTGATGTTCTCACCAGGTGTGTACCACCCCTTTAAGTAAGGAACTTGTTCTGGCCCCTGGACCTCGTTTATCTGATCTTAGTCTTTAGTCTTTGATTGGGGGTGTTTTCAGGACCAACGATCCGCGTTACTCCCCCCCCTTTGCTGGACCACTCCGTATTGTATTACGATTCGATGCCCCTCCCCATGTTCTTTTTTTGGACGTTTACCCCTTCTAGCCCCTGGAGCTGTTAAAAGCTAGCAACCCTTCCTTTTTTAAGACCCCTTTTTTAAGTCTTACCTTCTAACGACTGTCCTGGCGGCAACTCCTGTGGCTCCAGCCACCGCCAAAAAGGATGACCTTCCCCTGATTCTTACTCTCGTGGGAAATTCGGCTCACGCTGTGTGCCCTGACCGCCAGGACGAGCCGATTGGCCCCGCCATCTTCCCGATTGCAGCAATGTACTTTGAGCGCTAAGGTCATTCCGGTGCGTCTTACCGGCACCAACGTTTGCATTTCTTTTCCTTCAAAAGTGAGCACTACCACGAAGCATTCGTTCCCCCCTTTCCCTTCAGGACACCCCGTCGTGGCGGGGGTTTTTCTGACTCCCAAGTGGGTCGGTGCATTCAGGATTCCAAGCGCTGGTTTTCCGTGGAGGCCTGTCCACACCCTTTTTCCCTTTTCCCCTGGTCCGTGGATCGGTGTAGCTCCCTTCTTTCGCATGGACTTTCTCCGCACTGAACCCCGTTGAGTGTAGGCCGGCCGAGTTTCCCCCCTGTGGGGGATAACAGCCTTGATGTTTTTTTAGCTTCTCATCTTTTTTCTCCTCGTTGTTGTTGTTTTCCTTCTTTTATAGAAACCCCACATTCCAAGGCTGTCCCCCCCCCCCACCGCGATTGAATCAGGCTCTTAGATATACTTATCGTCCAGTAACGCGATACGGTTGGTTTCGAAGTCTCCCCAGGCCCCCCCCTTCACGCTTTTGCACACTTTTTTTTCTTTGGTAAACGTCGCCTGAATGCACGCCCCCAAGGTTTCGACCTCTCTTCCCGCAACCCACGGGGGTCCTTCGGCACCCTTATTTTTTTCGGCGCAACGCGATGTAATTTTTGTCCGTCACCTGCTTCTACGTTGGGTCCTCGTGATTCCTTTTTTCCTAATGTCTGCGCTGTAGCTCTTTTCCCCCCGCAAAGCTCGACATCTTCAGCCCCTGACGAAACTTTTGTCGGGGCCCTGAATTGGGGTCCGCCCCATGGTTACCACAGTGATCCCTTTTCCAGGGACAGATCGAGAGCAGACACGCTATTCTCCTTGAGTATACTTGAGAGGCTCCAAGTCGGCCGCCGGGGACAGGCGGCTTTGGCTCTCCCTTTCGCTTAGACGAGGCTCGTAACGGTGTCTCCATAGCGTACCGCTCCGGTTCTATCTTCCCTCCTGACAACCAAAAATTGGTTTCCTCCCTCCCCCAGTAAGTAATACGACCCATATCTTTTTTGGTCCCGCATTGGTAAATGAGGATTTGGAGCGGCTAAACCGCCCCCCCCCGTGTTAAGCGCTAAGATCATATGAAACCTCCGACCTGTCCCTAAGTACTGTTATGGTACAATTCCTTTAGACCCTCCATGGCGGAAACTGAGTAACGGCTTTATTTTTTTTTCCCTCCCATCATAAGGTTCAATCCAGTTCCCAACGTTTCGCGAATATGGTTTCCCCCCCCCCCCCCCCAACTTTTCCTTCCTATATTTGTAGCACGCCCCACCTTTTCCCGAAGGAGTGGCTTACAGCTCCTCAGCCCTCTTTCTGAACCGACACATAACTGCTACGGGTCTTAAATTCCTGAAGCACTGATTAACCCATGTCTCCCCCCCTCCCCAGTCCCAAGTTTCCCCTCCTACTTGCGTCTTAGTGTAGTTTCGAGCTACCTTGCGAATATTTTGGGTTCCCACTCCTATAATGTGCTTCGTTAGGCTTTACCGACCCTCGCCCTTTTATAATTCTCTTTAGATATTCAAGGCTCACTATCCCTATCACGTTTCTCCTCAATCCCCAGATTCTTGACCTTCTTTCCTCCATACCTGTCCAACTTTCCCTTAACTAATAATTTAGGACTAGGGGACCCCTCCTGGATCTCCTATTTCCCCCTTTATTTTGTCGCTTCCTTTATTTTTCTTTTTCCCCTTTTCTTGAATCATATTGTGTGAGATTTAATTATAATGTTTTTCCTCCTTTGTTCCCAACTAGCTCAATTTTTTTCCATACTAGTACATAAATTCCTCGAAGAATCTTCTTTCAGGTTGGTTTAAACTTCTATAACCACAACACCCTACTCCTTTGAACAAATTCTTCCCCAATTAATGGACATGGCCCCAATATCTATTGACTGTCCGGTTCTTCTAATAATTCCATACCAGGTGTGCAGGTCCCTTACTCATTACTGTCAAACTGGCTCCCTCGACAAGGTTTTCTCTTTTCCTCCGCCTTTTCGAGCTCCGTGTCTAGCATCTCGATTTGCCCCTAGAACTATCTAACTCTTCCTGCCACCACCTGTATGGCATGGCACGCGGACCCCCATGCATTCATTATTTGCATGCTTATCCCCCCTTCATTGTATTTACCTGCTGTTTGTTTCTCATTGGCCTCCCTCTAAGGATGCGACGTTGCTTTATCCAGCCCCCCTAAGGATATTAACATTTCCCTTTCTCCTTCTTGCACATTATTTAAAAAATTCCCCCTCCCCCCCAATACTTATTCAAGGAAATTCAGACCCTTCCTGGAACACGATACCTTCCCTCTAAGGACTAGAAGTCCATGTCCCCCCCTAGCCCCCTATAGTACCCTAAGTTCTACCCCAAAACACTGTTACGAAATTTTTTTTTGTTCCCCATAATTTTAGTTAATAATATTCTCACCAGATTCCCTTTTGCCTACCCTAATACGATAGTTCTAATCTTCTTCCCCTTAAGATAACCTTCGAATTTTATATTCGCGTCCCATGACTCTCCCCATATCCCCTCAATGACAACCATTATAGTAGCCATGTTATCGTTTCCCGAGATTTTCGTTTTTTTTGATGGTCTGAAACTTGTTTTTTTTTTGAAAGGAGTTTTCAGCCTTCACTCTTCTCGGCTATTGCGCACACACGGGACAAACTCCCCCAGATTGTATGTGTCTTACTAGTAGGTGCTTTACGCCACAGCGGGGCTCTCTCCCAGATGATACGGGTCAACCATTTTAATAAACTTAAGTACGAACCGCGGTGAGCTGGTCCCTCCCGTAAGGTGATTAGTGACCATAGCACTCCTATCCTTGTGTTTTGGCCATGGATTGACACGTGTGACCAAACTGTTCTTGGATTCCGACTTTTCATCTTGTCTTCCCCCCCCCCCCATTAGTCACGAAGGGGTGTCTTTCTCCTTTCCCTGGGCCTTTATCCGCCGGGAAGTTCAGTCCCCCGGGCCTCCTAGTATTTGTTATTATTGTCTTTCGTAAAGAACCACCCCTCGATTTTCTGGGATTTCATAGTCTCCCGGAGCGGTTACTAACATCCATTGGACAGAGAATAGTTCTTGTACTGCGGAATACAGACCCCCCTTCCGGACGCAACTTCCCTCGCCAGACCCGCCTCCCCACCAAACGACTCTACTCCCTGTCACTTCCACCCCCCCACTTCCCCCCCCCCACTCCCTTCCTCTCACTCCCTCCTCATTCCCCCCTTACCTCCTCTCCCCCTTTCTCCCCCTCGCCCCCTCCCACCCCCATCTCCCAGCCTGCCCCCACGCCCCCCACCCTCTCATTCCCCCTCCCCCCCCCCTCCCTGCACTCCTCTATTTTTCCACTGCCCCTTACTACTTTCCTTTTCCTCTTCTCCCCCCCCTACTCCCAACCCCCCTTCCCCCCCTCGCCCCCCTCTACGCCCCTACCTCCATTCCCTCCTATCCCTCCTTCTCAACACCCTCCCTATTCCCCCGCCCCTTCCCCCCCCCTCACCAACCCACTGTCCCTATCCCTTTACTATCTCCCCACTCCCTTACTTCTCCATTTTTCTGCTCTTTCCCGTATCTCCCTACCGATCTTTCTGCTAGCTGATTTTCTCCGTGGCAAACTTTGTGTTTTCCCTTTGCGAAAGGTCCGGCCGACTTTTTTCCACGCCCCAGGCCTTTCGGTCGAGCAGATCCCCCCTGGCCAGCGCTACTCGCGTCCCCCGCGGTGCCCCCCTCTCGACTCCAAACCGACGGCGTCGTCCTCAATGAAGTGAGCTATACCATCGCCCTTCTGGAGTAACCGTGGACACCTTATGTTGGGTTTCCTACTCCCCGTGGTATCCTTTGTAGGTTCATTTCAGGCGAGAGTCGCTTTCTGAGGAGGACTGTGCCCCCACAGGGGATGGGGCCTGTGGCATGACCTCCTGGTCTCTTTATCATGGTAAATAAGTATACGCATTTTAAAAGTTTGCTCGGCCCGAGGGCCGCTTACCCTGCGCTCCCGAGATGTGGTCTGAGAGCTTCTTCTCTTTCCCCTCGGTTTTTTCTAGAGTAGTCCCGCGCACACCACATTCAAGTTTTTTTGTCGATCCCACCCCGGTAACCGCGATGGCTCCCTTGGCAGTTCCCTTTGCGGGAGATATATATTTGTAAGCCTTCGCTTTACGCGTGGTCTCACCCCTTCCCTTCCCCATGTTCCCTCTCCCCATTCTCTATCCGGAAACTCCCCCCGCACCGAACAAAAACCAGTCTCCCCCCCTTGAGGAACCCGCCACGATTTTTTCCTGACCTAGCCTCACTTCGGTCCCGATGGTAGTAGCACCCCTTTGCTTCTACCTTTTTGGGTTTCAGAGTCGAGAGCGACACTTTCGGCCTTCTCTTTCGAAAAGAGGATATCCTGAGATCGACGGACCTTCTGGGGGACTTCGGCTCGGGCCCGGGGGTCCCTTAGCCGTCCTGCCCTAAGCTCTAAGAGAGTACGCGAGGCTGAAGGTTTTCCTTTTTTGATTTTTTCGCAGCCCGTCGCCGTCGTAAGGAGAATTGTACCCCTGATTTTAGCTCCCGGTCGTCCTGCGTGCATCTTTCCCGCGGTTTACTATGCTTTCGAACAAACTCTCGTTGGTGCTACATCTACGCCATACTAGGGAGTCCACTGGGCCCCCTTCACTTTATCGTGCGGAGCGTTTACAAACGACACCCTTCTTGGGGCGACGAACGACAGAGTCGGCCTCCGACGGACTATTGCAGTTATGGTCCACCTTTTTTAGACAGACCTTGCGGACCCACTGAGTCACGGTTTCTTTTTCCTTGTCGATAATCATCCGATTATGCTCCGCTCCTTCTTTCCCCTACGAATGGACCGAAGAACCCTTTTCCCCTTTTCCCGCTTTTTTTGCAATGTGGGTAAATTCCCTCTTGAGTTTTTGCCGACACATAACATAGGATTTTTTTCTCCTCCAATTTTCTTCTCCCGTTAACCCCCCTCCCAAACACTGCCCATCTGCCCTTTTTTTTTTTTGGGTCTTTTGAACCGAGAGATTTTTTTTTTTTTCCCATGGCTTACTATAGTCACTGCCCCATTAACTTTGAGTATAAGAAGTTCCTCTCGTTATCGCAAGAGAATTATCTTCCTCTTATTCCCTTCTATGCTTCCCTACCCTATTCTCTTTTTTCCCCCCATGAAATAATTCACTTTCTTCCTAGGATTAAATACAAATTCTCTTTGACCTTTGTTTTAAAGTTTAATCTCCCTGAACGTGTGAATTACTTTCTTCTTATCTTTTACTTTCTTTTTTGCTAAGTAAAACATGTCTTGACTAAGTTTTGAGCTTTCCCCTCATTTTTAATATTCAAGCTATCCTAGGCAGTCTTAAATACTACCTCTCTCCGCACGCCTAAGTTATCTTTTTTCCTCCCATTCCTAACCAACATCTTCTCCCCGTGAGTTTCAACAACCAAACCCAAAAAATTTTAACCCTTTGTTGCCCCAATAATGGCCTGTGTACTCGGTATATCGTTTACTTTCCTTGCAGGAACTTTAGTAATTATCTCTTACGTGGCTGACCCGGTCTTTCTCTCTTTTCCTCTCCTTGTGTTGCAGGCGGCCATTTTCTCATTTTTTTGCATTAACGTAGCTTTGAATATCCCCTCTATCCACACGTGCTTCTTTCCCTCGGTCCCAAAGGCATCTCTCTTTGCCAGTCCATTAATTGTTAAGTTTTCTTTCTTGATTTGTGTTTGGACTCCCCCCCTCCCCCCTTATCCTTATGCTTAGACGTTTGCCTGTCCTGTCAGTATTTAAAGATGCCTTCTGAGAGAATTTCTTATTAAACTTCGTAATCACCCAATACGTCACCCCTACCACAGACCCACCATAATACTTAACCCTCTCCTGAAGTAATCCACTATTACAGATTGACACCCGAAGTTCTAATTAGATCCCCCTTTAAACCCATTCAGATTTTTTCTCTTCTTAACACAAACTAACTCTGTTGATTTCCTTCTCCAGAGACATCCCTGGTGGAGTGATAGCCTTCTTTAACGATCAACTAAAATTCTTTTTTCCTTTAAAGCTCTCTGCACTTAAAACTACTGCAGTCTATTGAAACAATAGTAGTCTCGTACTTCGGCCGACAACCTGCGCCCTTAGTCAGATGGTCTGTGAAACTTGGCTGTTTTTCTTCTTTTCTTAAATACGTTCTCCACCTTTCCTCCATCGCCTTGTGGTACGCCCCCCTCGTGTGGTTCGTAGGTATTTTTACGCTCACCTTTTCCCCGGCTTTGTCACTATCTGAAACCCTTGAAAGGTCCAATCGCTTTTGCTGTCGCACAGAGCTTTGAGAACCCCCTATTACCCGGCTGTTCCGAGTCATCTCATTGCTCCTCTTCAGTTTACGCCGGTAGCCCGTCTACCCCTGACTCCTTTGAACTTGTGAGGAGGCCGATCCCTTCCTGTAGCCCCCCATTTATCGCACGATTGGGTTTTTTTTGCGCTAAGTTCTCTCCCGCCGGAGATTTCGTTCCCCCAGTTGCCTGTTAAGACTGTATGTTTCGATTACAGCCAACAGTAGCCTGGCGGACTTTCGTCCATTTCCTGCGCGGTAGTCTCTTCCCCCACAGCCCAGTTTTGACGAGCTCTCTTTCAGGGTACAGGCTTCCAGGAGCCCCCGGCTTGCGATCCATGCCCCCCCTCTAGTCCCTCGCCTCGCGCTCTTTCCCTGTCTCCTTTTCCCCTGGCCGCTAAAGATTGGGAACCCTGTTACCTTCCTCGAGGCATACTGGCCCAGCCCAGGTCGCTTCCACCTTTTTGCCAGGCACAGCGCAGGCCTTTGCGCTATCGACGGCCCCAATTAGACGTTTCGGCTCTTTCCATAACCCTTTCGCGTGAGCCCCCGGAGTAACAGTGCCCTGACACCTTTCGTTGGGTTTCCTCCGCGCCTGACCCCCTTTTGTTTTGACATGATTTGGTTTCCAGGATCGCTGCTGGCTAACCCCTGCTGAATTTTTCTCCGGTTCTCCCACGAGCTCTTTTCTCATGACGTCAAATCCCCTACGACGGCAAAGGGATTCTCTTTGCAGATTTCATCGCGGTTTACGGGGGGGGTCTAAAAGCCCTTTTGTTTGCTATCGTTAGTATCTAATCCTTTGGTTTTGTCGAGTCTCTCGCTCCTTCAATGTCTTTTCGGGGGCGCCCACCCCTCGACCCTTTCTTCCCTACAAAACCCCTGCGTATTCCCCGTAAATCTACCGCCGGCGTACGCTTGGAGACACTTGCCCCCTGGACCTTTCACTTGTGTGAGCCACTTCCTCGTGCCCCCATGTAACTTTTCTTTCGCCTGAATGCAACCCAACTCTCTGCAACACCTCCGAAACGGGGTGTACTTTTTGCTCCCCTCCGTTTCAGGTCGTCACGACTAGGTATCCTCCATCTACGTCGATCTCTGAGAGAACAGCTAATGGGCTTTCGTCTCTTCAAGATTCCTCTAGGACCCTCTGGCGGGGACATTCTTCGGCCCTTTTCCCCTTTGTAAACCCCCAGAGTGAGACGGCCAAGGAGTCCGCCGATCGCAGAGAGGCTCCCTCCTTTTGTCTTGGGATGCGAATCCTTCCCCGTTGAGGACGTCAGGGTTCACTTCTTGTATTCAGGCCCCTGAGGAGCTTAGACGATTCGTCCCTGTTTTATTACTCTGGCTTTCCCCCCGATCCTCTCCTATTCTTTCTACAGTAAGCCAAAAATTTGTTTTTAAGACTCCGTACCACAGGAGTTACTGTCGATTCCTCCGGCGGATATCCCCTGAGGTCGGCCCTCCACCCGTGCGATCCTGTCTTCAGATTCAACAGTCAGGCTCCGAACCGCTGCAGTTTTTTCTGTACACACGGTTTTGCTTTGCACCTTTTGTTAAAATTTAGTCACTGAGCCTATCGTGCGTCTGGTCAACTTTTGTCTTGTTCGAACGGTTCGCGACTTCCTTGAGTCAAATTTCCCCTGTCCTTATAACGTCGACGGCCTTTTTTTTATGTGTTTTTTTACCCGAGTTTCGAACCTCCCCTTCTTGGTCCCGTGTGTTCTCGCTGTACGCCACTCTGTCTCCTTTTCAACAACGCCCCCACCCAGTTTCCTCCCCCCCTGGAAACGTGCGTTGTGTAGTTTCGACCTCTAGGAACGGTATATACTCTTGTTCCCACGTTTCGGATCTTTTTTTTAAGATAAGTTCCCCTACAGCGAAAAGAGATCCTACACTCGGTCTGATCTATCACTGTAAAATGTATTTTCTCTTCCCCCCCCTAAACCCCCAGGAGTTCCATTATTATGACCCGATTCCCTCCCACTTCTTTCCAACTTGCGTCCTTTCCTTTTATAAACTTTGTCCATCATGTAACGATTTGGATTTCTCGTTCTTCTTATTTTGTTTCTTTCTTTTAGTAAAATTTCAATAAGTATTGGATCTTAATTAATTCGATTTTTACTAATGCCCCTTCCCCAATCTATTCTTCACCCTTCCGGCAAATCATATGTTTAAGTCCATAGTAACCACCCCAAACAAAATCTCTTCCCTTACTACCCAATTAAGGGACATGGCAACCCTGTCTTGTTGTCCGGTGTTTCCTCCAGCCCCATCCTTCCTTTGTTAGGAGTTTAGAACCCATAGTACCCTCGTTGACCG
>Ga0179591_1262102_pt1 | contig 22296 bp, 30 predicted proteins | sample CZOMad2_1_08_16f_FD_182891 | JGI IMG/M metagenome (GOLD analysis project Ga0179591, IMG submission 182891) | Vadose zone soil fungal communities from Angelo Coast Range Reserve, California, USA - CZOMad2_1_08_16fungal (PacBio error correction) | ecosystem: Environmental > Terrestrial > Soil >... | reverse complement strand
TCCCCCCTCTCTCCTAACCTGGCTTCCAACCATTCATTTCTAAAATTTCTCTGAATTGAAGAGCTTGGTCTTTCCCCCCCCACCCCCTTTTTTCCCCAACCTTTCTTTTGGTTTTTCCAGAAGCTTCCTGTTTCTTTAAGTTTTCTATGGATCCGCTTCTCTTTCCAGGGGTGTTCCTTTGCACGCCCCCTGCTTTTGAGGTTTCTCCCCTGTCTTTGTTGTCGTTTTTTATGGATTTTTTTTTTTTTTGAGCTCTGTATTTGAAAGGAGTGCTTATGAAAGATACTGGGACCCAATTCCCCCAAGTCCGTTCCTGGGTCCCTACACCAACTCTCACCCTTATTTTACCCGGACCCCAAAACCTGAACCCAAAGGTTTTTTTCCCTTGCATCATTTGGAGAAAGGAACAGAGCATAATATTTTGTTCATCAGATGTTGTTTTGAACCCCAATCCGTTTAGGGATTTGGTCTGAAACTTCCACGGCAACTCCTTTCTTGTTCTTCCCGGAGACTTTTGAACCTCGGGTGGTTGTTTCCATGTTGATGTTCTTCTATCTCCCCCCCCCCTCACTTTTTAAGCCCCCTCTCCCCCCCCCTTCCACAATTTGGAATTGAGTCCTGGTAACAGCTTGTCTTTTGTCAGGCCCTTTAGTAACATTCTTCCGTTCCCTCGCTGATTTCTTATTTGTGGAAAGTCTTTTTTCTCCTAGACCTTTACTTCTCCGCAACCTAGTTTCTTCATCTATTTTTTACAAAGGGTTCTCCACTCTTCTCCTCCGCTTGCCAGCGTGTCAAGTTTTAGAGTTTCGTTAACTCCCCGTGGCTGGGGATGACTAGTGCCTCTGACTTAGACTGTTCCCCCCTACATTTTCCCTTCGGAAAAGCTACAAACTTTTCCTTTTCCTGTTTTCTTGTACCGAGCTTCCTTTCAGCTTGCCTCTGTGATTTCCTTCCATCCCTTATATAGGAATTTTTTTTTTTATGCCTTTCCCCCGAATGGCGTTGAAAAACATATCTTTCGGTTCACCCTCTTTTCTTTACCCTTAAATTCATTTTTCTTTGCTGGGTCGTTCTAATTGCGGCCCTCCCCCAGGTTTACTAAAGTGTATCGGACTTGGACTCAAATGAGATTACTTTCAGCCCCCCTTTTCCCCAGGCTTATCTGCTGTGTGAACCTCTTTTCCTATCCCTTCTCTTCCCCTGAAAATTATAGCTCTTCTTTCTCCCCCCATCTTCTGAATTAATTTGTCAAATTTCTCTCCTCCCCGCTATAATATCTGTATAATGAACCCCCCAGGAAACTAAGCAAACCCCCCTCTCTCCTTTCCCTAACCTTCCATCCTAGTGGTGTTCCCGACCCCCTTATTGAATTTCCTGTTCATGTTTCATTCTTGTTTGAATTTTGCCCCCCATGTAATGTTGCGTTATGACCCCCCCATCTTTGAACCTCTAGTCTTTCCCTTTTTTTTCTTTATCTCCATGACTCTTTTTCCAAGAACCCCGATAGTATCCTAGATGCTTTCTTTTGCCATAACAATTCACAGCCCCCATTTTTAGTAATTTTCCGTCCTTTTCCCTTTTCTTTTAGACGGTCTTCCCCTTTGGACTATTTTTCCACAGATCTCGTTTGATGAACACTTCCGTTCCGTTCCAGTTAACCCCCTTGAACATGTGTCCCCCCCCCCTCCCCCTGTGTTAGTGTCTGACAGAGGGCTTATAACGGCCAGAACCCTCATGGTCAGTGCCAATGGCTTTTTCGTCTATCCCCCAAATATTTCGTTTATAGCTTGTGGTCTTCCCCGCCCCCAATATTCACCCACCCCTCTGCGTGCCTTTGAAGTCAGATCGAAGTGTTTCCGGCCCCCCTACCACATTTGTCCCGTCGATGTCCCCCCCTCCGCTATTTTAGGATTTTCCCTCAGTCTCGAGAATTGTCCCCAAGCTCCCGATTAACCCATTTCTATTTGTTTATTCAGTGCAAATCTTTTCTTTCTTTCCCCCTTTTTCCTGCAAAAGTTTTCTGAAGGTTTACTCGTTTTACTAGCTGCCGGTTCCATCCTCCAAAACACCAATGTTTGCTGTCTGCTCTCCGCATTTTGATCCCATTTTCTTCCAATGTGAACCTGATGTCTCTCTTTCTTGTCCCTCGCGTTTCCTTCTGCTCGTCATTTCTAGGCGCAAGTTTCCTTGCCTTTCCTTTTTCCCTATTCTTTTGGCCCCTGAAAACCAAACCCTTTTTTTTCACTGTGACTAGGGATCCGTTTCCTGCTTATGGAACCCAGGCGGCTTTTTTTTTCCTCGCTTTTTTTTTTTTCTTCTTTTTTTAGCGTTCGATGACCCCCCCCCCCCTTTTGTTGAGATACTCGTTCAGATTCTCCCACGCATGGTATTACCTCTTGGAACTTTTTAGGAAGTCGAGGGCCCCTGCTTCCTTATCGGGCCCAGGTGGTTTTACCAGGTCCTTAGTAATGGTCCATCCCCCCTTTCGATGACGTTTCCCAGTTTTTTCTTTCTTTGGTTCAATTTATTGGGGTCCCCCTTTCTTTTATACAATTCAGCCCCAAACATGTTTTTCCTTCCCCACCTAAACAAAAGCATTGACCTGAATTGGTCTTTTTTTTCTCTCTATCTTTTCTACTTATCCCCTGCCTTTTTTACTCCCCCCCCTCCGTCTAAACTACGTTTTTATTCCTGGTTTTTCTCACTTCCATTGTTTTCTCAGTACACATTTTTTCCCTTTCTTTCTTAGGGGATGAGTACAAAGTCCCTCGTCAGACCCTTATATATATTCATAATCCCTGTTTTGTTGTCGCGTGATCTTTTTTTCACCTCTCTCGTCCCCTTTGATAAGTTTCCTTTCCCGTTGATGCGTAAGGGGTCTCTAAAACCCTTCTCCGCCAACCCACCCAATAAGAATGTATACCCCAGATACCCTCTGTTCCTTTTTCCTTCTTTGCTTTTCCCAACGTTCTTCACCCTTTTTTTATACTTCTCCCGATCGTATGGACGCTGTCCCCTCTTCTTCCTTGTCCGGATCCAGTTTCCTTACCAATGTTGTTAGGTACAATCCTCACTACTTTTTAATCGTCGTCCTTCCTTCCCCCTATTCCCCCACACCTCTCAATTGGCCCACTCTATTCTCCCCCCCTCTTTGCTTTTAAACTCGCCTTACCCTTGGCCCAGCCCGTTTCAGAGCCCTAGCAGCCGGGCACCCGTCGCGGTCTTTTTTCCCTTTAGCATTACAATTTTTTGCTTCCCTTCATGAGATATCTCCCTTTCCTATACGTTGGTCCATTCCACAGGATGCGTTTCAAATTCATCCCCCCACCCTTTTCTCCCTCCGCTTCCCTCTCCACTTTGACCTTTGCTCTCCTTCCCTTCCCCTTTATTTTCTGGATTGGATGTTACCCGCCCCATACTCTTTACAAATGAAGGAATCCTTATTCCATCCGGCTCGTACCTTTTTCTTATGCCCCATCACTCGCCCACTCTGTCCTGTGGACCCCCTTTTTCTCCTTTCCACTTGCTACACAGTTTTTTCCCTTTCCTCTTCCTGGCTTGGAGATGAATACTTCTCAGTCCTCATCAACTTTTTCCCCCATTCTTCAATTTTAGCCTCATTTTCCCGTTCCTATCAACACTAGGCACTTTTCATCGCGCTTGTAAATTATGATGAGTTTGATCCCCCATTGTCCCCTCTTTTTTCTTTTCCACTTTTTCCTTGGTCAATGTCTGCTTCCTTTCTTTCCCTCCACCCCATATTAAAAGACCCGTCCCGTTTAATTCCCTCCTATGGGCTGGGACTTTAAAATCCTATTCTCAGCCCTTTCTCTGCCATCCCTTTTTTTCCACGCTTTTTGGTGTTAGTTCACCTTTTTTCCAATGAGAACTTGTTATTGGGAAACCTTTTTGAGTGCTTGCCGTTTTTCTAGTGGTTCCCCCCCAATACAAACCTCTGACTGTGTTTCACACGGGGACTCCAGGTGCCTCCCCCCCGCCCCCCCCACTCATTCCACAAGTACTACCCCACCGACGTCCAACCAGGGATTTTTTTTTTGGTAAGGTTTTTTTTTTTTCTTCTGACCAATCCCTTTTTTTCCCTCACAGAGTCTCCTGCCCTTCAGCAATGGCATCAGATTATCCCCACTTTTTTCCTTCTATGTGATTTTCTGCTACCGCTCATTTCTGCCATTTTTTTTCATCCTCCCTTCAAGAAACATGTCGCACCCTGAAACTTTCCCCCCGACGCGCTGGGTTTTTCCAGCAGATTTTTTACTGTTATCCATCTTTGTTTCGTTTAATCCCTCTCTTTTTTCCTTCTTTTTCTCTTATAATTGAACGATCTCATTGGTAGCTTTGGAGACCTTTTTTCCCCCCAACCCTAAAGACCCCCTTTTAAGTCGTACCTCGTTCTTACCGATTTCCATCTATTTGCTTTCCACCAAGCCTTTTTCGGTTGGCGCGACCTTTCCCTAAACTTAAATATTTAATGTTTTTTTTTCCCCCGCCTACCCCTTCCCTTTCTAGTTAGGAAAAGTGGGAGCGCCCACTTTTCGCAATCACTAACCCTTCCCCGAACCTTGACTTTTTTCCCAGTCGCCACTCCCCCCGTGAGTTTTTCCCTCCACTTTCCTTGGAAGATTGTACCTAACCAAAGTTTAAAGTTTTTTTTTGCGTGTCAGCCAGAATTCTCCCCCCTCTGATCTCCTAAACAATTCCCCATCCATCTCTGTTACTTCAGCTCTTGACCCCCACCTAGGATACCGTTAGACCCTCTGCAATCCCCCCCAGTAACCCAGCCGCTCCTTTTAACTCGACCGAGTCTTGCTTTTAAACCCCGTGCACGGTTATGCTGCCTTTTTTGAAACCTGTGATATAGAGGATGCCTCTGTTGTTATTTTCCATCCCTTCTCGGCGCCACCCACCTGCTCTTTCCTCCTTCTATTATTCGAGTCCTTTTGGCACGCGAGGCCATAACAGATTTGTCCGTTTACTAAGCGCCCCTGGTACCCTCCCCTGACAATTGGACTTTCTCTTCCTTTTTTCCCCCCCCAATGGCCGATCCTTCTCCTAAAAATAATACCCCATTCCCCAAACGCAGTTCTCCCATTCCACTTTTCCCCCTTGGGACCTCCCTCCCCCCTCTTCTTGCGAAGGCATGGTTTCCCACTTTCCTTCCTTTCCACAACCTCCTTGATCCAATGCTTCCTATTTCCCTCCACATTTTACTTTTAAGATACGGATCCTGTGGGTTTTGCTGTCCAACTAAGAGTCGGTTCATTTGGTCCCCTCGCTCTCTGAAATTCTTTCCCCCCTTCGAATTTCAACGCCTTTCCTTACAATCACGACCCCGGACTTCAAGAGGCGGGGAGGAGTCGAGTCGACAATGACACCTTAACTGTTTTCCCAATAATAACTCTTATGACACTTTCCGTTCGTCCACCAACCTCCCAACATTTTTTTCCCCCAATATTTTAAAACCAGATTACAGTTCTCCTCTCGCGGTTCCATAACCCATCCTATTGCGTTTGGATAAGTCTCTGAGCCTTCCGTGAAGCTGCCTTGGTTTCTTTACCCCATCTTTCTTTTTACTCATTCCTTCCGTTTTTTTTTGTATCCGTCTTTGGGTCACTCCCCTGTCAGACCCGATACGATACCTTTGGGTCCCGTCAAAATAAAGTTCCCTTTCTTCCCTCCGAGCTTTCTACTCTTGTTCTGAAAAGTGTGACCAATGTTGGGTACTTTGTTTTTTGCTACGACTCCGTTCTGCCCTTCCCCGTTTTACTAGTCTCATGTCTCCTACCCCCTTTGGATGTCTATTTTCCGATCTTTCTTACCGTCCCCCTTTTTCTCCTTGCCATATGTTAGTCTTTGGGTCGTTTTCTCCCCTAGGTCTGACAAGGAGCCATTCAGTGATTCCTTTTTCCAAAATTTTCCCCCCCGGCATGTCTACCCCCCCCCTCCCCGCTTCCCGGACCCCAAAATCCACTTTTTCATGATGCAATCATTGACTCCCTTCCGTACGAGGGGCTGACTGCTATCCATTTCTTTTTTTTACCCCCCAACATGTAGTTCCGCTTTTTTTTGCATCCTTTAAACGTATTTTCTTTCTTCTTTCGCTGATCTGTTTTTTGCTATGGATTTTTTTTCGCTTTGCAAACGTCCCCTTTCCCCCTCGTGAGCCATTAAAATTGGTCATTTCTGATGGTACCAGTGAAGGATTTCTACGAGAAGCTTTGGTTATTTCCCTTTTTTCCAGTTCCTCTTTTATTTTACAATCTTCCGGGTCTTCCCCGTTTCCAAGTATTGTTATGACCCCCGATTCCGAGCTCAGAAGCCACCTCGGTTTTGATTCAATACTCCCCAGTCTCCCCCAAACTCTCTTTCAGGCAGTCATTGCTCCTGCACCCCCCGATCGTTCTATTTGCATTTTCACTTGGAGGTTGGGTTTTATTTTCTTAGGGCCATATATTTAGGCCTCACAAGCTTTTCCTAAGACCCCCTTTCCACCTGCTTTGCCTCTCTCTCCATCGTATATGATCGCCCGTCCCCTCCCCCCTCCTATTAGGCTTTTTTAGGACCTGAGTCCACTCCCTTGATTTTCCACCCCCCCTCTCTGTGGTTCCCTCGCCTACACTCCCAATCTGATTTTTCTCCTGGATATTTTTCTACCCCCTCCCAGGTTACCTTACTTTTTGTGTATTTGATAGGAGATGGGCCCAAGCCACCCTTCCTTCATTTTTCTGTCATCTTTAACGTCTTGAGGCTTGCGTGCTCCCGTTCCTTACCACTAAGTCTGGATTTATTCCCCTTCCAGCATTTTCATTTCCTTTTTCTCCCCCTTTCCTATGACCAATGAGACCGTTCCCCCTATTACCTAGACGTATTCTCTCTTTTCTCTGACAACACTTCATTATTAAGCCAACCCGATTAGTAGTTTTTTCTTCTCCTTACGAACCCCGGACCATAGAAGAGTTGGTTCACTTTCGTGAGAGGATAATTTCTTTCTTGTTTCTTAACTTTTCCCTTCTCCGAGTGCTATGCAAAGCCAGTCTCCCTTTAGTCTTGACCTTTGGATATGTTCCCTTCCATATAAGCTTTTCTTTTCGCAAGCTCTTTTCTGCCCCTTCAGCATTCTTTGCGAACCTTACCCCCCCATTTCACCCAAACCGTACCCTCCCCCTTTTTTTGCGTTCGTAAGGCGTTTCCGGAATTTTTTTTTTGGCTGATCCCTTTCCCATGTGTGTTTTGTTTAACCCGAAAATTTATAGAGGTGTTCTTTTCCAACACGCCCCTCTGCCCGTTCCCCTCCTCCTTAAACAATTGCCACAAAGAACCATGTTCTTCGAGCTCCTTTCTTATTACCGCCCCTGATTACCCCCTCAGTCACAGTTTGTCCCTCAGAACACCCAATGTCTTTATCGTAGACCCTAATGTGAGTCCCAGTCCCCCCTAGCTTTCTTCTGCTGGTGCTGGCCCCTTTCATTTTTTCCAACTTTTTATGAGGTTTTGGTAAGGCCCAATACCCTTTTGTTCCCTTCCTTCCCTTTTGGTGGCCCAAGCGAGTTTAGTTTCTTCCTTTTGGGACTCATTCCTCCTAAGTGACCCTCGCGATCACCCCTTTTTCTTTCGTTTTTGCTCCTTGCAAATCTTGCGTTCTTCCCTTAACCTTCCCCCCTTTTTTTTCACCTCTTCGTTCGATGCTGAAGGAGCCCCCACTTTTTCCCGTCTGTTTTGTTCTCACTTTTCACCTTCCGTTCCCCTCCCTTCTTGTTGTGACCTTTTGGTCTGTTCACCGCGTCTCGGTTGTTTTAGGTCGTTTTCAGTATCGTTCCTTTCCTTTTTTCCAAGCTTATTTAGCCAACTTCCCATTTTCCCAAAGCCTTCAAGTATAGGTTTTAGCCTCTTTATTTAATAGTTACCCATGGCCCCTTCCTTTGTCCCTTAGTTTGCTCAATTTATCTTCGAAGTATCCCCGCCTTTCCCCCCCCCCCCCTTCCCTCGTTCTATTTACCAGACGGATCCCCATCCCTTTTTTCTCCCCTGATGGAGCCGGATCTCGACCTTTCCATGATTATCCCGGTAATCGGTCCAATTCCCCCCAGGTCTCCGTTTTTTCTACTCAAATCACACTTTCGTACGCTGCCCCAGTTATTTCATCTTTTTCGGACATTCCTCGTGGGACCCCTTCTTTTTGGGTTTTTCCTTTTCTCTTTTTCTCCATTTTCCCTCCACTTTATCCCCACCCCTTAAAACTACGGCCGAAGTCCCTCCCCTGCTGAATGTACAGTAGCAATCCGGAAGCCTTTTTCCCAACCGTCTCCCCCATAGCCCGACTCCCCTCTACAAACCTTTTTCGACTCCCAGGTTTTGTTTTTCCTCCCCCCGGGGAAGAAGACAAGTCAACCTTTTAATTTAAGAGACTTGGGATGGTCCACAGTTTTCCTCTCGGCTAACTCCTTGCATATCTCTATTTCCTCCCCCCCGAACTTTTTTGGCTTCCTTTCTTTTCCCCCCTCGAGGAGTTTGAATCCCCCCCCCTCCCCTGTATAATTTAGGCGGCCGGATTCCCCTCCTACCCCCACAAACCACTATTACCCCGACGATCTTTTTTTCGTCCCAGGCTTCCTTTTCTTCCCTTACTTTAACAGAGTCATAGAGGAGATTTTATTTTTTTCCTCCGATCCAGGAACTGAATGATTACATTCAACCCATATTTTATCGCCAAACCCCATTGGTAGGTCACTTGCCATAGGGGCCCCCCTCCTTCTTACCAACGACCCCCCCCCATTTTTCCCCCCCCTCTGCAACGGAAATAATAGTGATAGTCCTTCTCCCTGTTGCTTTCTAAGACAAGTGCCGCTGTCCTCTTTCCCGAGTGGCAGAAGGTCTATATTACCTTATCTGCATTGTTAACCCCAGGCGCTTGTTTCTTCCTACTATTTCTCTCTCACTTTTTTGACATCTTGAGCTTCTTATCAAACCAGAGATTGAAAATTGTCCTCATTTTTAATCTCCCCTCCTCTTCTTCCCTGTGCAGATTGATCTTTTCCTGTTTCAGCCTAAGTCCCTCCCCTATTGAGCACTATCCGACAAGAGTCCATAAGTTTGCAGATTTTTCCCCCTCCTAGTCACAAGCCCTTTCCCGGCTCTTCCCCTCTTGTTCACACCCCCCCAACCCCCCGGTTTCCTCTTCTGTGGAAGTTTTGCGTCACTCCTACGATCCTCCTTCCCCCCCGCGGACTGGATTTTTCCCATCCTTTATTTATTCATCCAAAAATTTCCCTGGTTCGCGTTTCAATGATTGATTCACATTAATCCCACCCTAGAGAATCCCCCCTGCATTACTTTTCCCATTTTTTCTGTAGAGCCATCTCCTTCTTTTCACACCTTTGGACCGACCCCTTTCTCCTGAACCGACTATGTGTTGGGCTTAGCCCCATATCTCTCACCAGCCCAAACTTTTTCGCCTAAGACCTAAATGTCTTTTCCCCCAAAGTATTGTGTTTGTTGTTGGGAAGAACGCCCTGCGTCTCCCGAAAGAAACCTGTTTGTGAAAATGTTGATTTTTTTCCCGTGCTCTTTTTCGTGTTTCAAGCCCCACCCCCGAGTGGCGATTTTCCCCCCAAAAGGTTGAATACAGGGATAGCAACACCAAACCTTCCCCTTCCTCCCACTTCCCACATGGATTTCCCTTTGGCCATTTGGATCAGCAATGAAGTGTAATAAATTTTATATTACCCTTTAGCCCTGGCATTCCGGATATCCCCACGTTACTTCCTGGTGATATTTCTTTTCATTCTGACCTAAGCTCTTTTGGAACATCCGGTTCCCCAAGAAAAGCCGTCAAACCTCTTTTTCCTCTCCCCCGCAAACTTTGATTGTGTTTTTGCCTTTTTTTTTCTTTCCTCAAGATATAATATTTTTTTTCTTATAATTGCCTTTTTCATGTGTCCCCCTGGATTAATAGCGCTATTTACTAAATTGTAGCCCATTGATCGGCTGAGCCTTTCTCCCTTTCCAAATTTTTTTCTTTTTCATTGTTTCCCTACGTCGTGCGTAGTTGAAAGCTTTCAAACCAAGCCCCCCGACATTTTCTTTCTACTTCTACCACTTAATCCCCATTTCCCCGACTCTCCCCTCATGCGGAGAGTATTGGCTTCGCCACTTGATCACCCAGTAAAGTCCCCCAAAACCGAAAAACCCACTCTTTATCTTAGTTCTCTTCCCATGTGACCCTCCTTCTTTCCCGACACAACGTTCCCGAGGATGGAAGGGACCGAAACTACCTCCCCCTTTTCTTTTCCTCCCCCCCTCCCCCCGTCGGTTATGACTTCTTTCCTCGATGCATTTCATTTTTTTCTTCGATACCGCGGCCTCTATCACCCCCCCCCGACCGGTTTTTTCGTTTTCCTGCCACCCTTTTTATCCTTTTCCCTTGCAAAAACAATCGTGCCCCCTTGCTGGCTGAGCATCTAGTTTTAGTCCTTTTTGTCTTCTATGATTTTGATCTTTGTTACCCCCTTGCTCTTTCCAATCCCCTCCCGTTGATCTATTTTTGACCCCTCTAGCCTGGAACGCCCTCAGTGTACCAATAACCAGTTTTTCTGGTATTTTTTACTGGCACCCCCTACCCCATCCAACATCCGGTTCCCTTCCGATTGGAATAGATACCCCCCTCCACCCCCCCCCAACCACCCTTACCTGAAACCCCAGCTCTTTTTTGGAAGTTCCCCAACAGACTTCTCTTTTTTTTCCTCCTTGATTTTTCAAAGAAATTGTTCTTCTTCCTTCCCATCAATTATTCGATCCCCATGATGCATTCCCCTAAAAAATTTCTTTTTGGGGTAACCCCTCGCGTCCGTGGGTTGGATTACCCTGGACTTGTTCTTTTTCCACTCTGTCTCAAATTCTCCATCCAAGACTCTCCCATCCGCATCAACTCTCTAATTGAACGCTCAATTTTCTGTGTTTTGCTTTTTCCTGTTCCCGGAATCGGATCCCCCCCCCCCTTTTCCCCTTCAGGACCTGAACCCATTCCTTCGTCTCCCCCAAATAAAAAAAATTTTGGCCAAACTACTTTGTTTTTTTCCCTCTTCTGCCTGCTTATGATCTCCCGTCAGGTATTACCCCTTCTTCTTCAGCACTCTCGGCGATAGTTGCATTAATTTTAGACCCCTCTTTTACCTACTCCCCTTTGTGTTTTTGCGATCATTTCAGAACCCGGACCTCCCCTCTCGCCTCCCTTTCCTAACTAAAATACAGGATTGGGATTACATCCCCTTCGCGCTCTACCCACTGCCTTTGGCCCCCCCCGCTTTTTTTCCCACCTTATCTTTGTTGGTCTTCCTCCTTTTTCGGTTCTTAAGGAAGCTTCCTAGGATCTCTGTCCGCCTTTCATGGATTAGTCAGCCCGCCCCCCCCCTCCTCTGACCCTGGTTTCAATTAGATTTGGTCCTCTCGATGGCGCTTTCTCAATTAGGTACCCCCTTCCTTCATTTCAGGATTAACTAATTGGCCCCAAGACCCCACAAGTCTGCGATCTCTTGTCTCAATGACCAAACCCACATTAAAACGTAGCCTTCCCCCCCATTTTTCCCCCTTCCCCTCTCCCATTTGAATAAAGCCGTTAGATTTTTTTTTTAACTCCCTCCATTACTTTGGGAACCAATAAGTATTGCTACCGCTTTTCTTGCACCTCCTCTTTTTCCAAATTTTTGTCGTTGTGTGTAACTTCTTTTTTTTTTCTTCTTGGAGACCTCGCCAATCTTGCCTTTGGAATGGCCCCTCAACCCCCCCCCCACAAGTGGCCTGTCTCCTCCTTTTTGATGGACTTTTAACAGGTATAGTATCCCTTTTTCTTTTCCCAGGAAATTTTTCTGAGCCCCTTCTTACCGGTAGGCCAGTATTTGGGGTTACAATTCCCCAGATATAGAAAGCCAACCCTGTTCGCACTCCTACCCCTTTTCCTTCCCCCACATTTTCCTAAGTGTCCTGGTTTTCAACTCAATCTCTTCTTCTTTAAGTTTAAGACGTGGGTTTTTTTCGGCAGCTTTCCTTTCCGTTTTCTACAGATTTGTCCCCCTTTTCCCATCGCTCTTCCCTACTGATGTTTTTCTTTTTTTTTCTCTTCCACCTCTTTCTTGCGGTGCTGCCCCATCCCCCTCTCCTTCCTTTGGTTATGCACTTAAAGATGGTTTTGTGCCAAAACACGAGAGGGTTTTGGGGCCCCTTTTTACCCAAAGTTCTTTTTTTTTACTTTGCTATTGGAGGCTCCACTTGACTCTCTTTTTCCTTCGGTCTATTTCAAAGGATTTTCCTTTCCGCCGTTCACTCCGGCCGAGCTGCTTGCTGGATTGGTTTGACGAACTAGTTTCCTAAGGATTAGAGTATCTTTTTTTCCGGCTTAGCTTTCATTTCCACAGGGTTTCCCCTCCCTCGTCCCATGCCCTTCTACCCCATTCTCCTCCCCTCTTCCCCCCCTATGCGGATGATCTTCAACAGGCCTATAAGAAACCCAATTTATTCTTTTATTCCCCGGCAGCGCCGTCATTTGGCTGGCACCGTTTTTTTTGTGAATTGGTCTGTTTCAAGTTGTTTCCTCTTGCCGTGATAATGATTTTTAGACGGTCTATTCTCTAGTACCAGTATTCTCACGGGTTATTTTATTCTCTTTATGTCTCTCTTACATTGTCCTTTCGGGACGACCCAAGCTCTTTTTCTTTACTTCGATTGGGTTCCCCCCCCCCATGGCCCCCCCTATCCATTGGGTACTTTTTTTGACTGTTCTTTCGGGTCTGAAAGGTATTAACAGTTTTTCAGCACTTCGCTAGTTGAACACCCCCTTCTCTGAAAAGTTTGTCACGCCCTGTGACACAAGTTGAAAAATCCCCATTTTTTAGCTTGACGTTTCTTTTCCCTCCCCCACTGGACTTTCCCATTTTCTTTGCATCACCCTTGGCTTCGCGGTCTCCCACCCCCCCCTATTTCTCGCGTTAGAATTTTTTCTTCCACACGTTCTTCCACATTGTTCCACCTTTTTTTTCCTGTCCCCCCCCCCCCTGTGAACGCTATCTCTGCCTATGTACCTTTTTTAACTTTTTGAACACCTGCGCGGCTCTTCCTCCCCTTTGCAGATGAAGCTTTTCTTTGTCCAGTTGACCCATCCTGACAAATGTTTTTTTTCCCTCCCCCTTCCCATAGAGATGTGCAATCCTGTCCCCCAGTAGACGCACACGGGTTTTAATCTTTATTGATGAGAATTCCCGCCACAATTCCCCTTGCGATTCCTCCTTTTTTTGCATAAATATGATAGTTCCTTCTTCTTTCTTTCTAGGTATGTGAAAATGATCTTCCCGTGTTCAGGTTATTTGGACTGTGATATAGTCCCCCCAGGGTCCTTTACAGATTTATTGCTTTAAAGCAAAACACCATCCCTTCTTATGGTAGTCTACCTTTTATTTGCTTCCTATTTAAAATTAGGTTGGGGGGTTGTGGTTCTTTGGGGTTTGGGGGGGTTTTGGGGTTCGTTGTGGTGGGGGGGGTTTTTTGTTTGGGATGGGGTGGTTGTTTTATTTTTTTTTTTTTTTGGTGGGGCCTTTTGTTGTGTTGGGGGGGGGGTTGGGGGGGTTCGCGGTTTTGTTTCTCTTAGGTGCGGGGGTGGGGCTGTATCTGGGGGTGGGTTTTTCTGGGGGTTTGTTTGGGGGCTGGTGGGGGGGGTGGGGGTTTGTTTGGGGGTTGTGTTTTTTTGGTTTTGGGGGGGGGGGGGGGTGGGGGGGGTTTTTTTGTGTTTGTGTGTGGGGGTGTGGGGGGGGGGGGGTGGGGTGGGGTTTTTTTTTTTTGGGGGGGGGGGGGGGGTTGTTTGTGGTTTTGTGGTTTTTGCCTCCCTGTTCCCATCTTTTTTTTGGGAGTCCTTTCTCGTCGCCGCCTGTTACCCTTTCCGCGGGCGATCTCCCCGGGTCCCGAACAGGACTCAGTCCCACCTTTTTTTCTTTCCTTCCCAGATTGCCTTCTTCTTTCACCCTTCTTCTTTTTTCGTGCCAAGGCGGAAGATCGTGGCTGTATTACACCGCTCACAAAACTGCTCTTTGTTCTGCCAGCTTTTTTCTTCTTTTTTCATTTTCCAAGGCTTTGCCCGTCCTCTTAATGTGACATCCCCCATGTATTCTGAACCCCCCTACACCTTCTCCCCTTTTCCTCAGGGGAAAGTCTCGTTCCTTTCTTTTTGCTCGCACCTCTTCTACCCTCCTTTTCGACGATTCCTACCCATATTTTTGTTTTGTAAGACGTCCCCCACCTCCCTTCTCCCTGCTCTGCTTTTTTTATGAACAGGTTTTCAAGGTACCAACCCTGTAGACGTGCTTTGATTTGTAAATGTTTCTCCTTTTGACCAGCCCTTTTTCCTTTTCCCCTCCTCCCTTTTTTGAGTTTTTTCTAGATATGCAGCAAATTCCCTCGCTTCCCCAGTGTTTTTTACGTTCTTCCTGTGGTCCGGGCCGTCTCCAACCTTTCATGTGAACAAAACCTTTTCACCTCCCCCCGTTTTTCTATCAGCGTGTCTTACGGGTGCCTATGAGTTCTTCCTCTTTCCTTTACCCGTATATATGAGAATCCTCCCCCTTCCTCCTCTTCGTCCTCGGACCTTGAGAGTTCCGGTTGCACATACCCTTTGATTCCCAATGCCGACTTTTCTACCAAGTTACCATCGTCCCCCTCTGATTCCACCCCCCCCAAGAATCCCCCCCCCCCGCTCCAGGTCCACTTTGATTTTGTTTGATTTGCATCCTTGATCCCCTCACCCAAGATTCCGCCTGTTTATTTTGAGAGACTCCTTTTCCTCGTTCATTTCGCCTTGAACCTGGAGTTTCTTTAACGAGCTTCCCTCCAGCTTTGACAGTTGGTCCCCCTTTGATACGACGAGAATTTTCCTCCCCAAAAGTTCTGCGATGGACCCTTCCCCCCCTCAAATAGTCTCCAGCGTCCTTTTTGTGAATTTGCCCCTTTCGACCCAACCCTTTAACTTAACGGTTTGTGGCCTCTCTATCCGACCCTAGCCTCCAGGGCCCCATCCTCTTTCCAAGACCGTCCATCCCCCCTCTTTCCCCCCCTTAGACTCCTTTACAACCCCCTTTGATTTTTAGAAAGACCTTTTGCATGGTGTGCGCCTCTGATCTCTTCCTATACCCTCTTGTCGCCCTGTTCCCTTCCTCACTTTCATTTTACTTGACTAAACCGTTTACCTTTTCGCGTCACTCTTTCTCTTTCTTCCCCATTGATTTTCCCCCTCCTCTCCTCGCTGTTTAAAATGAATTAATTGGACCCTTTTTGGCCTGACTTGAGTGAATGAACTCTTGAATGACCCTGAATCACTATTTTTCTACACTCAGCTCTTCCAGAACAAATTGTTCTACTCACTTTTCCCCCCCGTTAATTTGATTTTTACTCCTTTTCCTTTCGCCAGAGACCTTTCCTTTTGTAACAATGTTTCTGCTTGCATGCTCTGTCTTTTCTTTCCTAAACTATTCCCGTGGCTCTTCCCACAGGGTTTACTCCCTGTGAGCTCCCCCAGCCTTACATTTCAACGTATCCCCCCCCTCCCCCCCATGTTTTCTTTTTCTTATCCCCCGTTAATCTTCTTAGTTGTCTTCCCCTAAGGAATCCCTTACGTTCTGTCTCCCAACCGTTTTTTCCCCATACGCTGGCTTGCCCTCCTCCTTTTTTATGGAAACCCGAGTTTAAATCCACAGCCCCCTTGCAGACCATTGCCTCTCACAACCACTTTGTCGCTTTCTTTTTTAGTAATCCCTCCTTTTTTGGCTTTATAAAGGGATTCCCAAGAGACATACCTTATAGCGTAAGTGTATTACACTTTTCCCATTGCTCTTTTCTCTGTACTCAATATACTCAGTGTAAGACCTCAGTTTAGCTTTCCCTGTGCTTCCAACCCTCCCAGACCCCCCCTCTCCTAAGGATTGATTTACCTCTTTTTTTTTCCCTCTCCTTTGCCCTTTCATTTTCCCCTCGAACCCAAGGTCATTCCCTTTTTCTGCCGCATCCCCTTCTCCCCCACCGCAAGTCAAACATGCCTTTCGAGTTTCCCACTCCAGTCAGAGGCATCTTTTGCCGCCACGCGTTGCGAAGGGTCAGTACCCCATAGCCCGTTTGCCCCTCCCCTCATATCCTCGTGATCTTTCCTCCAAATACCCATCATCGCTTTTTAGGAGCTCTGGAGCTCTGCCCACATTGGGCTCCCCGTCCCTCCTGCCCTCTCCATCAACAGTTTTTCGTTCCCGTAAAAAACTCCCGCTTTTTCGTAGCCACAACCGCTGCCACGTGTGCTGCCCTCCTCTTCGTTAACCCCTGTTTTTCTCTTCTCTTTTCTCCGCGTTTTTTAGCTTCCACCGTTCGCACACAAAACAATGAAGACACTTTCCATACGCGTTTTAAGCCGCTGCGGAAAGCTATGTCCCCTAACCCTAACCACTTTACCCCTCCCTTTCACCCTTGTACCGTTTCAAGGATTGTGGAAGGGCTCGGTGCCCCGTTCTCGGTTTCTCCCCCCCTCGCCTTTCCCCCACCCCAATTCCAACACCCCGCCATTTTCCTCCCCCCCCTTCCCGCAACTTTGCCGCAAACCCCCTCTTTACCGCTTGGGCCCCCAACTGAACTGGTCTCCGGCGTGTTTTTAAACAAAGATACTCCTGTCAATGATGCTCTCTTTTTCCCCTCCCAATTTTTTTTCGATCTTATTCCTTTTTTGTCTCGACTTACCTGTTGGGAATTCCCCTTAGTGCCTGGAAATTCGTCCGAACTCCTAAGTACGACGCCATTTACCCCCCGAAAACGCTTCCCTCCTCATGGATTCTGTTCTTTCTTCTCCTATCAATTTTCCCCCTAGCCCCCTCCCCGCGACCTGCCCCGACTCCCCTTTCCGTCGTATCCCCCCATCCCCCCCCTTTTTTTTCCCCAAATTATTGGGTCCCCCACTATACTTCCCCCTTCCCGTCGCTCCCTCTCTTTACAACATTGCTGTTTTTTTTTTGATACCCATATAGGCAGCTTCTTTAATCTGCTTTTAATCTCTCTCTTCCCCCCTCCCACCCCCTTTTTTTCTCTGATCGATTTGTAAGTCAGACCAGTGCAGAAAGCTCCCCCCCCCCCAGATCTTGCCCACTTCTTTTCCGCAATACTTCTTTTTGATCCCTGGCCCTTTTCTCTCCCTTCTACTGATGCAGAGATTTTGAGACCTTTTCCCCCCCCAAAAATTTTTTTCGATGTTTTTTCTATCGGGGCGGCCTTGACTTTTCTATTTCCGGCCTTCCAGGAGCCAGTAATTTTTGAGTCCCGTTTTCCTTCTCTTTTGCATAGTTTGATTGCGTCGTTAGCCTTCGTGCTTTCTCTCTTTCCTATTTGACATGGTAACCCCGTCTCCTGCTGGGTTCTCCAAACACCCATTAAACCGGCTTATCGGCCCCCAAACCCTTCCCATTTTTCCGCTCCATTTTACCCTTCCCCTAAGAGGGGTTCCTCCCCCCTATCCCATTCCGTTTTTGTCAACAATTTAGATGCCTCTTATGTGCCCTCACTTTATTTTTTCTTTTTTCTATTCGCTCATCTGGGGTTTCCATGAGATTTGTTTATTTGATGCCTCCTTTTCTTCTACTCATTTTTATTTCTTCTTACCGGGTGGACGGATCCTCCCGGACTCTTCTTTTATTCAACCTGATTTCCACTCTGAGATTTCTATTCTATTCCGGTCTTCTTCCCCCTCGCCCTATGGCCGACAACTCGGAGACCCCAGATATACCAACCAGGGGCGTCCACCTGCCTCATCCTCTTGCTTTACTCCCCCCTTTTCTGGTCTTTTTTTTTTCCTTCTGGGAATCGTGCCTTTGTTTGCTGACCTGTTGCGGTTTCCATCCTCCTTTAGCTCCTTACCTCCCGTCCATCGCTTTCCTAACATGAAGATGGTATTGGTTGGTAGATCGTCCCCCCCTCCCGCCTAGTGTATTGACTTCTTTCTAATCTTTTCTCTCCCATTATTCCATTTTTGGGTTTCCCCCTCTATAGGGTTGGAGGTAACCTAAATCAGGTTTGCTGGTTAGTACTTGCATACTTTTTTTTCCCCGGGTCCTCTCCCTCGTGTCTTTTCTTTTCTTTCCCCGAATTATTCCCTTCGCCGTCTCAAATTCATGATTCTTTGCTTGGTGCCTGCAAATCGTTCCTCCGCCCGTCCTGCGACTGCAAACTTATTTTTCACCTTTTCTCCCCCCTCTGAAAATCCTTTCCCATTTAGCTTATCCCCCCCCTTATTGCCTTCTTTGAAACCTTCCCCCCTGTATTCTCCCAACACAACGAGTCGTCTTCTTTCGACCCTTCCCTTCTACGTTTTCAAATTTTTATTCTTGTTGATCGTTCATCGAGTTTCTGAAAATTTATTTCCCCCCGTTTCGTTTTTTCGCGGTTATGACCCCCGTCCCCCCCAAGAGAAGTACTTCCCCGTTTGGATATCTTCTCTTAGATACCGTCCTTTTTCGGGACATTCAAAGAGAGGTTCTGGTACCCTGTTTTTTGCGAAAATCCCAAATTCCCCCCCAAACCCTGTTGGCTTCTTTGGGTTTATGCGGTGCTATTACCCCCCCATGTCATGTTTCTAGCACTTCGTTCTTTCTTTTTTTATACCACCACTCACTGCAATCTTACCAATCCCCCCCCCCCCCACCAACCCCCCAGTGGCACAAAGTCAAATTGTATGATTTTCTGTCAGTGCCCCAATAATACAGATGACCTCCCCCTGTCTTTTTAGTGATCACCAGGCTGTCTTTACTGTGTCCTCACTAGTTCTTGATTTGGGCTGTGCTCTGACGTCCCCGCGATTTTGACCTCCCCCCCTTGTTCCCTTGACTATCCCCGGCGGCTAGTCTTTCCTTACCGGTTGAATATCATAACCTAACCCCGCGCGTCTCCACTTTTTTTCCTTTTGATAGCAACCGTGGCCCCCTTTTTTTTTTTTGCCTTTCCTTCCACAGTTCCTTTTGTTTACCTTTCTTTCTGATATCTGTCTTGTCCCAGCCCAAACAATTAAATTCCCCTCTGCCTGAGACCCCTGTTCTCCCCCCCCTTCCCCCTTTAAGGTTTTTTTTCTGTTGGTTCTTGTAAAATGTCCTTCTTTTCCCTGCGCTCTTTCCTTTCAGGATCTTTGCCTGGAACATTCCCAATTAAAACCCCTCTTTCCTATTGTTCTATGAATCCTTTTATGATGATCTTCCCACGGAGGCCTTGCCCCCCCCTCTTTTTTCTTAAAGTGCAGTTCTTTTCCCACTTTCTACTTAGACTATATTTTGGAAGCCCACCGGAACATTTTTTTTAGTAAAGGAGTTCTGCCCGTTTCTCTAATTCAATCTCATCGGGAAATTTTTTAAGTTTTGTTAGAACTCGTCCCCCCCGTCCCCCGTCGGATTTCAGTCCCGTTTAGATTGTTTGGTTTCAGTCCTTTTACAGGATCGTCTCCCATTGACCCCACATTGTATTATTAACCACCTTAAACAATAGAAAATTTTTTTTTCCGAATTCCCGAAGTCCTTCCTCTTCCCTTTCCTCTTCTACCTTCCTTTTTTCCCGACTCCTTCAGAACCCTAGGAACTCAAGTTTTCCAGGTTTCAAAGCCCCGACAAAAGCTGCTTACTGGTAATCCTTCCTTCTGTTTTTCCTTACTTGATCACCTTCCCCCCCACCATGGAGCGGCTTTGTGCTGATCCCCCCCTTTTTTACTTGAATCCCTGTGCAATTCCTCCTCAATACGGTTTTTTCTCGGATCTTATTTTCCTCCCGAGAGGTCAACCGTGCATAACTTTTTCCATCCGTCCCTCTCATTTTTGGGGCCAGGGTTCCCCCCCCCCCGTTCCTGGGCACACAACTCTCCACGCTCGATCCGCTTTTGGTCGTCTTACCTTCTTCCCATGGTTTGGATCTTCCCGAGACTTCTAAGATTAGTCCTTGCCCTTCTCCTTCCTTCGATTTAATTTTATTTTCCCATACAATTTTTTTAGGTACCCGGTCCGTCTGAACCGGTCCACCCCCCCCCTGCTACACGCTTGGACCCAAAAGCTGCACTTCCCCCTTCATTTCTTTTCAGCCTCCCGCAACTGTAGCGGTTTTCCCAGATTGCCTTCTTCCTGCAGGGAAAGCCCATCGTTTAAGTACTCTGCGCTGAATAAATTGGAGTGTCTTCCTTTCTCCTCTTCCCTATCGCCGCTATACTTTCTCTCCCCTTCGACGAGCAAATCAAACCTTCTTATTGCCCAGGCTGCATTGTAACCTGCCCCCCCGTCTTTTTCTCCGATCTAGTTTCTTTGCGGTCCTCCTAATCTTTAACCTTACCCTGTCCTAGCATCCTCATTCCCCCCCCCCTCTTACTTCCCGCCTCGTTATCTCAGACCTTTCTTCCTTTTTTTGCCTTTTTTTTTGTGCCCCCCCAACACACTTGTTCTCCCCTGGCTGTCCTTTTTTTATCATTCATTAAACTATCCCCTTTCACCACCCTTTTCTTATGTTTGCCCCAGAATTCTCTTTCCCTGGCTAGCCCACCCCCCTCTGAACCTTTATCTCGACTGTTTCCAATTCGTTTAACTTAAGTTTCCCTTCCTTTTCTGAGTTGCCCCTCGTGTTGCCCCCATGTCTTCCCTCGCTCTCCCCGAGTTCTCACACCAGCATCCCCTCTGTGGCTGTGTGTCTCCCCACCCATAAGCGCTAATTAGCCTACATTTATACGAACCTTTGTCCCAATGTCGGCGTTCTTTTCAGAAAGCCCTTGCGTACACGGTTTGATTTGTCCACTTTTCCCGCTGTTTATTCTCTTAACCCAAACCACCAACCCCCTTTCTTTAAGAAGGTTTTCGTCCCAGCACATTCCTTGCCGCATGCCCACATCAGCTTCCCCTTCCATTTTTTTTTTATTCACCCCTCCAAGCGTTCCCTAAAACCCCCCAGAGTCTAGAAGCCCTTCTTTCGCATCTACACCCACTTCTAATAGCTGGTTATTTATTGGTTCCCGTCGACCTTTCCCAGTACACCTCTTTTTTTTCTTGCACATCCCCTGAGTCCCCCAGTCCTTCCCTACGTGTTCCTGGTCTTCCACAGATCTTTCTAGTTTGGTTGAACTTTTCCGGTCATGATAATCTTTCTATCTTTTTATACCCCCCCCCCTGGTATGCCCCCGTTTATAGACTTTGTTTTGGCGACCCTGTCCCCCCTCAAATCTAATCGTGTACGATCCCTTTCTGACGGCGTAGTCCCCGTTTTTTCCCCCCCCCCGTCCCTTTTCAATCTCCTATCTTCGCACACTAATTCTCCTTCGTCCCCCTCTCTCTGCAACAATACTCGGCGTAGGCCGCGCCCCCCCGCTCCGCACCTGCCCCATGAAGCCTGTTAATTTTTTAGGCGTTCCTCCAAGTTCCCTCGTTTCATCCAGTCTTGGCCCCTGACTAGCGAATGCGAGTCTTCCTGGCAGCCCGCATAGCCTCTGTCTCCTCCCAGCAATACCCTTCTTCTTCCGGCGATTGCGCTTCTTGCTTCCCCGTCGCCCCATGTTTCCAAGATGTCAACCCACTCCCCGATTCCCTGTTCCCAACGAGCTTGCCGTTTTCCCCCCACACTTCAATCTTTTTGCGTCTCTTTTTTTTTCAGAAACTGAGTTGCTCCCGGGTTGCTTTCTCATCGGTCGTTCCCATACCTAAGACGCCCGAGATAGCTAAACTCCGACTCTCAGGAATGGTTTTTCCGTTAGCACCCCCTCCCCTCCTTTTCATCCAAGTAAAACTTGTGGAAGTCTAGGAGTACCCTGCATTGGATCCGGACCCCTCCAAATCCTTCAAACTTTTCTTCCCCTTCCACTGAACGATTTGGTAAGGCCCCCTCGGTAGTCTACGTCTTTCACCCCACAGATTTTTCGTTTTCCCCAAACAACTTACTTCCTTGTCGTCCACTGTGTTTTTCACCATTTTCTTTTTTTCTCACTCGCTTTTGGTGGTCCCCATCATGTACCTGGTCTATTTTGCTTAGCGTAATCTGAATTCTCCTTTAAATCCCCACGCCGCCCTCTACAATTAGTTAACTCGACAGAGGCGGTTCGGCCTGAATATCCCCTTCCCGATGCTGTTCCTATTCAGAACTCAGGCATACCTCACGGCCCCAACCACCCTCCCAAACCTTCACCCCCTTTTACCCACCCTTCCTTCGAAGCGAGAGCGGGACATACCCCCCCATCCCTTATTTCGGAGATAAAATTAAGCTTTGTTT
>Ga0179591_1131766_pt1 | contig 22296 bp, 15 predicted proteins | sample CZOMad2_1_08_16f_FD_182891 | JGI IMG/M metagenome (GOLD analysis project Ga0179591, IMG submission 182891) | Vadose zone soil fungal communities from Angelo Coast Range Reserve, California, USA - CZOMad2_1_08_16fungal (PacBio error correction) | ecosystem: Environmental > Terrestrial > Soil >... | reverse complement strand
TGACTCGAGACTTCCATCATCCCCCTCCTACCCGGCTCTCGCCTCTTTCCTGACCCCTCTTCGCGTCTCTTTCCGGCTCCGAGCATTGCGGAACGAGGTTGCTGTGGTCCCGCGGTGTCTCTTGAACGTTCCGTTTCGGCGCTTATCCTCCAAGACTCTTGTTGTGGTCAGGAGCCACCCGCCTCGTTTTTTTTTTACTTACCACAAGACCCCCCTCTATGCCCCCTGACACTTACGACCGAGTGATTTTTTTTTCCCCCTTCTTTCCCGTTGGGTTTTTTTTTTTTATTTCTTATCCTGCGCAATTTCTCGTTCGAGGTGATATCCCGCTTAGCCACCCGAGCCGTTCTTGGCCTACGCGCGCTTCCGACTCCCATTCCTGAAAAGTGGTTGTTTCTACTTTTCTGGTCCGACGACTCTACTTTTTTTCCCGATTTTTTTTGAGTAGCGGGTCTTTACTCGGCACCCCTTCCTTTTCCTTCAAGGTCTAGGCACCGGTTCCTTTGTCTTCCCCTCACAAAGCCTGTAGCTCGCCGGGCCGCCTAGCGCTCGTGCGGCTCCGTTTGGTCAATCTTTCTGTTTTCCGGGCTTTTACCCCCGACGGTCCTTCCCCCTACAAGCAGAAGCGATTTCCTTTTTCTCCGTTTTTCCTCTCAGACATCGCGTTCAGTTTAAGTGTCGCGACCGTAGGTCCTATCGCCTAATCCTGCACCTCTCCTGACCCGTACCCGAGCCTGAAGTGTGATCACTGACGCGTCCGTCGCGCGAAGGTTCTGACCCCTTCCCTCCTCTTTATCGCTTCTTAGACTCCCCAATCAGCTATCCCTTTCTTCTCCGAGGTGCTAGACGCCCCTTCCAGTGAAGGAAGCTTTATGAAGACTCATCGGTCTCTTTTGACCACTTTCCTTTCTTGCGTATCTTACTCCTCCTCCGGCGTTTTGTAGTAATGCATCTTCTGACGAAATCCCTACCTGAAGCCATCCCTCCACTTGTCCGGTTCCAGTTTTAGAGCTACGAAATTACTTTAGACTCCCGAGGACTTCACACAAGAGTACTCGTGCTCACTACGTGCGGTTCTTATTTCGCTCTTTCTTTTCCCTCTTGACTAGTTTTTTTAAGACCCCTCAAAGCGATAGCTTAGGCATTCTCTGGCCGGTCCGAGAGTGTCTCCTGATGCTGTAGGGTTTTAACCGCAGACGTCGTTTTTCTTTCTCTCGTGTTGAGACGGTTACGGCGATCCTTCATCGACAACAGTGAAGTCGCTCGCCTCTCCCCGTTTAAGCCGAGTTCTTCCGGTTTTGTTTGCGATTTTCAGATACCTTTCTACCTTCTTGTTAGATTTCACCCATACCAGCTCGGGTCCGAGGTCTCCTCGTTTAGCGTCAGACGTAGGTTCACGCCGCGCTGATTTTGCAGGTCGCCTATATTTGATGTGAATCATGAATCTTCTATGTCGAAAATTTTTTTTCGCTTTTCCCCATCTTTTCTTTCTCTACTTTCTGGTGTGAGAGTAAGACATGACCCTCTTGCGCCAATTTTCTCAGAGTTTCCGTACGTGTATCCCCGTGGCGATGGCCCTCTTTGAATTGTCGCGACGGTCTCCATCGCGAGGATTTAGAGTCGACATCGTCACCCTTCTGCTTCAGACTGCCCGACCTGAGTTCGACCTCCCGTCCCTTCCTTCGCCCTGACCTCTTTTTCTCTGAGTTGCGTTGAGGACCAATGATTCCCCCCTATGCTCCCCTACGCCCAAAGGTTGCACGCACGCCTCAAGTGTCCCTGTTTTACTTTCCCTCATCCCTTAGATTCTAGACTACCGCTCCCTTTAGGTAATCCCCCTGCCACTAGAAACAACACTGAGCAAGGAGCCCACTCGTCACCGGCCCCGTCGGGATCCATATTCCTTTCCTTCCAGATCTGCGGCTACAGGGCCGACTTCTCTCTATACAGAGTCGCGAGACCCCGCCGCCCCTGCATCTCCCCAAGCATACAGCACGGCTTGTCGTTCTCTTTGTCCCTCGTTCTTAGATTGTAGATCCTCTCATGAGAAAGTCTAAAGTTCCAGATGGCCCAGAGCGGATTGTCCCACTAGACTTGCCCCCTTTTGGTTCTACCTCTTTCTTTTTAGAGAATCATCTCTTTCGGTGTGGAGAGCTTCCCTTTTTCAGAACGCTCTTCTCCCCTCTCACGTGCTCATTCCTTTCTAGCAGACCCTCCCGCCATGTCTAGACCGAACAGATCAGCGGCTGCTGGGTTTCTGTCTTCCCTGTCGCTTGGACTGCAGCGGTCCGCCTTTTAATCTACCTCGTTTTCAGTCTTTTGACCTCCCGAGCCGACAACCCTGCCTTTCGACCTTTCTCTCTCTCTCTTTTTCCCCGGTTTTCTTCGCTTCGTTTTTTTTTTTGACTCCTGTGTTTTTTTCCCACGAGGCCGTCTTTCCTTTTCTTACCGAACTGGCCTCACTCTTCTATCTATCGCCCCTAGTTCCTTTTCCCTTTTTGTTTTTTTCTACCCCTTTTCTTTCGTGCTGCGACCTTACGCTATCGATGTTGGTCCCTTACCAAAATCCCCAGCTTCAGTGATAATCGCATTCAGCGAGACCGTTTCCCGATCGCCTTTACTCCTCCCCTCATGCACCAGGGTTTGCTGGTAGTCCTGGCCCGTCCTCCGGAGTAGCCCCCCTTTTATCCGAGCTCTGGTGATTCTTTTTGATTTCCTCGTTTCTTTTGATTTGAACCCTCGGCAGGATCACGCTGTCGTGATGAGTGTAATTTTAGTTTTAGTCCGGTTGAACTAGAGGCGGGCGCCGGCCTCGCGTCATTTCCGCGTCTTCCCAACCTTCGCCCACCCCTTTTACTTTCCCTCCCTTCGCGTTTTTTGTTCCCGCCTTTCGCCCCCGGTCGACGTCTTTTCTTCTCGGGTAGCAGCCCATTTTAGGTGGATTCCTCTGTCGCCTCGGGAGCGCATCGAACCTTCCCGTTTCTCCTGTTGGACTTCTTTTTTTTTTCTTTTCCTTTCTCTCCTGTCCGACACAATCTCCGCACCCCCCCTCATCGCGCGCTTCCTGTGCCTGATGGATTTCTTTCTCTCTGTCGGGAACGTTCCCGTCGCCTGTCCGCAAGATTTCTTGGATCCACCCCTCTTTCTTTTCCTGAGCGTTTTCCTGTTCTTAGGGCGGTCATGCGAGCAAGCCGTGGCGTTCCCCGGTGATTTTTAGTTGCCGGTGCGGTGCCCGGCAAGTGCGACTTTCCCTACGGAGTCTTTTTTCTGTGAGGATCGCGCTCTGTCCTCTTCTCGTAGCTCCCTTCGTTTTTTCCTCTTTCTCTTTACTTTTAGCTGTCTCGGCCTCGGGTATTATCATGCCCCCTTATTTCCTCCCCCTTTCTTTTGTTGTTTTTGAGATCTGTCTTCACCTTTGGAGTCTGGCCGCCTCGTCCTTCCAGAGAGCCCTGCTGGGTCTCTTGATCTCCCCTGCTCGAGTCTTCGATTTTTCCGTCCCCTCTCTGAGAGATCCTCAACGGCCCCTCCGTCTGGGCGTCGTTTGTTTACCGTTTCCCCCTTCAAATTCGCCAATTGGACCTCTTGCCGAGCCGCTCTGCTACTAAACTCGCCTCTGTCCCCCTTCGTGAAGTATAAGCGTCGCGCTCGACCCTCGCGGATTAAGTCTCCTGAGTAGTTCCAGAACCATTAGAACCGATGGGTCTCCACGAAACGAGTCTCCTGTCGATAGTTCTTTCTTGTGTCTTTCGTCCGGACTTTTGGGTCCCACGCAACGCCCCGTGTTTGACTCTAACTTCTTTTCCCTTCGATTTTCCTTCCCCGCGACCTTTCTATTCCCTTGCGCCCTGTGATCATCACCTTACTGTTCTACCCTACGCCGTCTAGACCACTCGCTCGCTTACTCTTGCTCATTTCCTACTTCCGTTTCCCTCCTTCTTTTCTGCGTCTTTGTCGTTTCGTTTCCCCCGGTCTTCTCCCCTTTCCCGCATGCTCGGCCCTTCCCAGGAGACCCCGCGCCTCAAGGGTTACCTTCAGATTCGTACACGGTCTTTCCTTCCTTTCGTGCTTCCTTCTTTGAACTCCTAGTGACTTCTGAGAGCTCTCCCCCTCGTTTATCACTCTCCGTTATTAAGTCGCGGAACGATCAATCCCATGCTTACTGCGGTGCCCTATCCTGCCTCCTTCTGAATAACGCATATCCTATCTAGTGACCCCTTTCCCTCCCTCCTATGAGGTTCCTTGAAATCAGTGCCCAGAGCTACTCTCTTTACCTTTCCCCTCAACCTCTCCCTCTCCTGTGCAAGGTTGGCTCCTACTTATCTCCTCTTTCTGATCGTAGCGCGTGAGATGTTTAATTTTTCTTGAGTTGACCTCGTCATTTCACCCAGGGAGAACGATTTCCATCTTTTGATTGTTTCCTCTTCCCCCCCTATCTCGTCTATTTTGTTTCCCATCAGGTGTCGCGAGTAGGCTCTAGATAATCGTTCCCTACTGTTCCCCGTCCATACCGACGGCTTTCCCTTCGGGCTCGTCCCGTTTTTTGGACGGTCTGCCCCTTCCTCCTATTATCTAGTCTCGTCGAGCCTGTAGAAGCCACGATTCCTCCTGATTTCTGAGGGCTCGTTCTCGATCCCTTTTTCTCTCCCTGTTTTACTTCCTTCCCTGAGTGTTTGCCAACTTTTGCGATTATTTCCCCCGCTCGGAGATCCCTACAGGACCGTTAGGTTCTGCCTGATACCGAGCCCCCCATATTTTTCTCCGCAGCCCCGGCAATTTTGATCTTTTGCGCTCAGACTATCAGACTTTCTCTTTGCGACTTCACTCTGATAGTGATAGATGAGTGCGCGTCTGCTCGATTCTTCATTGCATCTACGTTCTTAGAGTTCCCCTCCATTTTTCCGTTTCTCTAGGCAGCTTTTTCTACGAGTGCCGCTTCTGTTTTTTTTTCCTGCTTGCGATTTTTTTGCCCGACTCTTCTGCCGATCGAGCGAGCGGGTTCGTCCAAACAGGTGAACTTTCCCTCCTTTTTGCCCCGTGTCTTTATTTTCCGTAAGGTCGGCCTCGCCCCTCCTTCCCTTTGCTTGGTCCGCCTACAACGATGACCTGACGCCGCTGAGTCGTTTTTTTTCGTTCTGCCCGAAGTGCTTTTGATTGAAGCGTTTTGAAGTTTTTCTCACGCGCGCCTCGTTCTTGAGTGCTCCCTAGAAGGATTTTGATCGGTACCTTAGCGGTGCCCTTTTCCTTGCCGCTTTCCATTGTTTTCCTACTCTCCTTCTTTTTGCGGCGATTTTGCGCACTCCCCCCCCTTTTTGCTCACACGGTTCTTCGATGCCCTTATCATTTGTTCTTCCCCGATTTTGGGTGATTTGTTCTCCCCGTTATCGTAGCTTCTTCCCCTTCCAACCCCAGAGCCCTACCCCCCGCGGCGTACTCGTCCCACCGCTTCGGTGGCATACTCAATTTTGTCCCCCTCCCACCTCGGCTGGTCTCAGTTTTTTTACCTCCCTCCGCAGCCTCGTGCTCCCCGATCTGAGAGCGACGTTCAGTTTGACGTGGTTTCTTTTCCCTCTTGTACGATTTGAGTTATCCCCCCCCCAGCTGTCGGATTAAACTGTGGCGCCTCGCCCCCACGTCGACTTTCCTAGGCGAGCCGTCGGCCGTTCGTGTCGCGCTTCGTCGGCTTGTCCTTGCGATTCACACTTCTCTTGTCATGCCGCGTCCCTTCCAATTAGCCCTCTCTTGTGCCTTCCTCTGTAAAATAGTCGCGGACGTTAACGGCGACTGCGTCAAAGACCTCCTCTGTTTCTTCCCCTAGAGTGGAATCCCCCGGTTCAGCAGCTTCACGACCTTCCTTCCTTTTTTTCTATACGTCTCTCCATCCCTCCTTTCTGTTTGACTCTTCTCTGCTATTACTTTCCTCGTTCTCGCAAATAGTTCCTTTCTAAGCTCGCCTGTGAATCCGGAGCTTCTTAGACATCAGGCCGCCCGCAGATCAGCGCGATTGCGCCCCTTTCCTCCTCTATTCGTGTCTGTAGAGAAGAATCTCCATGGACAGACTTTGGCTTTTCTGGATTCGTCCTTAACTTTTTTTCTGCGTACCTTCTTTAAGAACTTTCATTATACGAGGAAGAGTTTACATTTTCGACTTCGCCTGCCTTTTCAGCGGTTTTTCTTGCTGAATTTACCCCAAGCCTGGACGTCGGCTACTTCCCCACTGATGAAGTCTTTTAGAGTCCCCTCTCTCTTTCTTTTCGTCCCTGTCTAGACGGTGCCGTCTTCTGCCAAACCCCCAACTCCGCCTACGGTATCCCCCTTATGCCTGTCTAGCGCGGCTTGAGGGCGCTTTCTCTACTCACCCCCTTCTTTCTCGTAGTTTTTTAAGTCTTCCAGATCTCTGAGCACGAGCTCTTCGGTGTGCTAGTTCTTTGTCGCTTCTTTCTCCATCGGCAGGCCGGATACGCGGTGTTTTCCTTTACGGGTTCTTTTCACTGATTTTTCTTTGAGCTGTCTTTCTTAGCCATTTCGTTTCAAGGCGCTCGCTTTCTGCGAACTCGCCTCCTTCAACTAACCTCCCCCGATTTGGCCCTTCGCTTAGGCCGGTTCTGAAGAGAGTAACGCATGATGCATGTCGGTATTCCCTGCGTTTAGCGTTTTTCGTCGGGGCTCCCTCTCATCGCCGTCTTTTCGATCCTCTAGCTTCCCGTCAGCCTTGCTTTTCAGTCCTGCAGGCAGGGTGGAAGTTCTCCGTTCATGTGAGACCCAGTCTCTTTTTTTCCCCCGATCAGAACTAAACTTTTCCCCCTTAAGGAGTGCTGGTGCTTTTCCTTTCCTACTTTTCTTCCTCCTTTTTAGAGTCCCTGGCCCGCGAACATTTCTATATCCCTCTCCTTACCCCTCTCTGGCGTTAGTTAGTGTCTCTCCTGCGCGGCTTCCCTTTTTCATTACCTTTTGAGTGTTCGTCTAGTTGCCTGTCTGGTGACGTGACGGGCAGCTCCCTTTACCGTTTTGTGTTCTCTTTTCTTTTTCCTGCGGCCTTGCCTTTTCACTATAATATCGACTCGTTATCTTCTCGTGCGCTTTTTCTGTGACTCCCAGTCCGCTGTTGTCTCCTATAAACTTGCCCTCTCTCTTTCTCCCTTCCTCGAGCGTCTTCAATTTTTCCCAAAGCTCGACCGGTCTCCAGTCTTTCGCTCAAGACTGTAGACGATCCGTAGAGTGTAAGAGCCTGCCCAGCTCTTCTATTTCTCTCGTAGACCTCCCTCCCCCCTTTTGGGCGCTTGCCTGTCTTTTCACCGGCTTTGAACGGAACCTCTTCGCCCACGAGACCCCTCCCCTACGTTCTGCTTATTTTCTTAAGCGAGTTGACGACGCTCCTCTCAAGCTTGACGGTACCTTGTTTGAATGATTTCTTCTGCGACAGTCTCTTCTTTCCTCCTTATATCTTTCCGAAACCTACGAACGTCGACTGGGATCAAGACCGGGCGTTCATGATTCGTCTAGGAGGGTTTTTTTTTTCATCTTGGATCTTATTTGGATCTTTTTTCTTTTTTTTTTTTTTTGTATGGGGACACCCGCCCACCCGATTTACTTACTTTTGATTTTCGTCCTCCTTGTGCACGCTTGCTGCTTCTCTAACCCTTTGACGCTTCGCGCCCGGAGACTTTTCTGTAATACCTCATTTTCCTACTTTCTCCGTAGTACAGTTTCCTCAGCGGAGCCAAGATTCATAACGATCCTGGCCCTGTCCCTCGGAGGGCAGGGTGTTCGATGTCGGTCCTCGTCCCCCTTCCTTGAACTGAATTTTCTTTCCTCTCCCCTTTTTTGGTTTCAAGGTTTTCTAGCAGAACCCAATACTTCCACTCCTGTAGTGCGGCAGGCTTTTAGGTAATCAGGGCAAGCGCCGCTTGAGCCCAATTCCTTTCTTTTGCCCCTTGAGCTCTCTTTAGTCTGAGACCCGGCCTCCTTGTACTACCTTTTAGAATGTTGATTTTTGTCTAACTTCCGTCTTCATCCGCAGAGAGACGTTACGGCGAGATCTTGAGCGGTTTTTCGCTTTAACTCAGCTGGTTTTGGCCTTCTTCACATCCCCTGTCGGGGTTTCCTTCTACAAGACGTCCCTATCTCTTTTGGGACTCGTCGCTTGTAGATTGCCGTTAGTTGAAGCTCTTTCTTCCCTGGTTCTTCGTTTAATTCCATTTCTCGAAGAGACCCTTCACTCGTCTCGTCCTCTCGCGAGAGTTAGTTCTTAGTGCGTTTTACTTCTTGCTCTTTTTTGATTTTATATCGCCACTTCCGACCCTCTCCGGCCCCTCTCAAGTACCTTGCGTACGGTCTTCAACAGTTTTTGCATCTTGTTTCTATCTTAGCCCTTTCCGCTCCCTGCGCGAATTGCCTGTTCGACCCGTTCAAGGTCCTGGAAGGAATGCGCGGTCAGACTCGAGCGCGCCCTCTGATTTTTTTGCTCCCGCTCTTTTGTTTCAGTTGGACGGTCTTTCTTTTCCCTGTGACTTCCCTTTTCACACTCCATTCCGCCTCCTTAAAGGGGCTATCGGTGCTCGGGACCTACTCCCCCCGCTCTTCGTCCCTTAACCTCTTTTTTGAGTGATTTGATTTGTCTCGCGCTCTGATCTCGGAATCGAGCGTGGGACGAGTGCCCCGCTGCCCGCCTCGACGCGATTCTCCGGTGTTTTTTCATGGCACATGTCTTCTGTTTTGTCCCGCGGCGCAGGTTTTTACTTTTGAAGACTCTGGCTTCCCCTATTTTTTTGTCCACCCACTACTTGCTCAGCCTTTCTGGAACGTGGTCTACGTCACCTGGCGCTCTCCAGCCGCGCTTCTTTTTTTTTTTTTCACTGAAGTTTTTTTACTTTTAGTAGTCACAGAGGTTGGTCGGTCGACAACTCTTTTGGTACTATTTTCGTAAGACGCGGGGTTGAACGTCCTAGCGCCTTCTTGACGCCCCCTTATCTCCCTCGCCTCCTCCTTATTTTTTCTTTCTTCTTTCGTAATCAGTCCTCGGTTTAACCCATTTTGTCTTTCTTTGCAGCACTTGTCTGCCTTTCTATATATTTTCCTTGTTGTTGAGATCTATAGCACAGCCAAAGATGTAAGTCAAACCGAAGCTTTGTTCTGCCCTCTGCGCTTCCGCCTTCCTCTTTTCTCCTGCCGGCTTTTTAATCTAGACTCGAACCTCGTCACCCTCTTTGGCATCCTCCCCTCCTGTGGTCTCCTTTCGGTTTCTTCCGGTCGAGACCCGAGCCATTCAGTCGTTTCGCAACTCTGACGTCCACGGATGAAGCCCTTTAGCCGCCCGTGTTAGCCTTTCTCTCTCTATCGCCGACTTTCCTTGTCACCTTGTGCCCCCGGCGTCCTCTGGCCCTCTGAAGAGTCCGTCTGCTGTTGCTACTGAGCGTGCGGACCTTCTTTTCACTTCGATTCCTGTCTGCGTATAAGAGTCAGCCTTTAGCCCAGAATCGCAGCCAGATCTTTTCTGGAATCCCCATCGGGAACCTCGACTCGGATCCGATTCCTTCCGTTTTGCCGACTCCCCCCTTGACTTTGCTGTTCCTTTTCTTCTTTAACTGCTCCCAAACAAGTAGGCGGCTCTTTTTTCCTCTCTTGTTGCCTCAGAGGGAGTTGTCCGCGTTACTCGAGAGTCTTAATTCCACGCGCCGTTAGACGACCTTTAAAAGCCGATCGCTGACTGTCTCCTCTTCTCTTCTTTCGACCCTTCAACCTCCGATCTTAGAGAGAGTCGGCTTCCTTGAATCTCTGCCCTGTGAGAGCCGCCTGTCTGACGTTACTCCGGTTGCTTTATCTTCGCTAACGAAGTAGAGTCCCCTGTTGCTTAGCAACTTTCGCTTCTTCCGTAGTCTTCAGACGGCACGGGGCTCGTTTTCTAGTTGCCCTTAAAGTTTTCCATGTCCTCTTTAGTGATATACCCCTCCCTCGTCAGCTTTTCAGATATTGACCCACAGCGAGTGTTGACCCCCCTTAGTCTTGTCCCCTCCCTTCTGGCTCTTGTGTCTGCTTCCCGACACCTCCCTTGCTCTCGATCATCCTCTCTTCTTATCCTTCTCGTCTCTTGCAGGACGCCTAGACACTCCCTTCACCAGTCCTGTAGTTGGTATCTTCGAGCCTTCTCCCCTCGCACCTTGTATTCGTGACTTGTTTTTAGTTTTTAATCCTTTTTCTCTCTTGCGTTTTTTAAATCCCGACCGCTCTAACGCCCTGTTTGAAGGAGTGGGTCATGAGTGTGGGTTGCTCCCTTAGCTATTGGCCTCTGGTTTTTTCGGTCTCGTTCATTTCGTCGCTTTACGTTTTCTCCCCCCCCCGACCTCCCTAGACCACCGCGTTCAGGGTTTCTTCGCACCTTTTCTTATTCTCTGTTCTCCTGGTCGACGTCGTAGTCTGGTCGCAGCGTGCATGTGATACAAATCTTTTCGCCCCGGCGCGGTCTTCTTCTTAGTCATTGGAGTCGATCTGGTCTTATCCAGTTTACGGTTTCGTTGCGGTGGCAGAGTTTGCTGTTCATTCTTTTTCCACTCCCAGCCCCTCCGTCGCCCCTTTTTAGAATGCGATAATCTTTTTCTCCCAATTCGTACTTTCGAATTGGTTTCGGGCTAGTTCCTCCGTTAATTGGACACGCGCAGATGTCGGCTATCTCGACGCGTAGGAATCCCTACCTGGCCGTTCCTGGTTTCTGTTCGGTCCTGCTTTTTCCTTTTTTTCCTAAGTCGTGTTTTTTGGGGTAGGCTTAGTTGCCGGATCGCCTTTCCTGGCATGGCGATCCACTCGTCCCGTCCCCTCTTTTGTGACGGTGGGATTCGCTGACCGTTCCTCCCCTTTCCTGAGGTTCCCCGTTTCCGTTTTTTTTAGAATGATTAGTTTTGACGATACACTTGACATCTTTTTTTCCCCCTCCTTTTACTCATTTTTCAGATTCATGGTTCCCTGATCGTACACGATGGATTTCGGTTTCTCCTTTTTCCCGTCTGAGTCCTTTTTTTCCTTTCGCGTGCGCTTGAATCCCAAGCCTGCCGTCGGTCCTGTCGTTTCTCGCTTGAGCTCCTTCACTCCGTCCACGACCCACTGATAACGCAAGACTTATCTCTCGAGCTTATCCCTCTCTCCTCGCGCTGGACGTGCCTTTTTTGCCGTATTTAAGATCTTATTTTCCAGGACCCTTCTACGTCGTTTCTCAGACCAGCGACCGGGTTACCCCCCTGCGCACTTGCTCGCTATTCCTTTTTTTGTGTTTTCCATTTTTTATTTTGCTCTGACCATGCTCTGGGCACGCAACGAACTCCCCCTTCCCCCCCCGTACGCCTGCAGGATGACCGCGTCTGCCGATTGATCCCGCCCCTCTCGCGACGGTCCTTTTCCCTAAATAATTGCTGCGCCCCTCCTGGCTAGTATTTTAACAAACTCCGGTACGCTCTGTGCTAATTTTTGTAACTCTGCCTGTTTCTCGTATGATTTCCCGGCGTCTCCGCTCGTCCTCCGACCGTGAACGCATGTCCTCGGAAACGTCTAATCGCCCTTTCCCCTTCCCTTCCCCCTGACCATCGTACCGGACGTCCCGGCCCCCCGGCGGAGGTCATCCATCGAATCTGTTCACTGCTTATTTTTTCCCGTCTATTTCAAGCTTGATCGGCCCCTTCCTCGGGTACCGTCTGACTACAAGATCCATCCGGGTGACAATTCCCTTTATCAACGAGATTCTTTTCTCCCTGACCTCGGCTTTTTTTTTCGGAGAGGTGCATCTTCTTCGAACCTTTTTAACGCTCTCGGCCCGACCAGCCAATCTAAGGGAGGGGTGTAAGTCTGACCTCTAAGAGAGCTGTTTTTTTCGTTTCGCCGCGGATATTTAGTGAGGGCGGTCTCTTTTATCAATTTCCCCCCCGGTTCACGATCGACAAGTTCCCCCCTCTATTTGTACCAATTTGTAGCGCGAGAACTTCCTCTCTTTTCGCCCAGTGCCCCTAACTCCTTTGCTCGCGATCACTCCCGCTCCCTCGCCCTGCTCAATCTTCATACGGCCTCTTTCGTTTCAAAGTCCCGCGGTAGAACCAAGCTCTGACCGTTAGTGCACGATAAGAGAGTTCTGGAGAGCCGCCCCTATTCTTTTTTCCTTCCCCCCCCATTCTGCGCTTCAATTCCTCCAGATATATGCGCACCTCGCCGAGATGATGATCTTCTCGGCGAGCACGCCGGGCCTGAGTTCTATACTCCCAGCTTAGGGGCTTTCGGCAACGTTTTGCTCTATTTTTCTTTGCTTCGTTCGATCCGCTTTCTTTTACAGCGTGACCCTTTTTGCTACTGATGCTGAGTCAGAGCTCAATTGCCTCTTTATCGGTGTTGCCTTTCTTCTACCGCTTTTCGAGATCTCTGAAGAGGAGCCGAGGCCTCCTTTTTTGCCGAGGCTCATGTCTTGCCCAGATTTCCGGGCTATTAGAGCCGCCGCTACCTCTTTACTTTCGACCTTTTTTTTCCTCTCTCTCTATCCGTGTTTTTAAAGCTTAGTCTTATTTTTCTCCCGAACGAATCCCTCTTAACCAGCTGTTGTGTGTCCACCCTCACTCCTGTTTTCCTATTTCTAAAGGGCACTTTTGCGAGTTTTCGTACTTTCCGCGCGACTCCTCCCCCTTTTTTTCTTTCTTTCTTCGCCTTACGAGCTTGGGCAGCACCTGGAAGGTTTGTAATTTTTTCCCTTTTTTTTCCCCCTTTGTTTGTTTCTCTTGATCCCGCCAAGGAATCTGAGTGCTCGCACGCTTCGAGCCGAGCCTAGTAGATCTCCTCTCTGCTTCTTCGCCTACCTCCTTTACCCCTCGAGTCCTTTCTAGGAGAAATCTTTTTTCTTTTTCTTGTTTTCAGACGACCCTCTGAGTTTTTAGTCCGGAGTCGGTCTCTGTTCGGCTTTCCAAGAGCCAAGATGAAGCTCCTTCTTTACGATGCCTCAGTATCTTTAACCATTAGTGATTTCTCCCCGTCACCTTTTTCTTAAGGATCCTGTTCGATCCTCGACTAGTCAGGCTTTCCCCATTCTCCTCCCGACTTTTAGCGCGGACTTTCCCTGGATCCGTCGCAGAGCTCCACTTTCTTTTCCCACTTTCAGATGTTATCCCAGGGCTGCCTTCCTCAGACAGATTCAGCCTCGTGTGCATTTCCTCTGTTCCAACTCGCCTGAGTTCGGCCCTCCTTTCTAATTTGCATATTTTCTTCCGCGCGGCTGGTTCATTTTTGTTTCCTCGATCGTTTCTCCTCTCTCTTTTCATATTTCCCCCCGAGTTCTTTCGAGTGTCTCCTTCCTCGCTGTAGCCGCATTCACGTCGAGCACGATGTGATACGCGGCTTCCTTATCTTCTTTTTCCGCCTTTTTTTAGCCGCGTCGACCGGTCTCCGTGACGTTACCGATGAGGTTGCGTATGCTGACCCCGGGAGGACCTGGTTTACGAGTTCGGTCGGTATTGCAGCTTATTCTCGACTATACTTTCCGAGCCACTCTTTCCCCTACTTCAGATCCTGCTGCTAGTTTAGCCCGTTAACCTTGGATCCTACCCCAGTTGTTTCTTTCCGAAGGCTCTGGTGGCCCAGTTGAGCTACTCTTCTCGAACGGTGCCGCAACTGTCCGGTTCTTCTATTTTTAGCTACGTCTTGTCGCCTATCAGTGGTGTTGTCGATCCCTTTCTTTGAGCGGTGCACTCGGTTCGGTACCACTCTCCCTTATCGATTCTCGCTCGTCTCATATGTATATTCTGCGTTTATTTTTCCCAGTAGACTCTCACCGGATGTCTTGGATGGATCTTGACGGGTCTTACACGAGACATCCAGGTTTATCTCCCCCGGGGAAGAGCTACCTAGACCGTCTGAAGTCTCTTCTCTCCGATGCCTTCCCGCCTTAGTCTCTCCTTTAGTGACGGAGTGATGTCTGCTTCTGAGGTTTATTCGTGCAACTGATTGCTTTTGATGGGAGCATTCTTCCGCCGCGATGAGTCACGTTCTTCCCGGCGGAACTTCCTATTTCCCTTTTGCCCGCCCGGTCTTTTCCCCTTTTTGAGTACTTGCCTGAGCAGCGTATTTACTAGTCGTGAGTACTACTGGTATTTTATCCTTCGTTGTCTTTTCTCTCTTGTCCGTCGCCGTTCGTTGAACGTGAGTCCCTTTTTTCAGCCGGCGTTCCTGACGTCTGCAGGCCGGTGTGAAGTTTGTTGGTCGTGTTGGACTGTTTTCTCCTTTTCTCCCAGCTCCCAACCTAACCCTTCGATAGCGCCCCTGGCGCTTCGCCGGTGCGCTGGACCCCCTCCTCCTTCTGACTTGCGTCCCTTTTGCTCTTTCCTTCCCTGAAGATTCTTTCTCCTCAGAAGGACCTTCAATGGCGCGCAGGATTCTCTGGGCCTGCCACTTTCCCCCCGAGCGACCAAGGACATTGCTTCGCGGTTCCGTTCTCGTCTTCTCCTTTTACTTCTCCGTTCGACCCATGGTGAGGATCTCGCTTGCGCTTATTTACAGTTCCTCTTCGCCGGGATCTTTTTTCTCCTCGTGCGCTTGGCGGTTGACTCGTCTTATTGCCTCTTCCTTTTCGTTCTGTTGAGTCTGCGCTGGTCCTTTTATCGGTTCACGAGTGACTCGTTCGATTCGCCTCACGTGAGGAGTGACGATCCCGCTCGCGTTACGAGTGCTTTCAGCCGTTTTCTCTTATAGATCCCCGGCACCCAGCCTCGCGTGGTGACGCCCGTCCTTTCCCGAAACGCTGCCCACTCTTCCCCCCCGGAAAACCTTGACTTCTCCTCTTACCCCCTTGCGTCTTTTCTTTTTTTGGCAGTCCGAACTACCTATTCTCTTCTTTATTTGATTTTTGTACCGGTGCTGTAAATCCCAGACTTTTTCCTCTGGTCTTACTCGGTTCCGACAAGTCGAAACTTCGAGGGGGATCCTCGCCTTCGTGCGTGTTCTTCCTCGACTGTTATTTTTCTTCTTGTCTGACGGCAAAAACCCCTTGCTCTTTTTCTTCAAGACCAGACTTCCCCTCTTCCACCGATGCTTGCAGGACCTTCGCCCCCTTGACGTGTGCCCGAGTTTTCAAGTCTTGACTTCTCCGAGCCCCTCTCCCCTTCTGATACCCGACCAACCTTTTTTTTCCGCCGCTATTATACTACCACTCGCCTCTAGGTACCCTCCTTTACTCCGTCCTACAGCGCGGGAGGAAATTTTTTTGGGGTGCGTCGAGGGCGGCCGATGTGAGCGAACTCTTCTGTCTTCCAGTTGAACCGAAGGTCCCTGTGGCCTTCGCCCACTCTAGGTCCCTCCCCCCCCCCTCCCTCATTCCATCCGTTACGACCGCTTTTCCGGCGGCGTGATCTCCCAGCTCAAGTTCCCTCCCTACGTGACTGCTTTTCCCAGTTGATATCTACGAGCACTCTGCTGGTCGTCCTTTGCTGCCCGTGTCTGTCACTACCCTACCTGTCAGCGGTTCCCATGTACATATTCGAGAAGTTCGCTTGAAACTTCGCCCTGAGAGCTGCTTTTTTCGGTGGTCTCCTGCCCGCCGCTATTATTCGGTCTACTAGAAGGGAGTTTTCCTCACCTCCCCCATCGTATGCTTTTTCGCTTTTTTGCGATCGTCCTAACGTGCGGTGCTTTCGATCTTAAATATTTGCCGTGATTTGGGGCCACCCCCCTTAGGCTCTGACAAGTTCGCTATTTTAATCCGCTTTCCGTGAGCTCAGAGATCGACGAGTAGTCGCATTGTTCGACTGGTCCTCTCTATCGCGCAGACGCAGTACCTCGTCCCGCCTCAAGCTAAACTTTTCCAGAGACGTCCGGCTCTTTCACTCTCTCAGTGCTCCTCCTTCGCTGTCTATGTCCTCTCCTTCTCTTTCCGGGTGTTCGATTTTCTTCCTCAGTTAAGGTGGAGCCCGTGAGCTCTAAGACTCTAGGACTCGTCCCCCCCCCCCTGTCCCTCGAGTTCTGCTTCTTCTTCTTCGTCTGAAGCGGAATTGCTTGTCGCTGAATGATGACACGACTGAACAGCCGCTCCCGCCTCCGTTTCTTGGTCAACTTTAGTAGCTCTTGAATCCTTCCTCTTTTTGGGCCGAGGTTCCTTAAAAGAGCTCGTTTTTATTGTGAGAGTTTCGTCCTTATCCCAGATCTTCTTTTCTTCCGTTTTACTGAGGGACTCCTCCCTTCAGAGAACTCCCGGCTCCTTGACGACTTCAGTCCTGGCGAAGGTTGGATCCCTTCTGGACCCCCCCTCTGCCCTCGTCGGATTTCTTCTTACCTCCTCTTTTTTCCAGATTGAAGGAGCGCTTATGGTGCCCTTTCAGTAGCTCGGCGTGTCGTCAACGTTTTTTCGCTTGTTCACGCCCCGCTGACACGACGGTTCCTTCTATTACTTTCGCGTTGTTCCCCCTCCGTTGGTGACGAGTCAGTTCCCCTTTCAGAAGTCACTCGGTGGTTCACGCGCGCCCTCTTTTTGAGGACCAACTCTCCGCTTTAGGTTCCTCCGCGTACCTTTTAAGTCATCATTAAATTTTTCCTCCTCTTTTTGTTGCTATTTCTATCTCATACCTTTTTTGTGTTCTATCTTAGATAGCACGGGACCCCGTGCGCAAACCGGTTATCCGTTGATCAGTCCTAGCACATTCTTTTTTGCGAGGATCTTTAGCATCGTCTTTCCCAAGTTTTCCTTTTGCGTCGACACACCCGCTTGCGGTGTCGACCTCTTTTGACCCCGTTTCTGTTCTTTCGTAGACCGCGCCCAGATTTTCTTTTTTTGGAAGCCCTCCATTGCGCCGATCTCCTTCCTTGTGCCGATGCTGTTGTAAACAGTCGTGATACAGGTATCTTTCCCCACTTATCCTGATTCGGTTCCCCCACTTTTGCCTTCTTGACAGGCGGCTTCGGCGCTTCGGACTCTCTTTTTTGGGCGGAACCTCTTACCTGATTTTTCCATCCTGATATCTGAGAAGCCAGCTCCCCCGAGCTCTTTTCTCCCTTTTGAAAATCGCGCGGGTAGGCGCGCTATCTCAGCCTCGAGAACAGTGAAGACGGAGGCCCGAGCTGTTTTTTCATGTCCTTGATTCGCCCCAAGGAAGTTTTCCTCTTTAGCACCCTTCCCTGACGCGAGTCCTCTCTAGTCTCCTTGAACGCGCAGTCCCAGCCCTCTCTACCGTTGCCTGCGCGCCGCCGCGAGCTTATCACTTTTCGGACGCCATTCAGCGATATTTTTTCTCCTAAGTATTCTTCGGGCCGTAGAAGCTCTCCTTTATCCCACGGTCCTTTGCTCGGCTTTCTTAAGATGAGAGAGCCTAGTCTGAGAAAATGTCCTGGACCGAGACTAGTCGATACGAGTCGACTCGGCCTACTCCTTTTTGCTTTGTTATTTTGTCCGCGCGGTTCGCCTCCATTTATTTTTTTTTCCCTCCCCCTTCCTCCCGTCCCAAGTGCGAAGATAGTGCACACCAGGCGAAGTTCTTTAGCCGACCGCCCTTTCTTTCTTTTTAGACGAATTTTTCGCTTTTGCAGTAGGTCGACCCCTCCCCCGTCTCCCTCTTTCCCTCATATTAAGTCGTTCAGCCGCTTTGAGGACGCATTTGTTTTGGTGCAAGTCTGCTTGTCTTGAGATTTGTCTTACTTCGAGCTGAGAGCTTCCCTTTGGCCCTTTTCTTTCTCCCTCTGGGGGATAATAGTCCTTAAGCGCTTCTTGTCTCTTTCTTCCCTCCCCGCCGGCCGACTTGTCTGGGTATTCATCGCTTTTACGGTATTGCCGGACCGAGCGCGGTTTTGTTTCTCCGGCCTCTAAGGTCGCGCCGTCGGTCATAGCCACCTCTCACGCTTTTTTCCTTTGAGTGCGTAAGCATCTCTTCATAGCGTTGTTTCCCCCCCCTGTAGCCCCCCTTGGTATTCGTTCTTTCAGTTCTGTTCTTCCGATCAGCTTTTGATCGCCGAGGATCTATTGCCCCCTCCGGCGGTCCCCCGTCTGCACCTCGGTGTCCAAGTCTCGGGGTCGTACCGGTGGCCCCATTCTAATTTCCCGCCGACAAGACCCGACACCCTTCTTCTCGCTCTGAGAACCTCTTTTTTATGGACCCCCTCTACGTTTGACTGGGGAACTAATCTCGTCGACGTCCTGGCCAGCGATATTGTCTTTAGTCTTCAGTGATTTTTTCTGTTCGAAGTTTATAAATTTATCTTTTTCCCCTTTAGACCTTTGAGGTAGCTGTGCGTACTGATGCCGTGTCTCGCCGGTGAACTTCCGGTTTTCCACGTCCGACCGTTCGTTGTTTTTTCTCTCAGATAGTTTTCCTTGCGGCATGCTCGTTCCCGCTCCTTCTATTTTTGTCTCATCCGTTCTTGGCGACAGATTTCTTCCCCTTTGTAGACGATCCCCTCCATCTATTATTCATCAATCTCTTTTTGTTGGTTGAGACTCAGCTGGATCGTCCCTTTTCTCTACTTCGGTTTTTTGCCCCTTTCCTCAAGATCGAGCTATGTACGCTTACTGAGTTTCCTGCGCGTTCACCGGAAACCACGCAGTCGGCCGTTTTTGTACTTTTTCACTCCTACCTAATTTTTTCTACCGCTTCAATTCCTCTTCTAAGTCCCACCCCCTCCTCCTTTCTCTGTACTTCTTAGTTTTTTTTAATTGTAACTTCTTCCTTTCCGCTATCGAAATATGTTTGCCAGGACAGCCGCCTCTGACCAATTCCCTTGTTCGTTTTTTTTCTCCAGCTCCCTCTTGCGTACTGTGAGCTCTACTAGTTTTTTTCTTGCTAGTTTCCTTTATAGTGCCATTGATGTTTTCAATTGCGACAACCCCTCCTTCAAACTGGCATCCCCCGGACCTATTGGGAAATTTCTCTGCGCTTTGACGTGCGACCTGTCCTCTACTTACTTCTTGCCTGACCTCTCTCATTAACTAAGTCAGATAATCAGTTTTTTCCCTTTTTTCCCGTCCTGAAGGGCTTCTGGGGCGGTGTTTGAGGGCAGGCGAGTTTTCGAGTCTTCCTTTTTGAACTGCTGGATATTCTGTTTTCCGCTCTTTCCCTGCACCTCCCCTCGCGGCACCCACTAAGTTCTCCTCCTTTTGACCCCGGGCCTGCGAGTCTCTTTTGCGAGTCCTTTTGGAGCTCTCCAAAGGAATTTCCTCCCTTTTCGTGCTTGGCGTTTTTTTCCAGTAATAATGCTCTATTTCTGGTGCTTCTTTTTCACGCTTGCGAATTTTTTATAGAGACCTCTTCGAGATCGCATCTTTTTTCTTTTGGTCGACCTTTGCCAGCGCTCGGCCGGAGTCGTCGACAATGGCCCCATCTCCGGTCTTGCCCCGGCGACGTCCTCCGCCTGGGTCCTCTCTTCGCTGCTGCTGCTGTTTTGGAAGATGAGCTTAAGCGCGGTGCCACCAGCGGAACTTAGTCCCGCTTCGCTTCCGGTTTCCTAGCGAGTTTTTTTATAGTAACAGTTTTTCCCCGAAGGTTCGACTAGGGATACCCGATCAACTGCCAGCCCACCTCCTAACTAGTCCCGTTTTTATGTCTTTTCTAGCCTCACGTCGACTCGACCCCCCTTTCCAGTGTCATCTCCTTCCGAGACGCCTCTCTTTCTTCGCTCGTCTTTGCTGACGTTCTCGGCGACGTGTTTATTTCCTCTCTTTTCCCGACTCACCCCCTAGTTGATGATGCTCTCTCTTCTCTACGCAGAGACGTTTGAGCTTTTTCTGATGCTTGACCGACATGAACCAGCCCTCGGTTCCGTAGTTCTCTACCGTCCGTTTCTCTGATTCGCGCTTGACCGCGCGATTCCTCTTCCTAAAGTATACCTTGGTTTCTCTGCGGCTTTTCGCGCTCGTATTTTGAGAGTTTAATTGCTCCGCAGCGAGCAAGCGATTCCGACGCGTCCTTTTTAGCCTGGGCTTGTTGGAGCGATGCTCTTTTTTTTCCTCCTACTCGCAGGCTCCTTCAGTCGTCCACGATGTGGACTGACTTTCCTCCTTGAAACCCCTTTTCCCTCGCCTAGTTTTTGCGCTACCGCCTTCTTCTGGCAGCGGGTCCTTTCCGAAGCCTCCCTCCTGTACGAACCACCCGGATGGGTGGGGGTTTTTACGGGGAGTTATTTTGACACGCAATCGGTGGTTACCTTTCTCTTTGGTCCCCTCCCGTTTCGAGGAGGTTCAAGCGTCCGCTCCCCCCCCTGACGATGAGTCCTCTTCCCCTTTTCGTTTGTTTGCGATTGAAGCTCGGCAGAACTGTCCACCGTTTTTGCTCCATAGCGGGTATTGCTTTCCTTCTCCGGTTTTTTTTTTTCTCTATAGACCCCTGTACCCCTGAACGGTTTTCGTAGCCGATTGTACCGATGTCAGACCTCCTGGTGTTCTTTTTTCTCGGTGCCTCCTCCTTTTGTCGGCGAGTGAACCTCACTCGCTCTCTTCCCCGCCTAACTGCGTTGAAGAACCTCACGCGTTCGTACACCATGTTGTTATTACGTTAACGCCCGCCCCTCTTCCTTCTCGGCTTTCTTCCACCCTTCTCACTACTTCTGACGACTCGGTGCCGTCATTGTTTGCTTCCCTCGGTGTCGGCGAGAGATCGCTTCACTTCCTTTTTAGGTTCAACCATGCGCCCGATACAAAGTAGCCATCTTCCTTCGGACAGAGAGTAGCGACCGCTTGTCTGCGCGCGGCGGCCCTCTTAATGCCGTGATTCTTTTTCTCTTTTTATAATCAGTTCTCAGCATCTTTTCACTAGCTCTTTACTTACTCGGGTACCTCGGCTAGTTCTGGGTTTTTGTGGTGTGTTTTTTTTTTTCTTCTTCTTTTTTGGGTGGTTGGTGTTTTGGTTTTGTTTTGCACATCGAGCCAGTTACGTCTTCCCCACTATCTTTGTTTTTTTTAATTCCTGACTCTCCTCACGGCGTTTGCGTTCTCTCTGCTCAATCTCGGCTATTCGTTCGCGTCCTCTTATTTAATGAAATTTCGCCGCCCTTCCGTCTGTAAGTAGTTTCCTAGCTCTTTTCACATTCTCTCAGCCGACAATTGATATCTTCTTCCGTCGCCGTGAAGTAAGTTGAGTTACCGAGAGAGACGCGGCATCGTTTACTGACAGGTCCTTGGTCTGTCCTCCTTTCTCTCTAGATTTCTTTAAAATGATTTACGAACCTCGTCGTTGCTAGTTTCATCGCTCCCGGTAACCCGGGATCGTCTCGATGTTTTGTGCCGCGGTTGTTTGCCCTCGGTCTCTTTTTCCCCCTCTTTCACGAACCTCAGATCCTCCCCTTCTGACGCCGAACCCCACCGAGGCGGAAGTATTGTCGACTGGTACCCGCTCTTTCTTTTACCATTAGTGAGCCCGCGCGGGCGAGGTCTCCCCACCCCCCCCTTTCTCTCTAGCATCAGTTCAGCGTAAGTCTGTCCTAGAGTGAGTCCTCCTTCAAGTATCCCTGAACCAGTTGCGAGTGAGTAGTTCGGGATCTGGATAGCTAATAGAATTCTTTTGCTTTCTTTTCCCCCTCTTTTTCTCTATCCTCATTTGATTGAGATGGCTCACCCTTCCTCCGGCGGACAGTGGGAAGGATTGGGTAATGCCCTAGAGGTCTTCCCCACAGAGAGTGGGGTCGCTTTTTAAGACGACCATTCGTTACACTTTTCCTCCACTTAGGTCCCCGCCGAAATCTACCACCCGCCTTCCCCCTCAATTTATTATGGCCACTTCGAGAGCGTACTTGTATTGGTATTTCGACGGAGGTCTTCGTTTTTTAGCAGTCTTTCGATTTGTCTCCTTGAACTTCTCCTCTTCTCTTCTCTGAATCGCTATAGTTGTCCTTCGTCGAATTCCCTGCAGGACAGGGGGTCCGTTTCTCGGTTTGGTTTTCGTCGTTTGGGATCCTTTCCCGTCCCCCTAGTAAAAGCCCAAGTGCCCCCTCAAACCCCCTCGTTTTACGGAGCCGGAGCTCCTCGTTTTTTTTGCCTTTTTTGATCCCCCCTCGACCTCCTTTCTTTTTCTTCCCTCACTCTTTTCTTACTTGGCCCGCGAATGATGTTCGCCTATTTCCCCCTGACTTCCCGTAGACCTCCCCACTTTTGCTCTTCTCCGCGCTAGGCTTTACTTCATTTTATGCTCTCTAAGTCGTGTTGGTGCGGACGTCGTTGGGCTCGCTTGCCGTACTCTCACTCACGCTCTTTAGGCCTGGTTTTTACGTTTCTTCTCGTTTTTTTCATTTCGCGAGGACTTTCCTCCCCCTCTGGGCTAGTCCCAGGCTCCATGCGATCTTATACCGAGTCTGGTTTAGTGATACCACACTTGC
>Ga0179591_1274856_pt1 | contig 22298 bp, 32 predicted proteins | sample CZOMad2_1_08_16f_FD_182891 | JGI IMG/M metagenome (GOLD analysis project Ga0179591, IMG submission 182891) | Vadose zone soil fungal communities from Angelo Coast Range Reserve, California, USA - CZOMad2_1_08_16fungal (PacBio error correction) | ecosystem: Environmental > Terrestrial > Soil >... | reverse complement strand
CGCCCCCAAACTCTTACCCCTCCATACTCCCCCTTCTGCAGAGTGGCTTTGTTTCATAGGTATGGAATGCCGTTCGTTCCAGCCGTCGACGTCTCAGCAGTTTTTTCTTTGAGCCTATTCCCCCGTGACGACAGTCCTGGTTTTTTTTTTTGTTGTACGCCCTCGGGTAGATTCCTGTTTCATTTCCTCATTGTCCCCACCCGCTTTCCCTGGGGTTGCTGTCGGGATCAGTTCTTTTTTTTTTTAATGACGGGAAGCGTGACTTTTCGGGTCCCCCTTTCTTGTGTCTTTTACCGTCGTTCCGGCCTAAGATTTGTTGAGCGTGAGCACACTTGTTGCCCCTTTCCTTCGGTCTAATGCCACCCTATTTGGTTCCTCTTTGTCCCCGTTTTCTCAATGAGGGACACTGGTTTTCACGAAGTGAATCCAGCCCCCCCTCCCACTCCCCTTTAGCCCCTATCCCTAAAGTATTTGGAGCCAAAAGGTTATAAAGCTTTCCCGTCTGCTGACGATTCCCGGTTTGGAAGGCCTCAATTCAGTCAAGACCCCTGTTGTGTCGTGGCCCAACGTTTTTAAGTGGTACCCTAAGTGTCCTGCAGGAAAGGTAAGGGAAATGACGTAACCCCCCTCTTTCGTTTTTGACAAGTGCTCTCTGTACCTGGTAGACTTGCTGCGACAAGGGTCGATTTCGTACATAGACAGGCGGGTCCTTTGTCCGTGCCCGTCTTTTTTTCTGTTTGTTTTCGTGGGTGTTTTTGCTTTTGTATGGATGACAGCCCCCCCTCGGAGGTGTCCTTCCCGATCTTTTCTCAGGCTAGGTTAGGCGAGCCCTTTTCTGAATGTCCGTCTCGAGCTTTCTCCCGCAGACTTGAACTGTTACTTTGTCAGAGGTTACATTTTTCCAGGCCCCTCCCGATTTCTTTGTGAGCGGGTGAACTCCTTCTTTTTGCGTTTTTTTTGAACTACGGTTCACCCCCCACCTCCCCTTCATCATTTATCCCCCAGTTGCAATTTGATCGTCCCCATCCCCCCCTGTTCACGTTTTCCTTTTTTTGCCCCCGGACCTATACATTCATCCCCTGCGGGTTCATCTTCTTTCCCCATATACTCCCAGCCAGCCAATTACACCCACAATATTTTTACCCTTGTTACTTCTCTTCTTTCCGTTTTTTTCCTGAACACCCAATTCCTTTTCGGCCCCGGCACCCCCCAAGATTGTGTGACCAAGATGACCCATGCCTTTTTTGGCAATTTTAGCCTAGCAAAGGTGCCTTTGGCTCTTTTTTTTGATCGTTTTTTTTTTTCAAGCCTTGCCCACTCTGTGCGTATCCTTGTTTCTGGCGCGTATTGGTGTCGTGGGGATTTTTTTAGTTGACAACCACTGCAAGACGTCTGGTGGGTTCCAACGTTCCCCCAATGTTGATTCTTTTGGTTGATGTAAACCCTGTAACATATGTTCTGTATTTTTTTCCCGCTTGTTTGGGGGTCTTGACAAGCTGTGAGGGCTTTGTTAGTTCCCCCCATGGGCTTTGACGTCTTTTTTTCATTTGGACAACGCTTGTTTTTTATCGTTAGTGACCACCCCTCCTGGTTTGGTTAACAGATTCCCCCCACTGGAAGTCTTTTTGAACTTTGAATGCCCAGTTAAACCAACGCTCTATTTTTCTACATCGGACACGTCTTTTTTTTTCTTTTACCCATTTACTCAAAGATTATGTTTATCCCTTCGTTTTTACCCGTTCTGGGCATCTTATCGTACCAACAAACGTTTCCCCCGTGTTTTCCCCCCTCCCGCCCGCTCATTCAAGTGTGCTCAGGACGTTAGGACTTCCAACAGCTCCCCTGCTATTGGGTTCCTTTTTCCTATTGTAAAAGAGAGGGTGCTGGACCCCAACAACCCCCTCTCTCCTTCGTGTTTCCCTGTGGCCGTCCTTTGGTCATCCCCCCCAGTTTGCATATTTTATTCTGTATGACCTTTTTTGGTTGTCCACTTTCCACTTGTTGTTTCCCTTTTCCTTGGTGCCTTTACTCTGTCTCGTTTGATTACTTCAGTGAATTTCTATCGAACCCCTGGGTCTTGTGCAACCTTTTCCTGTTCGTATTGCGTGTCCCCGTGGAAAACCTTTCCCTCACGTCTGGCTACCCCTCTTTACTACTTGCCCCCACTTGTTTTTTTGACACCCCCCCTAGGGACGTTTTTACCCTTTCAGATTTTTCCCCCCCAAACTGATTCCCCTCTCGTGGATGTCACCCACACCAGTTTTCCTGATCAGTACTGTTTTTTTTTTGGTTTTTCACGTCCTTGTCCCCGGGCGTACCTGTTTCCTTTATTCCTTTTTTATTTTTTTCTCCGCTTGTTATTAAGGATGTTTTTTTTTTAAACGACAATATTTCATTGTTCATTTTTTAACCGTACCCATGTTTTAAGTCTCTTTTGGCTGGTTTCCCTCCACTAGCTCAACCATTTCCTGATATTGTTTTCTTATCATGTTGGTTTAGACTTCTGTTGGAATTAGACTTATCCTATTTTATTTTTTGCTCCTCCTTATTATCCTGGTCACCCCCTGTTTCTTAGTATCTTTTTTGCATATTGTCCTCCCTTTCGTCCTTTGGGTTTCTAGTGACAAACCGAACTGGCATTGAGACTTTGTTTTTGTCCAACCCCTTTTCCCCTTCTAGTCTTTTCCTACCTTTTTCCCCCTTTGCCAGGAAATTCGTGGGTTTTGTTTGATGTTTTGTTCTTTTTAGACCTGTTGTCGAAAATTACTGTAGGGAATCCTTATTTCTTTTTTCTTCTTTTTCCTCACGGCTTTTGGAATTTCTCACCACCCCCCCCCCCTTCTCATTCCTACCATTTTTTTCTCCCCGGACTGATCTTTCCCAACATTGACTTCCCCCCCTCTCTCCTGAAACGCTTTCGTCACAAAAGTTTTCCTGATAATTATACTATCCCTCAGATATTCCCCCTTTGTCCAACCCCCCCTTCAGGGCCTTTTAAACTTTCTTGAGGCCAACCCCCCCAGGTTTCCTTTTTTTCTTTCAGGACGTGAAAGTTGTACCCCCCTTTGGTCCCGCCCTCCCCTTACCAGTAGGGACACAGATTCTGAATGGGATCTTAAACCCCCTTTAAGAAGTGTTAGTTGACAATTTTCCCTCCCCTTCAGCTTTTTTTTTCAACTTTCTGGTGGGGCCTCCAGGAAGGCTTTGAGTCCATCTCTCCCCCCCCAAACAACCAACACCATTTTCTTACACCTCCTATTGTTTTTTTTTGGCGACGTCTTTAACTATTGTAAAATTTTTGTTTTTTTGGTGTTTTTTTTTTTAAAACGTTCGCCCCCTTCGAGAACTGAGGTCCCCCATGAGGGGTTGTCAGGTCCTTACCCTCTCCCCCCAACCTTTCCTTTTACGTCGCGCCCCCCTCTTCCGCGAGTCACCTCTCACTCCCAACTTTGGTCACATCTTTTTTTTCACTGAGGACAGAACGTTCAATCGGCCCCACTTTTTTTCAGTATTCTGTTTATGGCACAAGCCTTGTACCTTTGGCGGTGTCCACTTGTTTGATATTTATTAAACCGGATCTATGGACCTTCTTTTCCTTTTTTTTTTTTTACTGTGGCTGTCCCCCCACTCTGCCGCCTAGATGCACAGCCCGACGTCTCCTTCCTGGTCCCATTGGATGTCATGACATGCCGTAAGCCCCCTTTCTAAACATTACATATTTCCCGTCTTTTTTTTGAGTTTAGTGTGCTTCTTTCAATTGGACTTCCCCGTTTTTTCTTATTAAATAGTTTTGTTTCGCTTCATACCCCCCACCCAAATGAGCTTTTCTTTTCTGATTTTTTTCCCTCCACCAACCGGACTTTCATTACAATTCCCACTCTTGCCCTCTTTTTTATGCCGCCGGTCCGGTTGGTTTTTTTCCCCTTTGCATTTCCTCCCCTTCCTCCTTTTCTTTTTTTGTGACGGAATGACAAGTTTTCCTCTGCTTTTGGCGTCCCCGGTTTTCTTTTTAGTTGGGTTTTTTTTACTATCTAACCCCACATTGGACAAGTGTATCCCGTGTAAACCAGCCCTTGTACGTTCCGCCTCCCGGTAGAAACCTTGCTTCCTGTATCCGGATGTTTGTAAGCCCATTGTTGGACCCCAGGCGAAGCTTCCCCCTGTGCAGGCTATCTCACATTGGTCTTTCCCTCCCACCTTTTTTTTCCTCCTGTAGATAAATTAGGAAAGTAGGTCAGCCTTTCCAAACTCCTGGTTTTTCATTTTTCCATTTTTGAACCTGAATTTCTGCAAAACCCCCTGGCTCGTAGTCCACGATGCGCTTGGGGTTTTTCCCCCCGCCCCCACCCCCTTCCAGATCTTTCCTTCCGGGTTCAACGACATTCCTTTGTTTCCTTTTTTGCGGGTTTGCCGGCTCTTACTCGTTTTTGTTTTTTTTTTTTATCATTTATCCAGACAAGGTTGTTGACCATGACACTCTTGTTTGATCTCTTGAAATTACTTCAATAAAGCATTGCAGGGGACTTTTTTGTTCCAAATTTCCAGCGACCCCGCAACCGACTTTTACCGTTGTTTTTTTCTGAGAGATTTGGGTTTCGTCGCTTCACTTGGTCAAACCCCCCCCTTTTCTTCCCTTCCTGGTAAGTATTTTTCTTATAGGACATAGTGCCAAGGTAACCCCCCACCTTTTTCTTTCTCCTTATTTGGCACCGGCAACTAGTGTTTAAGGTTTTCTTTTTGCACCTCCTGCACCCCCTTGTTCCCCTGACCATACTGTACCCACCCAGGTTTTGTGCTCCTCTTTTTCCTTGGAAACTCAGGGATTTTGGCTTTGAACCCCACCCAGTCGCTGGCTGTGTACCCTTTTCAGTGGGAAGCCTCGTTCTGTCTCCCCTACCCCATTCGTGGTCCATGACTCAGTTTTTTTTCATTTTGGACCTCTCCCGTCCGGAAGCGTTTTTTCATTCCCCCCAATAGCCCTTTGGTCGCTGTTCTTTTCGACAATTCCTTGGATTCCCTTTCCATCATTTTTTTTTTTCCTTCCCCCCCAGTTCATTTCGGATCCCAGATACATATTTTTTCCCATGTTTTCCCCCTCCACTTCCCCCCCTTCTAATGGTACCCCCCTTTTCACACGGGATAGAATAGGAAGGATCACCTATGTTTCCCCCCCCCCTTTAGGGGGCGGATCTTTTGCTGCACATCCCTTGGGTTCTTGTGGTCAGATGGGTTTCGTCCTTTTGATTCATTAGAATTGCTCCTGACGCGCGGTTTGGTGGATTCAATCCTCCCTACCCTCACCCCCCCCCTGACTTCCGACTTCCATACGATTTCCTTTTACCCCCTCCCCAACCTTCTTATGATTTTTTTTTAATTCATCCCCCCTTTTCGGAAGTCTTGCTTCAACTCTTTGTTCTGTTTCTTAGGTTCGGATCCTTTTGTTTTTTGCCCCCTTGCCCACCCCCTCCCCATCCAACCCCCCCCGACAAAATTCCACACCCACAATTCTTAATATCCGCCTTTGACAACCCTTTTTTTTCCTCCAAAAAGTTTTTTCAAGTTTTCTCACCCCCCTTCAACCCCTTTGCCCCCCCCAGTTTGTCGAGATTCGTTGATTTTTTTTTCCAATCTTGCCTTTCCGTTGTCTTTTTTGTTTAGCTTGTTCTGAGAGAGCTGTTTTTTGTCTCTTCTTTTTACTTTTATTGAGATTTTCAAGTGACTTTTTTTGACAACTCATGGACCTTTTTACTTGCGGCAAGGGAAACTTAATTCTTACACATTAACCCCCCCTAGTTACAGTCTTTGTAAGGCGCCCCTTTTTCCTTTTTCTCTTCCCGATACGGTCGTTTTTGTGGTGAGATATTGTGACCAATCATCTCCTGGTGGCCTTATTTGGCAAAGCTGATTGGGAGGAAACAATGCATGTAATTGACCCCACTCTTCCCCTTTTTTTGCCTACTTTTTGGCAAAATATCCTAACCCCCGTCTGACCACTTTGTTTTTTTACCCTTCTCTGATTCTTCCCATGTCCCCCTGACCCAACGTTTTTCATGCACAGCAGTTTCTGGTAAAACTTCCTGATGGTTTTCCCCCAATACTTTTTTCCTCCTCTTTCTGTCTGAAGTTTTCAAATGTGTACACGATTCGTCATCTTCTTTGTTATTTCCCTGTGTACATTTCGTAAACCCAACATGGTTAACAGTTCTTTTCTAGGTGTTTGAAGGTGAGACCCCCCATGCTTCCCCCCCCTGCATGTAATCTTCTTAGGCTCCGTCCTTTCTTCCCCTTGTTGCGTCTCCACCCAGACACTTTAACAACGGATTGGATTTCTTTGTCCTGTGCAAACCGTTCGCCCACCATGTATTTGCACTTAATGACCTACCCCCCAAGTAGTCATTTTCGTCCCCTGTTACCAGAAACCTACCTTTCCCCTGTCAAAGGGTGGCCCAAGTCTAACAAGGACCGTAGTGTACTTTGTCCATTGTATTAACCCCGCCCGCCCCAAACTCCTGATCTTTGGTTTATCATTAACACGACCTTTCCCCCCCCCCTCCCCCCCACATCAATCCCAGCCAAGTTCCCTGTTGTTGCAGTTTCTTTTGATTTCAGCCCTTCCCCACGAGCTGTCAATGCATTTAACCGGTAAACTTTTGCACGCCTTCTTGGACCCCCACACCCCCCATTTGCACCAGACACACTTGCGACCCTAATCTTCGATTTCCAGTCGCACTGCCCGTCCGGTTCTCACCTTAAGGATTCCCCCACTCTTTTCCTGTCCCATTTCTTCGATTCCCATGTGACCGCATTCAATCGTTGGTGTCTTTTTTTCCCACCGAAACTCGTTCCTACCATCAAAAGTTTTTCCAGTCGTATGCTTTCCCCTGGATTTCCCTCTTCCCCCCCAGTTTCGCCTTTTTTTCTTTGTGTAACACAGCCGTTCCCCCTGTGAGTTCCTAATCTTATGGATATTTTCCCCTTCGATTTGTTTTTCACGCTTCATTAACTCTGTCCCCCCCCTTCCCCTGTAATGTAAGGACATTTACACAACTGGTAATACCACGCCCCCCCATCTTTTCTGCTTCCACTACCAAATGCTGCCCCCCCCCCCCCCCGATGGTTGGTATCCCGGTTTGTGTTTCCCCCTTCGGGCAGAGGGACAACATGGTGCCAACATATTTTTTTTTTTGTTTTTTTTTGTCCCTGGTCGTTTTTGGCTCCTGTCTCTTTTTCTGCTCCCCCTGCATGTAATCTGCCGCTTTTTTCCCACGTGAGGTGTAAAACAACTGGTGATTTTGGTTGCTATCCTTCCAAAAGGGTCATACCCCGCATGAACCGCTGTTCTTCTGCCCAGCTGGCTTTGACCCTCGGAACTCTTTCTTCGGTGAGCGTTGGGGAGTCCAGCTGTAGAGTCAGAAAAACCAGTGTTTTTTCATTTATTTTTAACAAACCCCCGCGGGGCATCCCCTTTACACTCTCCCCGTCCGTGTTGAGACTTCCAATTTTTTCATTTCCCCCCCCCTTCCTCACATGATGTCCTCCCCATCTTTTTTCAACCCCCACTGTCCGGTAAACATTTTTACATTTTTTCCTTTTTTTTTGGCCTCCTCCCCCCTTTTGAAGGGATTGTTTAAAAGTGTTGTACACTACCACCACCCACTCCCCCAAAAATGACTAGAGCACCCCTCTTCACTTCATCTTCCAACTTTCCCCATCTTTTTTTTTCCCCCCCCCCTTTTCTGAAGGGGCTAACATCACCAGTCATTTCGTGTTTTCCTTTTATTTCCCTTTCTTCTTGTCCATTCCTGACTCGTACTTGCAGTCCGGCGGGACACCAAATGTCCCGACACCCCCCCTTTTTTGGTTTCCCCTCTGTCGTGTTCCTTTCCTTGGAGTTTTTTTTGCAATCTTCATCCCGATTTTTGGATGGGCTGTCAACAATTTTATAGGTTATGGGTTGTTTCAGTTATTTTTTGGCGGACCCATTATCCCCCCCTTTTCTCCCAACACCTTCTTTCGGAGTTGTCTAACCTAGTCGGACTCCCAACCTCCCCCCCCTTCGCCAGGGAACCGCTTCCCCCTACCTCACATGTACCTTCCCTGCTTCTTGAGAATCTTTTGACTTTTATTTGCCACCCAGCCCCGGCTTCCTCCTGATTTTTCCCCTCTTTGTGCCCTCTCCCGATGGAGCTTTCTCCCAACAGACCCCCCCCCCTCTTCCCCCCCCCCCCCTGCTAGAAGTGATAAACTTATTTTCTGACATCTTTTCTTGTGCTTTCAACGTTTCTACCCCCCCCCCTTTACCTTTTTCGTTTATCGCACTTTTACGTCCTTCCCCCCCCCCTTCAATCTAAACATTCAATGTTCGGTTTTTTTTTGAACCACCCCCAAATTGTTCCACGCTGTATTTCATTTGACTTCTCCCCTTCCGGGACATCGTATCTAACCTTTTTTTTTTGTTTCGTCCTTTTTCTTAACGTATCCCCCCCATTGGCAACCACGGGCTTATTCTTGGGTCACCTTGGCGTTTCGATCATTTCTTCTTCCCGCTGACCCCTTGTCGGAATCCCCCAAATTTCTGGTTCGGGGCTGACTCTTCTGCCCCCCCTTTTTGCCTTGCTACACATCTCTCTCTGCCCGCCCGCCTTCTTGAATCCAACGCAACCCTTCCCTCTACCTCTTCCCAAAGAAATCCCCTCTTTTCTTTTCCCCCCTTCCCCCTTGACCACCAGTAAACTTTTTTTTTGGTTGACCCTTGCTGTCACCCACTCTCTTCACTTCGCCTTGCCTCTGTCCGTCACTTTTATACTTCGCACTTTTGACTGCCATCACGTTCAGAGTCATTTCAATACACTTCTCAACCCCCCTCAACTTTTTCTTTATCTTGATGTTTCTGACGGGGCCTTCTTCTTCTCTTTTTCCCCCGATCCTTTTTTTTGTGTTTCTTCTTTTTTTTTCTGGACTTCCCCCCAAAATTTCATTACCCAATCAAGTTTTTCATAACCTCCAAAGGATGGGTGAATCGCCATTTTGAATGGCCCTTATGTGAACTCCTCGATGTCTCTTCTCTGCCTGTGAGAGCAATTATGTTGTGAACAATGTCACCCCGTCCCCCAAGACGTGACTTTGCGGCGGTCCATTCCGACGGTTTTTCTTTGACCAAAATCGGGTTCTTACTTTGACGCTTTTGGATTTAAAAGAGTTGTCTTTTTGTTGTCGGTTAGGGCGTCTTTTTCCTTTTGGACCCGTCATCCCCCGACCTGGCTGGAGGGCATAGCCTTCGCGTGCTTCAACTCAGTTTCCCTCTCAGGTTGTCACCCCCTTTATTTTTTTTTTTGAAAGAATCTCGCCTTAGTTTCCTTGTTATTTTTAGAATCAATGTATTTCAGCACCCGGTCCCCGCTTTTCAACCCGAGAAGAACCTTTTTTTATTTAGCCTCCTGGGTCGAACGTGGGTCTCCTTTTTTGGCACTTTCTCTGACGTGATTTACGGACTGCAGTTAAGTCTCATCACGCCGTTGCCCCCAATTTTTGGGGGGCAACCCTTCTTTTAATTTTTTCTGCAGGGCCAGGGGTTCCCTTGTTAATTTCAAAAGGGTCCATGTTCGTCCCCCTCCTTGAGGTAGTGAACCTGACGTTTCAAATTTGTTTTGGTAAGGGGTTTTTAGCCTGGTTGAACTCTCAGGAGAGATTTTCCCTATTAATGATGTTATGATAGTTTTTTGAACCCCGACGGTTTTTTGGGGGCTGGTGCTTTTTCCGATCCTGACTGTAGCTCGACAGATAGTTTTCCATTGAGCGTTCGCGCCTTGTTAAGAGTTTCATTCCGGAGGGTCCCTCCCCCCCTGCATTGACCCCCTTATGGATAGGGAATTGACTGTGCCCTCCCCTGATCTTTGAGGGTTTTAGTACCTTGCGTTCCCATTTTTTAGACCTCCACCATCCCTATTTTCTTCCCCCCCCCCCCAGGTGCATGGTTATAGTTTAAGACCCCACTAACCACCTTCAGCTTTAAGTCCCCTTTCTCAACATTGGAATAACCCTGCCTCTTTTCTCAGTATCGCAGCCTTACCTCATTCTTTCCCCTCTCCTTTTTCATTTTTGTTTCCTCGCCCTTCTTTTGCCCGTTCGCTTCCCAGGTCGTTCTTTCCCACGCCCACCAAGCGGACCACTGCCGCAATGACTGTGTCAGAGCCGCCTCCACGTTACTTCTTTTTTATCCCCTTTTTTAGGAAGAAGGATCTTTTAAGCCTTTGTGGATAGGCATCCCCCGTTGCTCTTCTGGTGTTTTTTTTTTCTTTGGGGTTGACAAACACCCCTTTCTCCGCTCCGGTCAATTTGATTGATTTTTTCCCCCCCAAAGTTTGCGTCATGCACCTTTTCCGTTTTGTATTTACCGGCTGGGTTGGTTCTTCCCCGCTCTTGTACATTCCTTGTCCATTTTTCCGTAGTTTGTTTTCCTCGGGGCTGTCGTAGGAAAAAAAACAACATTTGGGGAGACACAACAGGAGCCTCTCACTGCTTGCACCTGAATACTTTTTCAATTTGAAAAACCTGCCGTTTTTGACGTTGCCACTCTCATAAGCCCCCTTTGACCCACACCTGTTTCTTTCTCTCCCTCTGTCAAAAACCCCAGCCTCTTTTAACTTCAGACCCCAGCTTTGTTTATGTCATATTGCCAAAGTATTGGTTTTCCTTTCTTCGCCCAACTGTTGTTTCTCGTTTTTCAAGCTTCCCTTGCTTCCATGCCCTGGCAGAAGAAGAGCCTTTTTCCCCCCCCCCCCCCTTTTTTTTTCAAATGTATTGGATTGGGTGCACTTATGGACTCTGCCCCTCCCCTTCTTTTTATGAAAACACCCATCTGCTCCTATTGTTCATGTGGCTTCTTTCTGTTGCCGCCCTTTTCCAGCCTTTTTTTTTTTTATGTTATTCTTAGTTTTTTTCTTCTTTTTCCCTTTACGGTGTCCATTTTGCCCATGGTTTCCCCCACCCGACATCTCCGTGACTCTAATTTACAGCCTTCCAAAACTCATCACGTGAAAAAACTTTTTTGTTATTTCACTAAAGACGAACACGAACACATGTTTTGACTTCTCACGTTTGAATAATAATATTACACTTGCCCCCCCCCTTGTTTTGTCTTCTGACCCATGTATTTGGCCCTTCCCGACAACAAACCAACGTTTCAAATGTGGCTGTTCCCCCCCATTGCATTTGCTACCCCCCCCCCCCAGTGATGCTTGCAGTTGACTTTTTTTCACATGTGATACCCCCCCGTTTCCCAGTGCGCCCATTAGAGGAGCCCTTTTTCGCCCTTTGTAGGGTCACGTTTTTTTTGCCTCTTCTGGCACTCCACAATTTAAACACCCTTTTTAAGTCCCCTTTTCATGTTGTTAGGTCTTTTTGCCCTCATACCTTACCCCTTAGAGTTCACCATAAATTGATTTCTTTTTGTTTGATGACTTGGCTTGGTCACTTTCGTTCCTTAGAACCCAAGCTCTCTTAGGGTTGTGGCGTACTTACCATTCCCAAGGTCTGGTCCGTGTATTAGTTTTTTCCCTCTTTGACACATACCTTTTGGGTTTGGTTTTCTCTTTTCACTCACACTGTGTTGGCCCGCTGCTTTCTTTTTTTCCGTTCAAATACTCGATGAGGGGAAATTTTGTTGTGCCCCTTCCACTCCTCCTTGTTTTGATTGTGGGAGACTTACTGTTTCTCCCTATTTCCAGAGGGAGGTCCAGTCTGTGGAAGAATTTTTTTTTTTCCCTTCCCAGGCCTTGATTTCTTATGCAGGCTCACCTCCCCCCCCCCACCACCTCTCGAACACGTAAAGTTTTGTATTAACCTGAATTGAGTCTTTTCCAACACCCCTTGACTTGCCAGCGAGTTTTCTGCAAAAGTGCTACCTTACCCCTCCTCTCTTCCCTCTTTTTTTTGACCCACCTGTCCCAAGCAATATGTACTGTGTTGTGATTTGGCCCTTTTTTTTTCATTGGAAGATTTTTTTTTCTTTAACGTTGGTCAGAAATTTCGTTTTAAACAAAAAGCTTTCCGTCGCATTTTAGGATATTTTCCCCCCACCCTAATCTGGAGGTTGACTTCTGCAACCTTCATTGAGGCATTGTCTCACTTTCCTTCCCCTTCTTCGCATTTGCGCTACTTCGACTTTTCCGATTCTTTCTCCCCCTATCGAAAAACCAAAAATTCACCCTCTCTTATAGCTCCATTAGCCCTTGTTAACCTTGTTTTTGTGGATTACCTTCTTTTTTGGTCGTGTTACAATTTCCGCGGAGGTCCCAACGGTTTTTAAAACTCCTCACCCCCGATCCAACAACCTTACTTTTTTGAGCCACCCGGTCCGATAGAGAGACGCCTAAGAAATTACCCCGCCCCGGCACTTTCTATGAAGCGAATTCAATCTTGACACCTTGGCAGGTTCTGTTATGAAAACCTTTAGCACTTCGGGTATTTGTTCGCATTTTTTCACCCCCCCATTGTCTTCCACAATCCCTTATTTTCCCTTTATGTCTTTTGGCTTGTTTCCGGCTCTTGCCCACCGCTGCCCCAGTTCTGCACCGCATATTTATTTTCCTTTCCTCTTCCGACAGGTCCTCCAAATTGCCCATCCCCCCTCCCTTATTAGTACTTGATTTTCATGTACTTGTGCCCCGTCTTTTTACTTGGTTTTGTCCCCCTCTGTCTCTTAGGGTCCTTTCTGATCCCACCAACCTTTGTTTATTTCCATACTCGCATCCATTGCCAAAGAAAAAGGATCCTTCGTCCACGTCAACACAGCATCTCTCCACCGTTCTGTGTTTCCTTCCTGCGCCCCATTTGGCCGAGGGTCAACTTATCCTTCCTATTTGATTACCTCCCTTTTTTTTCCCCTTCTTTCGGAATGGGGTAGCTCTTGTTTTGGTTTTTTTTACCACGGTTTAAACCCCTTGTATCCCCCCTTTTATTCGGTTTCAAAGGCGACTTTCACGTTATCGTCCCGTGTCAAGCATCTGTCTTCGTCAAAATGTAAAGCATTTGTTTCGAAACCCTCTGCGACTCTCCACTGGGTTTTTTTTCTTCTACCTTTTTTTTCTTTTCCACCTCCCACATGATACGATTTTTTCCCTTTTCGGTCCCAACGTTCGAGTGTTTTCCCCCAGGTTGTCCCCCCCCCAACGAATTGGTCTTTAAGTTGACAATGGCCCCCCTTTCCTTGAATTGAACTTTCAGCCCAACGACTTAGAGGACTCATCTTTCGCTTTTGTGTTTAAGTCCCTCCACCTTCAAATCGGGTTTATCTCACCCCTTTTTTCAATGTTTTTCTTGGGCTCTTGTCTGTGGACAACTTCGTTTTAGAGGTTGCACAAAATCCCTTTCTTAACGACAAGGGGCGCACTTTTCGTCCATCTCTGCCTTGACGGAAATAAGCCCTGCAGGGGAACTTGGTCCCACTTTCCGTCCTGACATTACACCCTTTTTATTATATCTAATTACGGTTTCTTTTTTCAGAAGAGATGTGCCCCCTTGTTTACGTTCATTCATTAACAAGTCTGCCAAATGCTTTTTCCTTTGTTTCTCTGCTACCTTCTTCAGTTCAACCCTTTCTTATCCTGTATTTTTGTGTCAAACCCCTAGGACCCATTTCCCGCCAGCAAAAGTACCGAAGACTTGTGAAAACCAAGTTCGTCTTTCCTCTTTTTTTCTCACTGTCTGGGAGAGAGTTTGTAACCCCCTTCCCTTCTTTCCTCCGAATTCTTGTTGCCGACAGTCAGTAATTTTTTTCACTTTTCCCCCCCCCCCCTAGTTTTTGTTTTCCTCCCTGTCCGACCCTAACTCCGACAGCTTTTTGAAGGGGCCCTACAAATTAGACTAGTTCTTGTTACCCCCCTTTTTCCTCTTTTTCTCTTGGATTTTTTCCCCCTGGACCAATGCCTCATAGGAGGGAGAACAGGCACTTCTTCCACCGATCGTCTTCCGGCCACCGGTGTCAGTCACTGTATCAACCCTTTTTTTTTTACCCCTTCCCCGCCTTCTATACGTCAATGTTTTTTTCCCCCCCCCTCAAGCCGTAAGCCCGGTAAGGATAAAGATGTTTACCCCTCCGGACCCATTTGGGTTTTCCCGCTGAATGCCCAATTGTATCCCCTCCCTTTTGTTTTCGTCTTGCCTCGTTTGTGAGGCGTCCCTCCTGTTGTTTGGTGCGTCCTCGAACCTCTCCCTCCTCTTCCCCCAAATGGGAAGCGGCCTACATGCTCCCTTCACTCATTTTTGATTTTTCTTCCTTCCCCTTTCGGCCGTGATCCAATTACTCGTGTTTTTGTGCATCAGTGGCACTTGGCCTGCACACTTCCAACCCATCCCTAAAAATTTTTTTCATCGTTTTCGTTAATATTCAATTTCCCCTTCTACCCCCCCCCCTTCCCTTAGCATTTCTGTGGCCCCTCAAACCCATACCAAACTGCCAGTGTTCGACTGACGACAGTGTGTCTTGACTTTCTCTTGCTCACGCTTTGGGGTGGAGTTCCTGTGTTAACTCCTTTTTCCAGTCTGACAAAGCATGTATTTCTCCCTCCTCGTACAAACCTTGTAACAAAACCTCCCACCTTCCCCCTATTTCCCCTCCGGCCAAGGGCTGAGCTTAGTGTTTCTGGGTATTTCTTTTGTGTTTTGCACTTTTTTGGTTTTTTTTGTTTGATCTTTTTTGCTCCAACTTCCCTCTTGGGTCGGGTCCCCTGATGTGAAAATCTCGGGATTTTTACCCTTCGTCAATGCTTCCACTCTTCCTGTTTCCCGCCCTCAGCTTTTTCTTTTGTTTTGAGAAAATCTCCCCCCCCCTCTTTCCCTTTGTTTTTCCCGGTTCTGACACCCCGTTGTTAAATCCCTTGACCCCCCGGTTGTGGCCGCAAAGCATCCCCCTTTTCCCTTCCTATGGTTTCCACCCTTTATGTGTTCATCCTCTCGTCCATCCACTGCTCCACCGTATTCGGGACGATTCGTGAAGTACGTCCTTCTCATCTGGCGCAACCCCCTAAACCCCAATTTTTCCATCTCCTTTTTTTGGTCCCGGAGTGCGTTCAGAGCAAGTTCCCACCCCCAAGAGAAACAGTATTTCCCTTCCCTGTCTCGACCGGCATACAAACATTTTTTCCCCCCACCCCCCCCTTGATTCCTTGCCTTGCAAATTCTGTCCCCCTCTCCCTCTTGCCTAAACACCCAAATTGGAAGTGCCCATTCCCGTGTTTTCCCTCAGCACAAGCGACTTCCCCCGCGGGCCCCCATTCATGGTCGAACCCCCTTTACCCTGGACGCGACCAAACTCCTTCTCTCTTTTGTTTTTTTCATTACAGGTCCGTCCAGATCCCCCGTAGCCCCCCTTTTTTTTCCTCTTTTTTGTCCAAAGATAAGTTTAAGGTATTTATTTTTGCCCCTCTTTTTTTTCCCAGTCTTTTTTTGGTTCCTTTTCCAAATGGTTCAAACCTTTCCCTTTTTTACTATCCTTCAGTACAACTCCCTGTCCATCACCGGCGACCCACAATCTATGCAAGGGCCGCACTACCTGTATCACCCTTTACCCTGGGGACCCAAGCTCTTGCGATGTTCAATTTTGAACCTTCCAGGCACTTTGAGAGTTTGTTTGGTCCCCTTTCCTCACAACCCCCTGAGGGGGGTCTCAAAATCCCCCCCACGTTGGTTATTTTAGATTTTTCCGACCAGCACTTGTCTCTCCCCCCCTTCTTTGTTTTTTCTTTTGACCCAGCCGTGGCGATGCCAGTTTCTATTCTGGATCTAAGATTAGTCGCCCATCCCCGTGTTTGAGGCCCAAATCCCATGTTCCCCCCCCGTTCAACTTACACCCCCCCGTTTTACCCTTTCTGTGACTCCCACGGCCGCCACATAACCTTCTGGGGTTTGGTTGTTTTTTTTTTCCATCCCTGTTTCTGCCTTTTACTTTACCCCCCCCCTCTGGGACCCTCTCTGTCTTGCTGCTGTGAGAATTCGTCGTTTTTCCTTCCCATTGCATGGAAGCTGTTGACTTTGACACCCCCCCTCTGTCAACACCCATGAGTTGGTGAATTCCCCCCCCCCCCCCCCGGCCGTTTGCCCCAAGCGAATACAAACATGAGCGGGTCTTTCATGTCCCTGCGTTTGGTGTCCCCTTCGATAGTCGTCCAGTGGCGATGCGGCTCAGATCACTCCCCTTGTTTTTTCGGACACAACCCGCATTCCGTTTCCCTAGGTGTTGCTATCTTTTCTCTCCCCCCCCCACGATTTCCACGTTATGGCCCGAATTCCGGACCCCTGAGTTCCTGTCACCCCTATTGATTCCCCCCAAAACCCGTATGTACATTCTGCCATTTTTAATCCCCCCTGTTTGAGAACTCCCCTTTCCATTGTGGTCCCACTACCCACCCACCCACGCCCATCCTCTCCCCTCTACATCTCAACCTGCACTCTTTCTTTCCTCCCCAAGTTGAGAGCAAGAATTCACTGCTAACATTCCAGGATTGGAGTAGTTTTCCTCCTTTTCTCCTTTTTCGGCGTCCCCCCACGACTTCCAAACTTTCCTCCCCCCTCTCCTTCCTGTTGTTCCCCTTCTCTTAACACCAACCTTGCCAAGAGGAGTTTTCGCTCTTTTTCTTTCTGGGCGTCTCTGAATGTTCAGTCTGTGGCTTTTTTTGGGGATGAACCTGGTTCTTCTTGTTCCAGTAACGTTTTTCCTTCCACCCCGGTCTCCCCTTTTTTTAAGGTAACTTTGGAGGGTGTCTGGCGTCTACTGCGATCAGGAAAAACCTAATTACCCCCCCCCCCTTCCTTTCAAGACATTAGCCCAGTCTATAATGCCCATTGTAAATCCGTCTCAAAATACCTGTTCCAGTGCTTCTGCCTTCTCCTTCTCCCCTTTTCCTTGGCATCCTTCCTCCTTGTTTACTCCTGGCTGGAAGTGGAGTGTCTCTTCATTCTCCTCACCTTAAATTTCTCATCCTTGTCAGCCCCTCCTCTATGCCATTCTTTCTTCTTCCTACATTGTATAACCCCCCTTCCCTCGCACTTTCTCCGCTGTTCCGTCCATTTAAAACTTCCGTCACCCCCCATTACTCTTTTGTGAACCAAAAATTTGGCCCTTCCGATTTCTTTCACTTTCTTCCCGCTTTTTTGGACCTTACCTTTTTGCCTCTTTCTCCGTATCTCACTTGAAGATTTATAGGGCTCCCCTCTTGCGTTTTTTTTTCTATGATTTTGACCCTTGGATTTCGATTGAATCCCCTCCCCCCACCCCCTTGGTTTCTTTTCGTCTTGGAAACTTTTTTTTTTTCCTTCTTGTCCTTGTCCTCCTTTTCTTGCCTATACCAGGAATCACCTTTCCTCTTCCACCCCCCATGATCCGTCCCATCCTCCTCTCACCCGTCCCCCGCTGGGTTTTTACCCCCTTTTTTTTTTCCTAAACTTTATTTCCCTTTTTCCCCCCCCCCGCTCCTGTTCCCTTCCCTTCAACGTGTCCCTCTTTCTCACCGGTCTCCCTTTTGCCTTCCCTTCCTTTTCACAATTACGTCTATTTCCCCTTTTTGCTTTGAGTTAGGTTTTTCATTATTTCTGCGTATGATAGCTCGTTTCATACCTCGTTGTTTTGACGGGTGATCGACCCAATACCTGGCACAATTCCCCGGGACCCTACTGTCGCCCTTCCATTCTTTGTGAATTACTTGTCACTTATTGGCCATCCCATCTGGATGTCGGCCTTGAGATCCTTTTCTCTACCACTTTTTTTTTTTTTTCTCGACAGAGTCGTTGGGGCCGTGCCCGGTTTTAAATCGACCCGTCCTATTGTTTACCCCCCCCTTCTTTTTGATGTTGACTGATGTCGGCATTTTTCTTGGTCTAGGGCTTTGTGTTTGAAACTACCGTGGTGGTTTGTGTCAAGGAGAGTTAGGGTAATTCGGTATCCCCCGTTCCTTTCCCGACTTGAATTTTTCCGGTTCAGAACAGCCCCCCTCTCAGTTCTGAAGTTCGCCCCTCTTTTTTTTTTATTCTTTTCCCGTTTTCTCCAAGCACTTGGTCAGAATCCAATGAAGACGGCCCCCCCCCCGTCACTTCTTTTTTTGAGTTAAACGGCCCTTTTCCCCGTGTTCTCCCCATTGACTATAACTTGCGGGATGACCGGCTCTTCCCGTGAGAGTGGAACTTCTTTTCTTTTTTTTTTATTTTTTTTTTTAAAAGCCAGTCCAATATCGTCTTGTTTTGCCACCAGTTGGTTTTTTAGCCCTCTTTTCGTGCTGGGGACAGTGTTATACAGGTTTTTTGAATTGATCCACGGCTCTCTTTCTCCACAGTGCGAATTTTGGGTGGTTTGACTGTTTGAGACCCTATTTTCCCTGCCCCCTTTCCATCGTAAGTGCTTATGAGATCAGTAAGAGGGGTTGGGGCTTTGTTTTGTCGATGAAGCTCCAATTTTCTTGCCCTTTTCCCCCCCGCTTGTTTTTTAGGGGAGGAGGTCTCGGCCCTTCTCAGAGTTTCTCCTGTGAGGAAGACGCGTCATTTACCTGTCTTGATCGGTGGCTTTTTCCCCCTTGTGCCTCCCCCCCTCGGATTTTCTGCAGGGTTTGGAGTATTGCTTCTCCCTTGTAGACTTTTCCCCCCTCCATACTTATAGTTTCCGGCCCCACCCCTTATTTCCTGCCCTCCCCCAAATTTTTTCCCCGTGCTTCTGTTTTTTTTTGAAGTTACCACACCCTCCTTTTTTTCTTTCCAGCACACGAGCATTACCTCCCCCCATAAGCTTCACACCCTATTTTTCCTTGTTAGAGCCTTCCTTGAGGTTTCCTTCTATTGTTTCGCCGCCCCACTTCCCCCCTCTACAAAAATGACTTTGGAAAGGTATCTGACGCCCTTTGGTTTTCTTGGTTAGTATCAGTGGGGATTTCCGCTCGTTGGCGGTAGTGTATCGCTTATTTTTGGTTAGTGGGCGGTTGTTCCACATTTTCCCTGCCTTCCGTTCCCTGTCAACCGATGACTTGATCCAAAAGTTGCTGAATTTCCCCCCCTTACCCCCGTTTTCTTTTATACCGATGGGTTGGTACCCAGCTTCGTGGCCGAGGCGTGGTTTTTTTTTGTTCCGGTGTCCTTGCACTTTGTGCATCTTTTCCTGGGTTTTTTGACTGCGTTTATAGAGCCTTTTTTCAATGGTTGTCAAAATTATTGAAACCATGTTCTTTTCCCTTCTGGTCTCCGCTTCTCTTTTTTCAAACACTTGAAACCCAACCAAAATCTCATTTTCTGGGTCTTGGTCACTGACGAAACCCTTGCGTTTCCTTCCTTCTTCTCTTTTTTTTTTCAACGTCCTTTCCTTTTCTGTTCACAAAACTCACTGGTTCTCAAGTTCAAGCTTCCATGGTCTTTTAACTGATCCCCTTATCCCCCCTATTCCCCTTCCTTCCTTTTTTCGTTTGTAAATTATGGGTCTATTTTCAAGCCTTCTTGTTTCCCGACCCAAAAAACTCGCGCCCGTTAATTGTCTTTTTTTTTCCCGCCCCCTCCCCTCTACTTTGGTATTAGTTGAAATTTTGTGACTTACTTTGTTTTTTTGGTTTTGTCACGATATGATTCTGCCCCCTAATTTTTTTTTCCCTGTTAGATTAGGCCCCCCCCCTTTTGGCTCTACAGTTGGTTCTCCCGACTTGCACGAAACTTTTGTTGACCCCCCATGTTTTCCTCCTCCCCTTCCCTTCAATTTTGTCCCCCTTGACCCCACCCACTCGAAGTTAAGTGGCCCTCACCCCCCACCCAACGATTTCCCCTTTGGTGTCAAAATTTACACGCCCATAAGATCATTAGTCCTTTTTCCGTTCCCCCGTAAAACTGATCCTCTTCTTGTCTTTTTTCAGGTGTGTTTTGATTTTCTTGTTAACGTTTCCTCCCCATTTCTTCTCCCCCGTGTAAAAAAAACCGCCAAGCGCCGTGCTGCCCTTTGTTTTTTTTCTCCTACCTTCCTTATTCCCCCCCCCAGTTTTTTTTTTTTTGCCTTTTGATTTCAAGTGTGGTGGATTCGTCCTAGTTTCCCCCACGATCTAGATGTTTTTTTTTTTGGACTTCTTCTCCGGACCAGCCACTATTTTCCCAGCATTCAATTACCCTCCTCCTTTTTTTTGGTTTTCATTACGCCCTGACTGGATTGAGCTTTTTGGGTCTTCCCCTTCCGCCCTCCTTTTTTCCCCTTTTTTCACCCTTGAAAGAACATCTACGTGTTTGTTTGTGCCATTCTGGCACCGTCCAAGGTACGAGACGCGTCCTCTCCCTCTTCCCTTCAGGGCTTGTCTATTGTTTCCAAACAACCAACTTCCTTTGTACACTTTTTTCTGGTCACAGGTATTAACACCCATTCCTTCTTACCTTGACCTTTTTCTGAAAGTTGGTATTTCCTTGATGTCCTTCCCCTTCAGCTGTATCTTATTAGGGCACCCTCTCCTTACCGACCTTTTTGCTTCGTTTTTTTCTTTGGAAGAGGGCCAGAGCCTTCCCTTTTTTTCCCCCCCCCCTTTTTGTTTTTGATACCTTTTTTTCTAAAAAATCGTATCATGAGTGTATCTCCCTGGCCGAGGGAGGGGCACGCCTTGTTTTTCTTCCCTTTTCACTTTTTCCTCTTTGTAGCCGTTCTTACCAGGTTCTCTTTGCAATCTTCTCCCCAACCAGGTTCGATCAAGATCCCTGGCGATTCCTTAAACTATGAACCTTGGATTCTCTTTACTTCTGTTTCCGTACCCCCGCTATGGAACCATGGTCATGAAAAGCTTTCCACGACCCAAGAACCCTTTCCCCCGCCCCCCCGGTATCGCTCCCCCCTTGCTTTTCAGTCTACCACGGAACGGCCTGACTTTCTCCCTCCTTTTCTACTTTCGTGCACTGTCAGTTATGTTTATTGCACCCAGCAAATCATAGGCCGTTGCCCCTTCGGAAGTTTCCCTATATGAACATTCTGTCATGTATGTGTCGTTGGGCCTTGCCCACATTGCGCACCTTGCACCAGCCTTTTTTAGGATTTTCTTTTTTCCCTCTCCCCTTCCCTTTCTTGACACTTACCCATAAAAAATATGGCCGCATTTTTTTCCTCAGTTGACTTTTTCTTCTCGTGTCCGAGTAGGTTGTGATTGCGAGTCTCCCCACCCCCCCTGAGGGTCCGCCCGTCATTCATATGAAACAAACTGCACTTTTCACACATCTGTTTCCCCTCCCTTTCTTTGTTCCCCATTCCCGCCGCCATTTCGAGTTTTTCCCATCTTTATATATCGCTTACCCTTTGACTTTACACCTTTACGGTACCATCAGAAGTCATCCGCAAGGTTTGCACCGGGTTTTTTAAACATTTACCTTATAGGGCCGCCGAATCGCCCAGCCGATTCGGTTTTTCCTGAACCCTGATCAATCCTGTTACCTACTGTGACTCATGTCACCCATCCCAGGCGGAAAGCGTTCCCTTTGCAGAGCTCTCATCCATTTTTTTCGTTTCCACCTCCCCCCGTGTTTTCCGTTCCTTGTTTGTTTTTTGAGGTTTTCCCCATTTAGGGTCCCCGGGTTTTTTTTTCATGCCACCCCGAAGGGGTCCTGCACTTGAAAGGATTTCTGTCGCAACCCCATCCGTCGGTGACAGCGATTTCCCTTGGCTTTTTTTGGGGTAGTCAACTCTTTCCCCATACTTATTATACCCCCCTTCTCACCGCTTGTCCTTATGGGTCTTTTCCTTGTTTTTTTTTTGCCTGGTTCTTTGGGAGGGGACAAATAATTCTCATACAGCCAGGTGTTCCCTTTTCACGCTTTCGTCGGAGTCATCTCTTCCCATGTGACGGGCCCGGCCTTTGCCGAACTTGAGACTTTTTCAATGTGACGGAGTTTAAACCTTTTTTTCCATCTTCCCCCCCTCTTTTCTCCTTCCACACAGTTTGTTTTTTTTCAGATGGGGCCCAAAGGTGTTTCCTTTTTTCACCCTTGAACCCAGTTCGTCCAAGGCTTATCCGTCCCTGATAATCTCCGAAACACTTCTTCATTACCCTTTGTTCTTTTTCTTTTCCGTGATTTTTTTTTTTTCCCCCTCAGACGAGGCCCAACCTTTCCCCTCCCCCTGCCGTGCCCCTTCCTCCCCCATGACACTTTTTTGATACGATTGGGATCCGCCGTTTTCGTCAAGTGACGTTTATAAGGCTGCTCCCCCCGCACGTTTCCCTGGTTGGTGGTGTTAATCATTGGTATTTTCATTTCCTTCACCCCCTCCTGTTTTCCTTTTTTTCTTGCCAACGAGTCTTTATGGACAACGTTAG
>Ga0179591_1282052_pt1 | contig 22301 bp, 21 predicted proteins | sample CZOMad2_1_08_16f_FD_182891 | JGI IMG/M metagenome (GOLD analysis project Ga0179591, IMG submission 182891) | Vadose zone soil fungal communities from Angelo Coast Range Reserve, California, USA - CZOMad2_1_08_16fungal (PacBio error correction) | ecosystem: Environmental > Terrestrial > Soil >... | reverse complement strand
CCCCCATTTACACCCTTTTTCTTCTTGGGTGCTCCCCCGACTGGAAAGCCAGTCTGTGGTATACCTAGATTTCCCTTTCGCAGATTCCCCCATAGCGCCCTTCCTAGAGACCCCTTCCCTCTTCGCTCCTGCTCGGATCGGCCCCCTGCCTTCGAGGCATGTACCACGAATATTTATGAGATTTCCAATCCTTACCCGAACCCTCTTGGCGCGTCCCGCTTCGCTCAAGCCCCCCCCCCCCTCTTCTGTATTCCGTCTCTTGCATCTTGCATAAAGTTGATTTCGTTTAGCGCTTGGAAAGATGCCGGCTCCCTTTTGAGAAAGACTAAACGCTCCCCGAGTTTTTATTTCGCTTCTTTTTCTTCTTCTCGCCCCTCGGTGTGCGCCCCTCCGCACAGATTTTTGCATTAAGTTCCAGTTTCTTTCTTTGTATCCAAACTGCTTTCTCTCCTGGGGATTCCTCAGTAGCCGTCATGATCAAGACACGCTGTCTGGGTTTCTGTTGTTGAAATTCCCCCCCCCCCAGCCACGGCTGGTTTACGTTTTGTTTCACGTTTTTTTGATCACGGTTTTTCCTCTTCAAGGGTATGCGTTTTCCTGCGTTGCGACCCCGTACGATCCCCCCCAGGGGACGTCCCGGTCGTTAGACCTTTACGGAGATGCTCAGACCTGCCCGTAGCTTACTCAGCGGACTCCCTCCCCAGTAGTCCTCTGCCAGTGACTTTCCGACCCCTTTCTGCGATCCCGGGGCGGCATCGAGCGGAGTGCTGCAGCAGCTTTGCTTTTCCGTTTGCTTCCCGCGTCTCTTTCCTTCCCGTTAAGCCCTGCATTTGGGCCCCAGGATAAAGTAGCGACGGTTTTGTCCCCACAAGCATTCCCCCTTGAGAAAAGGTCGAGCTTAGAATATTTTGTCCGGCTGGTCCTCCAAAGTTCCGTCATATGTTTTTCCTTACCCAAATATGCACCCCCAAGAGGCTCTAACATAGATTTCAAATCTGAAGGAAGCGATATCCTCACTTTGGTCCGGTAAGAATGTCCTCACTAGGAGACAGTAACCCCCCTCCTTAGCACGACTTCTTTTTCAAGATCGCCCTCAGCCGTATCCTTCTGCCTGAAAGTTTAGGATTCAATCGGTCCCCCTTTCTATGCAAAGGCGTTGCCTCCACCCATTCCGTCTCTTTCCCCCTTTCCCCCTTTACTGGGTCTGCCCTTTTTCTTTCTCCCAGGAGGGCTCCCCCCTTTAGTCCTGAGAGGAGTTTTTCCCTGCCGTCTAGACTTCCGGTTCGTCGGCCCTCTGATTAGATTCTCCTTTCTTTTCCGCCCGCTCTCTGGCAAGCGTCAACACGACTTCCGATACTTGTCCCCACGGATCGTCCGCTGCACTGTTCTGCTGGGCAGTCGTTTCTCATTTGTGCCAACAGCGTCTTACTCTTGCGGCCCCCCCGTCTCGGGCCGGACCAGATCGCGACCTCTGTTGTGTCATTTTATTTGGATCGCTTTTTCCTTTTGCAAGACACGATTCAGTTTTCAATTCCACGTGCGCTTGCTCTCTCCAGTCATCTTCGTTCCCCTTGCTTTTCCTGGGATATGAAATCTTGTGACGGTGATTCCGCGGCCCGGTGTTAGCCCTAGATGCCCCTAATTTTTTTCTTTCCTGGCTGGATATCCTTCCTTTCCTCGTCCAGATCCTACAAGATGTACGCGATTGCCTGCTCCATTTTTGATCACCTTCTCCCTTCGAAATGGGTTCTCGCTTTTCCAATCTATTTCCCTAATAGCCAACTTTCCCCATTCTGACCGGCCCACCCAATTTTTTCTTGAAGGTTTGAAGGGGGCACTTCAGTCCAGTGACCCTGTGAACCTTCAATTTTTTCCAGTGCAATAGATCTTTTTAGATACGTTGTTTCTGTAGATTGATCCACTGAGTATGTGGAGTTCCTTTTCTGTTCTTCAACCTTTTACATTCATGCTTTTTACTCTGAATGGTGGTCCTCCTTAGTAACTAATGAGAGGTCGAGTTGTCCCTCTTGTGCTCATATCGACAGGGATAAGCGGTTCATTACTTGGCATGCCCCCTTTTCGTATCCGTCTTCTCTGTCCCCGACTGCTTATCGGGTAGGCCGATCATGACCGTTTTTTTCTTTTGGAATTCCTATTGTCCCCAGGCCCCCCCTCTCTCCTTTTTCTGCACTCTTTACCCTATCTTTTCGCCGCAGTTCTACCTCGACAGGCATCGCTCCCCGTTCCGGACCCCGCTTCACAACTCATTGTTTTCTCTTCTATGTTCCCCCCTCTCCCTTTCCCCTGCTACCTCGCCTCATTCTTTCTCCTTGAGGAATTGGTTTTCAAAAGTCAATGTTTGCTTGAGGTAGCTGATTCCCCGACCACTTGCTTTTCAGAAGTTTGCCTTATTATTCCGATCTGCTGGCAAGGTTTCGAGTTTGCGTTCCTGGCTGCCCTCGGTTCCTTTTCGTGCAATCATGACAGGATTATTCTTCCCGATCTCTGGCAGGCTTTCTATTCTTTCCGGTTTTCCCTGCGAGGTGTTACCCCCTTCAGCCGGGATTAATTTATTGAAAGAGAGTGTTCCCGTGCCCTCCGAATGGTTTCCCCCTCCCCCCCTTTTTTCGCTCAATTCACTGACCTTTTTGTTTTTGCGCGGTTTTATCACAAATCCCTTGTCTAGTCAGAAGGATCTGCTGGCTGGATGGCGTTGCCTTTTTCCTGCCTGCCTGATTTTGGAGCGGCCCGACAGCGATATGATCTGACTCCCTTCATGTTCCCAGAGATTTTGGCCGGGCAATTCGTTGTTGTGTTTGTTTGGCTTTTTAGAGAGGTTTTTCCTCTAATTCCCAGTTCGGGTTCGCCTTTTGCCCAGTAGACAGACTCGTCCCGGTGCCCAGACCCTGGTTGAGTCTTTTTTCCAACCTTCGTTCTTTTTTTTTTCCTCCAACCTTGATTTTTACAGTCGCCCCTCAGGCCACCTCCCTCCCTCAAGCCATAATAAAGATGCTGATCACATCCTCCCCAAGTAGCTCGTCCCCCTTTATATTTTCCCTTCTTTCCCCTTGTGGAGATCGTGTTGGGCTGACTTTTTTTCGAAGGATGTAAGACATGGTGGAGGTTCGTCTTTTGTGGTCCTGCAAGCCTGCCCCCAATATCCCTTTTTCCCTTTTCGTTTTTAATCTTTTGGGACGTTATTGGTTAGATGCGTACACGAGTCCGATGAAAAGTCCCGAGATAGACCGCTTTTCTACCCTAGCCCTCTTTTTGCATGACCTCGGACCAGAAACATCCGGTGTTTTTTTTTTCGTGATATCAGGAGGCTTCGTCTGACTCCCCGCGTAGCCCCCCCTTCACTGGGCGTACCTTTTTTTTTTTTCTCTTTCTCGAGAGCGCTGTCGAGATGAAGTTATCCCCAGCACACCGGCGAGCTAAACATTCACTTCCCCTCCCGATTCGAGTATCGCTTGGCCGAAGTAGACCGCAATTACATACATATTTTTCCCCCAATCAGTCTTGTTGTTGGTAGTTCTCTATGGAAACTCGCAGGCTCTCTCGCGGCCAATCTTCCCACCCCCCCGACAGCACTATTGCCCGAAGAGGTTGGATTTACTAGAGACCCTGAGTACGGCCTACTGACCTACCATGCCTTTTATGGAGCGTCCGTATTTTCAAAGTGACGTCTCGAACTGTTGCTCCCCCGCGTTCGCCTCGATTAGCCTAACCAGCCGCGTTCCCTGGAGCGATCCACCAAACATCCCCTCCTAGGTTTTGTACTAACCACTTCTCTTTTTCTCCCCCTGGTTGGGCATCCCCAGGTCAACTTGGTTTCGCCGTTGATATGCTAACTCTCCTGACCTCCGGGTTTCAATTTTTTTCCCCAGCAAGAAGGGAGACCCCCCTCCAAGAGCTTTCCCCTCCGTCTTCCGCTATTTTGAAGCCTTTCCGAGGGGCAACTACTGACCTCCCTATTCTACTAAGGAAGATCCGTGTCCCCCAGGATCGTCGATCTTTTGGAGTCTCTCTTTGTTTTTTCCCCGTCTTCTGTGGCCGTCTGGCTTATGTTATCGATGGCGTGTTGGTGGCTACAGATAGACCCCTCCTTGTTGGAACCAATGAAGTACAAAGGGGACTCTTTCACCTTGGAGCCTTTCCTTTGAGGGCGCCCTTTTGGCTGTCTCCCTTTATATTTCTCCAGTCTTGAACCAATGTGTCCCCCACCCCTTTTAGGCGAACCACCTATGCAGTCCCCTAACTCTCCCCCCCCCCTCCTTCGCCCTTTCTCTCCTGGCGATACCCCCGAAGATCTTTGATCAGCCTGCTCGGTTCCATTCCAGATGGTCCTGAGCCCTTCCCCCTCCTCCTCTGCCGAGGCCAGTATTGCGTGGGCGTACATCCCTTGGGTAGTCCTTTTATTTGTCGGACCGCCTTTGCCTGACCATTTCCCCTGTGAGGGTGGAAACATCCCGTCCCAGGGTTTTTCTTCCTTTTTGGTCAGCTTGCTACTTAGTTTTCCCTGCTGTCTTTGCCGGAGTAATGAGAAGCCATTTTTCTTCTCTTCCGTCGTCGGTAAGTTTTGTTCTCGAGCTTTCGTTTTCAGCGCGACTCTGCCTTCTTAGAGGCACGCGTACGATCCAGTCTTTTTTTTAGCAACGCGTGAGTCGGGCCTGCTCCCTTTCGCCCCAAAGGGACCCAAGTCCCCCCGGCCCCCCCCTTTCGCCTTTTCAACTGGCTTGATTTTTTGGAAGAGAATTGAGATAGAGTGAAGTTGCCAGCGTTCCCTGCCGGCTCGATGCCGAACAGGTCCTTCTGTCAGCCAACCCCTCTTCCCTCTTACGGGTGAGGCCATATTTTTTTCCCTTCCTCCTAGGACTTTTTAGAAGAGGTGATTTTCTTGTAGGTGGAGTGTAGGTCCTTCTAGATCCTGCAAGGATCCCTTCTGCCGGTTGGCCCGTCGCCCTCACAGCCCTGTTGATTTTGCCAGGCGTAATTTTTTTTTTTCTTCTCGACCGGCTTGACGCGAATGCATGTCCGTATTTCCCCCTTCCTTGTTCATGATCCTTTATGTTGACGCCCCCCCAAGAGAACCATTAAAGTCGCCCTCCTTCTGAGCCGTACACCTTATCCGGTCCAAGATCTTTTTTTTTTTTTTTTTGCAGTCTGTCCGTGACGTTTCCTTTTTTTTTTTTTTGACCTCCTTCACCCCTGCCTTTTCAAGCCCACTTCTCTTCGTTCTGATCGATTGCTAAGCAGGAGTTCAAGTTCCTCCAGTTTTTCACCACCACTTGGTATAAATGCCCCCACTTCTATTTTAGACTGGTTTTTATGCCCCCAGAAGCCATACCTTCTCACCTTTCCCTTACCAGATCCTATTCTCTGTTCTTACTTTATACGCAGGCATTCCTTGCCTCGAGGAACTTTCCGCTTTCCCGGTCCAGCCGGGAGATCTATCCTTCCTGCCTCGAACTTTTCCCTTCCAAGAACCTTGATGTTGTCCATTCGCCCCCCCCTTGGCTGATATTACGGCTATCACCTCCCCCCTTAGTACCCTCGGGAATAATCTTTTTACCCCGCATAACTCTCTCCGTTAAATATGCCCGCCGGTTTCCAACCACCAGTTGGGTACGCAGACTCTTCCCTCCCTCCCAGCGTACCATTGGAGCACGTCAAACGCTCGCCCTCTTTCCCCTGGTAGAGGCGCCTTCCCCTCTTCCAGGGTTCAAAATATACGTTGGCTTGACCTTTTTTCCTGACACTTTTTGGTGCTTTCGGCCGTTTTACGGGAGCTGCGGCAATGTGGTGAGCCCTTATCTCTTCGACTTGCTCTTTTAGTACACCTCTTTCTTTATTTCCAGTTTTTTAACAAGCCGAATCTGCGAACCCAGGACTTTCTATTCCCTGATTCAAGATTCTTGGGATGGACCCCTTCACAGCTACCTTGAGCAGGAAGTTTCCCCCCCCCTTTCCTTTGGGTCCCCCTTTCCCTGTCTCCTGCCCCGAGGCTTTCCTGAGGACCAGGCGGTAAGCCAACTCTGTCTTCGGCCCGCAGCGATGTTTCTTTCTTCTGGCGCGGCCCCCTTCCTTGTCCACCCGGCGTTCCTCGACTCGGTCCACGCGGATCTTTTTTTCTTTCCGCAAGGAGTAGATGATGGAAGGGTGGCCCTCCTCTGCTTGTTTTTGGACGCTTTGTTTGTACTTTTTCATCAGCGGCGAGCTCTCTTGGTTTACGCGGTTCTCCCCCCCCTCTCTCCTCTAGTTTTTCTCCCTTTTGACGGAATTGTGGAAAATAGGCGCGCCTTACCCTGTAACCCCGTCTTCCCATGCGTTATCGCCCTTTCCCTAGTAACCATCCCCTCACCTGACCCCTTTTGTAAAGCTCCTTTCCTTTAGATGTTATGTTCAAGGGCTGTGATTTGGGATTGGCCTCTCGCCTCGGACTGTGTTTCATCCATGTCCTTATGGATAGGATCCTTTTTCCCCACCATCTCTGATACCTCTTTGGGTCCTCAATGAAGTGATCGTTATTAGCGTCTCCTTAGCCTCCTAAAGATTCAGATGAAACCTTTCCTCTCCCCCCTTGTGATGGGTTGCCCTTTTCCTTGGTGTTGATTAGATGTACCCTTCCCAGTTGTTCTCTCTAGTAATAGCGCTGCTCATCCCCCATTCGAGTTCTGGATACCCCGGAAGCCCTACCTTCCTTTCTCGCCTGTTGTGAGGCCTACCTTTTCTCTAGCAATCTTCAGTCGAATCCCCCCAACCTGCCCCCCCCCCCCCCCCACCCCCACCCCCCCCCCCCCCCCCCCCCCCCCCCCCCCCCCCCCCCCCCCCCCCCCCCCCCCCCCCCCCCCCCCCCCCCCCCACCCCCCCCCCCCCCCCCCCCCCCCCCCCGAACAAGGGATTTTCCGTTATTGCGCAAGCGTCCTCGTTATGCTGGACCCCCCCCTTGCAACCCCTTCCTTCGTTGTTGTTTTGTTGAGGGATTCCCCCAATGCTAATAGCGTGTCAGACGCTGTTTACGCGTCCCCGCCTCTTCCTGTCTTTCTGTGTCCAGAGAGTCTTTTACGGACAAGACCGTGCCCCCCAAAGTCGTGAGATTTCGTATTTTTGTTTTCCCCCACTGTTTCATTTTTTTTGAGCGATTCAGTAAGCTCGACGATATCAACCCCAGCATTTTCCGTATGGTTCTATATTCTTCTTCCCAGCACCCCTCACCTTTAGGATAAAGCTCGGAGTTTCTCCTGACTAGTTCTTATTTCGGTCGCACTTCGAACCTCCCCACTACTGTCCCCTTCTTTCTTACGTGCATTTTCATAATCTTTCTGATGACGATTGACGTGTCCCTCTCCCACGACTTGACATGGCATGACCCTCCATTCCCTATTTTTTGCATTCTTCCATCCCATTACGCAGACCCCTCCCCCCTTTTAATCCTCCAGGAGATGAGGAGAAGTGACATTTCTTTTTGACTTTCCTGCTCGTCTGGCATGATGTCTGACGTTCTTGAGAAGAATTGTAGTCCTCTTTTTCCGTGTTAATATGGACCTTTTTTTCCGGTTCCAATTGAGCGATATTTGCCTGAGGAGACCCAATGGGCGGCGTTCAACCCGATACCTCCCTTTTTCCTGTAGCCCAGCCTTTTTTTCCCGAATTGCCAGGCGCAAATAGGTACCGACCGGCAAGCAGCTCTCTTATCTTCATGCCCAGATCAGGCTCAAGGTTTTCTCGTACAGAAAGAAACCTGTTCAAGTATCGTCCCGCCCTCCCCTTCTAATTTCGCGGACAGCCGTAGTTGTTTTGGAGTCCCGCTAATAGGGAGTTCCCGCTCCTTTGTTCCCGCTTTGCATTTTAAGCCGAATGGAAAATCACGAGCTTCAATGGCTCCCCCGGTCCTGAGCCCGAGCTGGCCAGTTGTGACCTCCCCCCCCTCCTCTTGCGTGATCATGAGAAGCCCCGGTTTCTCGCTCATGTACCCCTTAGGATACGCTTAATGAGTTAATCCTCGATTCAAGTTCCGGCCCTCCGCCAGTTATCCAAGAGGCTTTCCTTGCTGCCCCGTAAAACTGCAACAGCTTCGGGCATAGGGGCGACCTTGTCCCTCTCAGGTGCAAACCAAGACTTCTTTCCCCCCCCTCTGAACCCTTTTTTGATTACCTTCTGCTTCCGTTTTTTCCGTTCGAGCTTTTTTACGTTCTGGGAGTGCTCGCTGCAACGTGTAGTCTCTAAAACCGAGGACGGTTTCCTTCCTTGCCCAGAATCCTTTGCAAGTCGCCCTTTTTGATGTTCCTCTGTTCTTAGAGATTTTTTCTTTCCTGGCTGCTCTGGCGGGATTAGACGATGGATGACGGCTGTCCCGCGTACTCTTCGGTTTTTCTTTTCCCGACACCTCCTTGTTTGCCCAAGTTCGGTTTTAAGTGTTTTTTCTCGGCTGGACCTCTCCTGATAGTCTCTGAGTTCCCTTTTCTGCTAATGAAAGTCTTCTGCCTTCTGCACCTCATTCTCTTTCCCCCCCCTCTTCTCTATAATGTTTGCCGGTTTTTTGGCGCAGCCAAAACAATGATTTCAGAAGGCCGTTCTGACCAACTCTTTCTAACGGAGTCACTGCGATAATGATGAAGTCACTCCCCTTTTCCTCCCATCGTTTTCGTGAGTCTTTCTCCATGCTCCCACTCTTTTCATTCCCATAGAACTGCAACTTCCTTTCACACTGAATATGTTGTTTGGACGCCCTTCCACATCTCACGACTCTCCGATTCTGATTCGCGTCTTGACCTCGTCCTTTCCCCGTCGAAGGGCTCAGTTCCCTGGTAATTACGAGGCCTACGCCCGTTAAATCCTTTCAGTCTCTTTCTCGCCTGGAGACTCGGATCGGCCAGAAAGAAATTGAAACTCTAGCTCCCCCGCCCTATGACTGCGACCTTTTCCCCCCTAGGAGCCATACCGAACCCTCTTTTTCCTCCCCTCATTCCCCTCAGATTACCTCAAGATTTCATCTTAGTTCCCCTTCCTCTCTGAAGGTAAAAGTCCAGACGATGTTGCCTCTTTCTGAGTTTCACACAAGAGTACTCCTACTTTATCCCAGTCTTGGTTTTCTTCTGCACCGGACCTCCCTTACCTGCCCTTTTGGTGTTGGCCCGCCCTGGATTACAGAGCCCATTGCCGTTCAGAGCAGTTGACGTTATATGCGTCAGTCCGATCGGGTTTTGATGTCCTGGCTCTTAACCTTCTCTTTTTTCCTCTTCCATCCTCAGTTCTCCTCACCGCTCTGGAGAGGCTACTATCCCTTGGTTAAGATTTTCTTGGTTTTCACACTTTCCCCATTCCCCTGGGATCCTTAGTTTACCTTTCAGACCTGCTTGGATTTTCTTTCCAGTCCATCCTTTTTAAGGAGGTACAGGTCTAAGTCTTCCCCCCTCCACTCGTTATGGACTTCTCTCAAACCACCTCAGTGGTTTTTCCGTTTATCCTTTTATAGCGTAGCAAAAAGTCGGTCCCCGGCGCCCATTTGTCATTGGCCCCCAGATGTCGTCTTTGTGTTCTAAGCATGAGATCCTAGATCTGGCCGGGGTGCACTATTTGTCCTTTTTCTTTTCTTTTTTTCTTTCCCCGAAGATGTGGGTCCGATTACCTCTAGATATCCTCAGGGGTGACCCCCCTTAGAGATCTCCGGGGAATGAACCCCTTTCCGGCCTTGTTTCCCCCCCTCTTGTCTAAACGATAATAGCCGCTACCTCAGAGTCCCCTCCCCACAGAAAATGCCTACTTCAATCCCTCTTCCAAGCCCTCTCCCTCTTGCGCCGGACGTAATACAGGCGAACTTTTCTGTGGATGACTTCTTTCTCATAGGACCTGATTTTCCACAGACTTTTCCTTCCTACTGCTCTCATGGAAAAGCTTTTTATCCCTCAATGTTCACCTGGTGATCGTCGGATTTCTTTTCGAATGTCCGCCGAAATCCCCTCTTCACTGGACCACCGATCCGGCTTTGTTTGACTATAGGATTTTTTACTTCGCGTGCAAATACCCCAGAAGTCTTGTTCGTTTATTCTGCGCTTTCCCCCTGCAATCACCCAGTCAATGATCTTCACACGCTCCACTATCATTTTCCCCAGGTCGGAAACTCCCTTTTTTCTTTCGCAGGACCCCAGACTCGGGCCCATCGCAGAAAATGCCGATGTTTTTTCGCCCTGCAGGCATCCCGCTCGTATCCCTTCTTTGCCCCTCCCCCTTCTCTTTGTTGTTTTAGTTTTTGCTTCGATGGCAAGAACTTTTCGAGAGGAAGACTTGACCGCTAACAAGGTTTGTCGCATTCGTTTGCTTTCTCGCTCTTTTCTTCCGTTAACACATTTTCTGGATCGAGACGGTTTTTTTATCAACTGGTGCCGTTTTTTTTCTCCTTCGGTAGCGGTTGATTTTTTTTCTGCCCCCAAAGATGTATGGTGTTTTATTAAGTCCATCAAACCTCTCCCCCCTGTGTTCACCTTCCCCCGCAGGATTCTATTTCCCCCCCCGGCTTGGAACGGTAGGTATTCTTTTCGGGCACTGGAAAGTATCCCTTTCCCATATAACAGCGGCTTCCTTTCTGTTTTCCATGGAGACTTTCCGGCGATGCTCGAGAGCCGGATGGTTTTTTCCCAGCCTGCCATATTATCTCTTTCCAAGGCCTCCCCTCCCGTTGCCTTTCACCCCCTTTACGGCAGTGACATTCGAAGCGTAGATTGAGCATCCAGAAGCTCTGAGGTGGACGTTTCCTTTTTGTTATATCTTGTCGACCTCACTGTTCCAGGACGATGTTTGGGTTCCTCTCTCGAATGTTGGACCACCCATGCTTACCCCCGGGTTCCCCCTTGTCCTTCGTGTCTTTCTTACGGCTGGCGGAAACATAAGCAATCTGCTTACTTCAAGCATGGACCCCCCCCCACCCCCCTTTCGAGAAACCTATCCATGCCCCTTGGCTACCAAGCAAATCAGAAAGGCAAGCAGACCCTGTATCTTCTGGCCTCCTGATCTTGTACTCTACGTCCCCCCCTTTTGATTACAGCCCCCTCTCTCTTTTTTCCGGCGCTTGTCCCGCTCCATTCCAAGAGATCTATCGAACGTCGTTTTTTTTTTCGGACCCCCATACTCGGGCGGTCTTTCCGTCCTGCTCTGGCGACTTTGTGTTGTACCAGTGCCCAGACCCCCCCTTTCCCCCCAGGGCTTCCCTTGGGGGTGCTTCTCTCTGGTCTGCCAGTGGTGTTCAGACCGTGAAGTACGACCCCCGGTTCGTAAGTGATCTCCGGTCTCTCGTGATTTCCCTCTCTCCTGAGGGTCCCCCGGCAGAGCTCAGTCTCCTTCTTTCCTGCCCATAGCGGACGCAGCAAGAGAAACGTAAACCTTCTTCGTCTCTCCCAATCCTCTTTTTCTTTCAGGAGAAGCGGACCCAGGGCCTACAGTTCCCTTTTACTCCTTGACCCAGGGCCCTTATCAAGATAGTCGGTCTTTGGTTTCCATTTCCCGGGCCCCCTTCTTCAACCGGTCCGGCGAAGAACCACATGCAGTAATCTTTCTTCTTCCCCCCCCCCCGATCGAAGTATGGATGGGTCCCAGATGTTCTTGCGGTTTCCTCCCCTTCTTCTCGGGACTCCCTATCCCCTTGAGCCTTGATTGTGAAGCTTGAGTAGCATTTGCAACGTTTCCTCCGGCCCACGCTGGTCCTCCCCTCGAGTTATCTCGCGGCTGGTCCCGCCCCGCCGTGAGGATTGACCGAGGTCTCCCTAAGAATGCTATTCGAGCGCGAGCCCGATTCCACCGCCCAATACTAATAATGATACTTGGTCCCCTTTTCTGTTTGTTCTCTTCCCTTCCCCCCCACCCCCTGCTAAGTTCGGCGGACTTTTTTTCCGTTTGCAGTGTTTATTTAAACGTTCTCGTTGAAATGCCCCCCCTCTTGTTGAAGCACTCTCTTTCTCTTTTTTCCCTCCACTCCGGTTGTGTTGCTCCTTATCTTGCTTCAGCCTGAGGATTTTTTCCCTTTCTTCTCTTTCCCCCTCCTCCCCCCTGCCCAGTCACGCTTAAGTACTTGTGTGTCGCCTCGTCTCCCTTCTCATGTTTTCTGATTGATTCGTTTTCCTTTTAATCCCTGTTCCTGACCCTTTATAAGCCCTGGCTTAGTATTCTCCTTCCCCCGGTCTTCCCTCGCTTCGCCCTCTTCGGCAGTACTAGAGTCTCGGCGGTGTTTCAAGCCCACTTTTTGCGTAGTGCATAGTCGTTCTTACAACCGCGCCACTGCTCTTCCCCCTCCCCTCTGCGATACCTCCACTCTTTGACCCCGTAAGAGCCTCCCTGCATCCGCATCGCAGATTTCTTCCTTAGGCACGCTCCTTCCGTCTCCCTCCTGCTTCCTCCTCGCAACTAGATACCGGTCTCCAGTAACAAGTTTTGCATAGATCTGACAAGCCCTTCAAGTTTGTCCCTTACTTCAAAACGGGTTCACTCTTCCCTTTCTTTTTTGCCCTTTTTTGCTCTGCTCCTGCCGGCGCCCGGGGCCCCTCCCCTACTCCAGTGAAGGCGCCTCGAATCCCGTGCTTGGATGGCCTAGCGCTTGCGCAGGGATCGCGCGTCCCTTCCCCTAAATCCTTTCCCCGCTGAATTTTAGATTTCCCTCGGCTTCTATTTATCCAGTGGCAGATTGCTTTTGGGTCTTCCCCCCTTTCCCAGTTTTGCTCAGGTCTAAACAACGAACAGATGAGTTACTTTTCCTTGCCACCTCCTGGTTTGAACGCTTTTCCAAGATCTTACCGTTCTCCCGCCCGTGTCTTTTCCTCCAAGACGGGCTTCTTCCTCTGATATTGTCGAGATGGTGGAAAAGATTTTTTTTTTTCCACCTGCTCGTTTGCTACGTCTACGTTTCCTCTGGATAATGATGATGATCCGAGAGCTGCGCGTCGGATCTACTTCTGGGAGTCTTTTGCTGTTCGGGTTTGTTACTGCTTTCCTTTCCCCATCTTTTTAGTTTTCTCCCCGAAGGAAGTAGAAAAGCATGATTCCCCTTTGAACGCATTGTGGTGCCCCATTTCCTTTTCTTCTTCCCCCCTCTCTGTCGTCTCCCCCCCCCTCCCCTCTCACCGGTGCAATAAGAAACAAGATTTTCGCAGTCGCGCTAACGGTTCTCTTCCAACTTTGGCGATCTTCTCGGCTGTGAGTCGCCCCCTTTGCTGTCAGATGAAATTGGATAGTCTTGAGCTGAAGTGATTTTTATAATACCGTGCTATTTCAATGTAGCGGTTTCTCTTCGGGATAAGTTTTCGTCCCTTCCCTCGCCCAGAAAGATTCCAAGTCTTCTTACCCTTGCTGGCTTGAAACCATTTTCTTTTTTCTTCCTTCAAACCTCCCCCCCCGGCGGGTTCTAATCTTGACTTTCGGAGAACCTGAGCAAGCTGGCTTCTCCCCAGTTCCTTCCGCGCTCCGCTGCCGGTCGAATGGTCGGCACGCTTCATCAGCATTGCGGACTTTTACCCACGCCGCTGCCAATAAGAGGTTTTGTTCGGGCCTTTTGTTGGAGTAGAGTGACGGAATCAGGGGCACTTCAGACGATGGTCAAGCACGCTTTGGGGTTGTTTTTCAGAGCTGTGCACAGAATCTGTAGGGACTTCTTTTAGTTTGAAGAAGAGGAAACCGTCTCAAAACTCTCCTAGTCTTTTCTGCTTCGGGTTCACCGGGCGATGATGACGGCCTAATTTTACCCCTCTGCCTATTTAATTCTCATCCCATTCCTGATTCATTATCGTTGGCGTTTTTTTATGGACCCCATCATTAATGGCTCCGTCATTTTGTGTTCTCAGGTCCCGGTCAGTATGAGATAATCGACCCGAAACATTTTTTTCGTGGTCTTTGGCCAGCGTCCGAGTACTCGCACCCAGTCCTGCCATTTTTCTTTTAACTTCCCTCAAGGAAGCTTTTCGAGGAGGGTGGCGTCCCCGCTTACTCGTTTTGAGTCTTTTGTCAGGGCTACTCTGAACCCCATCGGATACTTGTCCGAATCGGCGATGTTATGAGCATCCGCGCTTTTGCCGCTTTTTTCTTAGAACCTCATGCTTTGTAACTACAGTCCTTCCTTCGTATCAGCCTCCCGTCATTCCCGCTTCTTCCCGCCCCCCTTTTGATTCTGGGTTCTCTAGAAGGAGGCGCTCCTCTGAGGTGCTTCCTCTTTCTTGTTCGTTCCTCTGCACCTCCTTGGCGTCCAGACCCTTTATCAGTAAGATGGGTTCCAAGAGCCGTGGCCCCTGGTAAATGGGAGAAGTCTGATTCTTTTTTGCTTTTTTTCTCCTTCTTGCCGGGAAAAGAACGATCGATTCCTTCCCCCTGGTAAAGGAGCGAAACATGCTTCTTTTTTTCTCAGACCGGAAAGACCGCGTCGCTATAGTTTCCTTATCCGGAGCAGTCCCTGCCCTTACTCTGTCTCCCCCTCCCCCCACTACGATCCTTGGACCGGACGATGGTACATGCCCGACATAGTGATCCGAGACCGTCTTGTGTTTTTCTTCAAATCACAGGACGTTCTCCGTCCTCTCCTTGCTACGCGGCACCCATTCATTTCTTCTGCCCAGCCAACCCACACTTCTCATACAGGAATGATCCAGGAGATGGGCCATTTGCCAGACCCACATGAAGCCTTCTCTTCCCTTCCTTTGTGATTAGTAAGGATCGGGGGGGGGGGGAGTAGCAGATAGTTCGGAGTACGGCCAGCTTATTATCTATATCATTTCTTGCAACCCCCGCCCCCTTCCTCCCTCTCATCTCCAAGAGCGAAACCGATCGACTCTCAATCAGAGAAAAAGCTTGGTGTCGGCTCCCTCTGTCCCCAGTTTTCCCCATTTCCCTCAACCTGCTCTCTTTTTCATTGGAGAGGATGACCCGCCTGGAATTGGATACCAGATCGTTTTGACGCGGGTGGCTCCCTCCCTGTACGCGGATTCCTTCGACCAGGTCATGATCATCCCCTCTTTTGTGGCTTTGTTTCTGTGTAAGTAAATTGATTCTGAGGTTAGATAACATAGGAGTCTTGGTCTTTTTTTGATTTATCGCCTTTGGTTGGCGGTCTCCCTCCCGTTAAAAGTTTTCCGGGAAAAGGGTATTTGACCCCGTTAGGGTTCTCGTCCAAGTCCGTCTTGATATCCTTCCCCCTGCGGGACCTCCTTTTTTACCCTCTCTGGCTCTGAACCACGGATGAGGAGTATCATCCCTCACATCCTTTTATAATGGAAATTTATAGTATGCCTAGTCCCCCCCCCTTCTTGTCCTTTCAGCCTCTTCTGTACGTACCTCTTTTCCGTTTGTTATGAACGTCCCTTTAATACGATGATGAGCATATCATCTTGATGTTGTTTTAGGAGATTTGTTTAAGAGTTTTTTAGTCTAAAGAGGTTACGCCCACTGGAACATTTCCTTCAGCCCTTCCCCCTTGCCCTCGTAGCATTTTGTCTGACGGGCGTTCTACCAGGCCATATGGATTGAGTAGCGTTTCGAGGGTCCCTGGGATTCCCTCCAATTTAGGAGGAGCCTTAGAAGTACATTCAGTTCTCTTTCTTTTTCCGGGCTCTCCTCTGCACTTCGGTGAGCCCAAGGGATGAGTGGCACACAAGGAAGATAGCTTTTCAGCAACATAGTCGATCATCCCGACCCTCTTCCCGTCTTTTTTTTTTGACTCTTCTTTTTTCCCGTAAAGACTAATACGGATATTTCCGAATCACAGTCTGGTTATTAGCCACTGGCGAGCAGCTACCTTGGTGCACGTCCCCGTTGATTTCTTTACCTCCCTTTTTCTTGGAAGAGCTTTCGGCCCCTTTCCCCACAGCGTTCACGGACTTTGTCCTTGCCCGGCGTCTGACCAGAGACCCGTGCTTGGACGAGGTTTGACCTTGGATAGCTCTTTTGCGCATTCGGCTCTGGGTGCTTTTCTGCGCTGCTCCGTCGAACCAATAATGTTTTACCCCCAAGATTAAAGAAGTAGCTTAAGAACTTGCTTCTTTCCTAGGTTTTGAAAGTGCTTTTTTGCTTGAACAGGACCATCTCGTTATCCCTAAGGCCCCCAACCTCCCCTCTTGTGTCCTTTCAAATAACTTCGGTACGGCATTTTCGCCTTTCCGAGACTCTTGTCCCTCAACCAGTCTGGACCCCCCCCTCAAACCTCCGTTATAGTCCACCAGAATGTCGGCGTCCAGCTGAGCCACAGCGGGCCGTCCCACCCTTGCGGCCTTTGTGATCGGCCCCTCCTTCCTCCTTCCCGAGGTCCCTCCCCCGTGATCTTTTCCCGTAGTTGCTTCTAGGGCGGCTTAGGTTACTGTTTTCGCGCCTGGTTGTGTGTCCTTAAAGCCGCACCCCCCCACCCCCCCCCCCCCCCCCCCCCCCCCCCCCCCCCCCCCTTCTTTCTTTCTGGTCCCGGGTGCGACAGTTACCTTTTCTTTGAACGCGGGACTCGCCGTTTTTTGCCTTCCCATTTTCCAACCTTTTTGTATTTTACCTTTCCCCCCCCAAGATCTCACCGTTTGCGTAGCCTACGCGACATGCCCTAACCCAAGCAACGGACACATTAAGCTGCTGCTCTCTTCCCTTTCGCCCTTCCTGCCTGTTCTACAGTCTTGTTTAGATAGCTTGATGCGGTCTGCTGCTCGCCTTGGAAGGTTTTTTTTCCTCCATGTCCATCTTTTGGTCTTTCCACTATCCTGGAGGAGCGACCGTGGGAAAGAAATGTCTAAATGCGATCTTCGGATATTCCGTTTTTCGTTTTCCTTCCCCTAACCTTCCTCGGTATCCAGAGATAGTTTGGAAGTCCTACTGATTGTGTTTTCCTGGACTTAGCTGACTTTTTTCGGCTCCTTTTGCTCGTCTTCGCTGCCCCCCCTGCCGTCCCTCATTTTTCGTTTTTTTTTACGGCCGCTTTCTCCCCCTTCCCGCCGCCGCTTCCCAGTACCTTTTGTGTTCGATACCTTATATCGGAGCTCACCGACGCCCACATGACGTTGGTTGCTTTTTTACGTCTGCGCTCTAGAGACAGTTGCCAATTTCTTTTACTTAATTTTGTGGTTTTTGAGATCTGGCAATCTGACTTTTTTTCTCCTGATTTTTTTTTGCCGTCTTGACCGACGCAGCTTTGTAGTGCTTTTTATAGCAGATATGTATGTTCTCTGCGACAGGTGCCCCCTCCAAGCAGACTTCGCGTTTTCCGTGGGTCATCACTAGGCTTGTTGTTTTGTCGGGTTTGTCGGTCAGCGAGTCATCCCCCTTCCCCGTCGATACCCCAAACGGTCTGCTGTGCCTTTAGGAAAGAAAAAAGCCACCCAGAGGAACGCCCCCTGAACGGACGATCGCGGCGTCCACCCCCCACCCCCGGTGTTTCGTTTTTTGCGTCCGGCGAAGGAGCCCCACACCCACTCACTTCAAGACCTCTCCCCCAGGGTCGTAAATTTCTCACAAGCCCGAACCCCCCCCCATGGCGCCCCAACGCCCAGCAATGCCGCCCAACGCAGTTCGCTGTTTCCCATCCGAAGTCAGCTGCTGGACCGGCTTTTCCCCCAGCAGCCAGTACCAGGCCGACCCCCGATTCCACCTTGATCAGTCACCGTATTCCCCTCTGCCGCCATGGTCCCGGATCTTCGTTGTCGGGTCGTTCTGTTTTTTTATTCCTGGAGGAGGCGTACGTAACGTCGAAGGAAGGTGGATAAACCGCGGAAGTTACCACTCGTCCACCCTTTTCTCACACCGGCCCCCTCCGATTGGTGACTGACTTCCCCGGATTGAGGTCACTCAGCAAGTCTGAATGACCCGACCCCCACTCCACCCCCCAACCCAGCCCGTTCTTCTACAGAAGCAGGGCTGAAACCACACGCGTCCCCCCCCCTCAAAAGACGATATCTGAACTTCCGGATCAGTCTCCCGATATTTTTCCGTCGCTTCTCAGCCTCCCCACGCGTAATTATTACGCCTTCACCCTCCATATCCTGAAGAAGTCTTTTTTTGGTGTGGATGCAAGCCCATACTCTTTCCTTGACAGGCCCGCTCCCCCCGGCTATTTGACATAGAAGTGACAAGGTGGAATGGCCCCACATCCCTTGTTTTTTTTCCCCCCCCCCCCCCCCGTGTGGACCCTTTCGAGCGGTTGCCACCCCTGAGTTTCCAGAGATGAGAAGCGGCCTTGTCCATTGATCTCTCCTCCCTTGTATCTTCTTTCTCCCTCAAGCCCCCCGGTCGCTAGTTTTTCCTCTTTTCCCCATCCCCATCTCAGCCGGCTGAAGATCGACTTCTCCCTATTCCCCGTCACGGCTGTCGATCCAACAAGTGGGTCTAGCGACCACCGACCCCCGACCCTGACCCCCATTTGGAGTTTTCGGGTCCGGCCCCTTCTTTCCCAAGGGGTGTTTTTTTTCCCCCGACGAGGTATGCGGGTGAGTGCTCCCGACTGCTGCCGCGCGAAACACTTTTTATTACCCTTTTGAAGAAACCCCCTGTCTTGTCCGGTAGGCGTTTTCGTGTACGGCGCACTGCTTTTTTTCTTGCCCTTTTCAGAGGAGTCCCTTCCTTTTCCCTCTTTTGGCTTTTTCTCGTCTTATTTTGGCCCTTCGGAGCCCCGCTTCGTGTTCTCTCCTGCCAAATTGACGTGTCTTGACCCCTGCCGCTATCTCCGAGTTACTCTCCCCATGGTCCCGCCGCCGTTGGCCCCCCCTTAGTTCTTTTTAGTGCTCCTGATTAAAGCCCTTCGACGGATCGCTTCCACCGGACCCTACTAGTTCATGCGCACCCTTTAAGCGACGTCTGGTTTTTCGTCACCCCCGTTTCCCATTCTACTCTCCCCCCTTCTTCCGGTTTTCTGAAAATTACGGGTTATGAAAACTCTCTTTTCAGTGAATCCCTCTATATTTTTACTCCTTCTTTGTTGTTCGATATTGTTCAGCTTTCTTCTTCCCGTTTTTCAGTTTCCCCTTACACTTTTAGTTCCAGCCCCCCCTTGCTTCCTTCAGCATGGTGTTTAAGCGGGAATACCGTTGTTCCCTCTCAGAGTTTTAACGGATTTTTGCGCCTTGCGAGAGCTAATCTTTGGTTGTTCTTGTTGTTCGCCTTCATTCGGTCGGCCCCACCCTAGTCATTCCTCTCTGCCCTCGTACGGTCCTTAATTATTTTTGTACGTCTGTGACTGAAGTACCACCCCGTTTTTTGCTTCGTGGTACAACCGGCCTCTCCCCTCCTGCCTCCCCCCTCGCGATAATCCCCCAACCGCAGCCTGAAAACCTTGGACTCCTCTTCTACCGCAAGATCGCATCCGTTTTCTCTTTTTTCCCCTTCCCCCTTCTTTTTCCTATCCCTAACGTTCTTGCCGGCGGACTGCACGTCCCACCTCGTATCATTCTTTTTAAGGGGTCAGTTACTCTACAAAGGTTTCAAGGCTTTTTTTTGTTTTACCTGGCTATGCCTCTGCCTCTCCCGCTTGTTTGTGTCTTCTGCCCGTAGGGTTTCTCTGATCTGGCGGTTTGATTCCTTCGAGATAGCACCTGGATGCGCTTGGCGGCCCCTTGCCTTCCCCTCCCCTCCTTTTCTTACTACTATAATTGATAGGCTTCCTATTTTCTCGGTGAATGATTTCTGTGGAAACACTCTCTGGATAATTTTCCGGAAGCCTTTTTTTCTGTGTTTCCATCCCTCCCCTAATGTTTGTCAGGCCGCTTAGCCCAATTGGTCCAGTAGGAAAAAGATTTAGTACCAACCACGACCCGTTCTCGTTTCCGACGCTTTGCTTTTTTCGGGCTGTCCGTCACCAAGTTAGTGTTCTCGGACACGACTCCTTCTTCGAGTGTACCCCGATCCCGGCTGAGATCCTGAAGTGATGATGATTTTCTATGTTCGCGGCTGTTAGCCTTGTACCAGCATCCAAGCCGCCTAGTTTCTTCGTTTTAGTCCTTTTGCGCCACATTTCTCATCCGCTTTTCGATATACAGTTTTACGAATTGTGTCCACTTCGGCCCTCTCCCTTAAAACATCCTTCCCTGCTCTTTTCCTTCTCCTCCCCTGAGCCCACCGGTAACTGCGAACTGTCCCATTGCTGGATCGTGCAAAGGATAGTCCCGGATCACGATGGAGAAGGTTTGCGGTGCTGCTCGTCGATCCGGTATGTAAGAACATTCCCCATCTTTGCCTGTCTTTACCTCAATTCTGCATGGAGATATATAGTATAGTTTGTTCTTCCTTGACATGCCCTCTTGTTGTATCTTAGAGTTAGAGTTGGATCCGCCCCACCGAGTACCCCGGAAAAGAGCTAACGTGTGGATGGACCCTCCCCTGCTTCTGGTTTCGTGTCATTTCCGACCCCAGCCGGATGCTCTTGTGTCTCGCTACCTGACCGCCCCTTTGCTCCTCCATTCCAACGGTTCTTACTCCTTCGCCGCTGCTTCCTTTGTTCTCTTTTTGCCTTTTTCTTCTCGCTATAAGCTCATCCCCCTACCTCCCGAGAAAGACCGCGGGGGCGCGTGCGTTTGTCGTCTGCGCCTCCCTCTTAGCCTCCTCTTTGCCCATATCCTTCATCCCGTTGCGATGACTGCCACCAGTTCTAGCGCGGCTCCAGACTATGACCGCGCCCATATTCTTTCGGTTTTCTTTTCTAGATGTTTCGAAGGCCTTTCCTCATCTTCGCCCAGGCCTCTCAATTCGCTCCTGTCGATTGGTATCCCATCAGGCCGTGCGAATGTTAGGAGCGGGCGGTCAGCGAGAGGTGACGAGAGTACCCCAGAGTTCCTGGGTTGGCCTCGACTTTTCCCAAGACCCCAGGCAGCCGAAGGCATGTTCACGGCCCTCAGCGTCAGGCTGGGCAGGAATCCCGTGTGGTTCGTCAGGCGATCCTACGACCCATTTCTTCCGGGTTCCGTTCCCTGATGCATACAACCTTTTCTCGTTCACTCCACGGACCGAATCCCCTAAATGTTTTCCCCGCCCGGGCCCTGTTTTTTTCCCCTCAGCCAGCCAACCGTCCCTATCGCCAGCTGAACCGATCTTGCGGTTGACGCAGTGGATCAGCATCTTTATTTTTTGCCTTCGCTTGCTTGTTCTTGGATATGTTTTTTGGCGTCCACGGGGCGCAGGTTCATTTCATCGCCCCTAATCCTTTGAACGGAAGGTTGGCACCCTTCTTCCCCCACCCCGGTTTCTCGTCCCCTGGTTCTGCGATATATGGCTTCCATGTCTTTCGAACAGGGGGCAGTGATAAGGCTGAATGAACTGCTTGTCCCCCAATCTGATCCTCAAGCCTGCAGGGCCGGCCCAGATTTTTTTTCCAGACCCCTTCCGCAAGACTCTTACTAAAGATGTTGGCAGTGGTATCAGCCCTAGCCCTCCCCGTATCTGTTCTCTTCCACGAAGTAGAGTGAGTCACGCTTTTCGCGAACTCTTTCCACCCGCATAGCCTTCTGCGACCCTTTTCGTTGTGGTGGGTCTTCACCCGCCTATCGGGCTTGTTCTTCAGTCTTGAGGAACTCGTTGTAACATTCCGTCAGGAACCAGCAGGCTTCCGTGGGGTAGCCCAGTAATTTCCCTTTCTTTTAGTTTGCCAGTGTTCCCCCCTAACCATCAGACGACGAGTTTAAGAAGCCGGTTCTTTCTCTTCTATGTCCGGTTCCGATGAGGATCGAGCATTTAGGTTACCTCCCTCCGTCCGTTCGCCGCGTCGCCTTTCCACCGCTCTGTCCGCCGTCAATTTCTCAGTAAAACGTCTGCTACACCAAGATTTCTCTTTGCAGAGCAAGTCGCAAGTGGCCCTTCCCGTCCCTTGCTTCCCATTTGTTGAGAGGGAACCCTATTACAAGTTTGCGCTCTCCATAGATTCCTTTTTCCGTCAGGTAGCTTCTATCTTTGAACAGGTCGGCTTTTGACTCCACCCCGCTTCTTTCCCCCTTCTTCAGTCTCGCGCGCTTTAAGTTTTTTAGGGAGAAGAGGTACTTTTTCTATGCGGTGAGGGAATTTCTTAGCCCCCCCGTATGGTGAAGTCTCGCGATTTCTTTTTCTAACGACTCAAGCCTTGGGTATGGCAGGAAAAGTTAGGGTAACGCTTATCCCGAGGCTATCTCCCCTTATTACCGAGATCTTGTTTTTCCGCGATTGGCCGTTCTTCCTCCTCCTTTACGGTCGTTGCTAGATCCCAACCTCCCCTGACTACCCTTCCTCATGATCTCCAGGTAGCGAGGATGTTTTCTAGTTTCACCCCCTCCGTAAGGCGTGACGGGGGCCTTTTTCTTCCTTCAGTTTGTTCAGTTGTTCTTGATTGATTTTCCGCACTGATGGAA
>Ga0179591_1370194_pt1 | contig 22305 bp, 40 predicted proteins | sample CZOMad2_1_08_16f_FD_182891 | JGI IMG/M metagenome (GOLD analysis project Ga0179591, IMG submission 182891) | Vadose zone soil fungal communities from Angelo Coast Range Reserve, California, USA - CZOMad2_1_08_16fungal (PacBio error correction) | ecosystem: Environmental > Terrestrial > Soil >... | reverse complement strand
GTACCTGGCGTTTTCTCTGCGGATTCCCTTCTGGAGCCTTCCCGGCCCGGTTTGTTTTACCCCTCTCGCAACCGCGGACCCTCCAAAGCTTCCCCCAGGAACGTCTCTACTTTTTTTCCCCCCTGTCCCTGTTTTTCCCCCACTCCCCGCATTGCGCTTTCGTCCGCCGGAGTTCCGGATGTTTTCTGTGGTTGGTCGTTTTTATAGCTTACCCCTCGCGGTTGCCTAGTCCCACAAATCAATAACCCTTTGTCTTTTCCCCCTTTGATTCCCCTTCTTTCTTTGTTTTTTGCTGTTTCGTTGCGATTTAATGGAGTAACCCTTGACGAGACTTTCCCCTTTTCCTCCCCCTGCCGGCCGTTCCCGCCAAGACTTGAATATTTGGCCATCTTTTCCCTATTCAAACCGTGCCTTCCTTCTTCCTTTTTTCTCTTTTCCTCTTATCTTGTTTGTCACCCCCCCCTCTTTTCCCTTCGGTTGGTTTGTCCTCTTCCCTCTCCTTTCCTATAACGTCGTATTGCCCCAAATGCCTTTGTTTAAGGATTACGCCTTTTCCCTTCCTTCTGTTTTTCCCCCTCGTTTCTTCCTTCACTCATTGAACCCTCCACATTACATGAGCAACCCAAACTAAACGCAATCTCGTTTCTTCAACGTCTTGTGCTACCCCTTTGTTTTTTTCTACAGTCCGCTTAACTAACGTTCGACCTGAGCTGTTAGTGTTTCCTTTTTGCAACTTTCTTCCCCTCCCTTTCTCTCGGGTATTTCATCCCATTCATTTACACCCCCTTTTCGTAATTCCCTTCTTTCTTTGGTTAGCTTTCCTTTTCGTAAGCGTTGTTTGTCCAACTTGGTTTTCTTTCCCCTCCCTTGACCGTTCTGACATCCCTTTTTCCTTTTTGTTTGAATTTCGTTTCTCCCTTTTGACAGACCCCTGGAAGAATTTTCGAGTCGTCCTCCCCACTTTTTTTTTTAATTTTCCATCCTGAAGGATGAACCCACGATGATCCCTTTTTTCAAGTCCTTGTCTCCTTTTGTTCGTGTGAGGGTGTGCTCTCCCTTGTTGTGACACACTCTCCCCCTTCGGCGTAAGGGTCTTTCATTGCTTCCTCCCGCTCAAAAGGACCTTGGTTATTACCTTATGCGGCTTCTCCTGACGAGGTCTGTCCCCCCTCCTGGATAATTTGATTTTCTCACCTACTCACCCCTTTCCTTTCCCTTCCTTTTCTGCAGGACCTGGGTGCGACGGATTTTTCTCAATCTCGGCGGAGCTGAATCCAGTCCCCCACACAAGCTTTTTTTCTAGCTGAAAGTGGCCCTCCCCCCTCGTCTGCGCTACCCACGGACTGGTTCTCTCCTTAAACCGATCTTGTTAATTGCCGAACGGGCCAAACAATCCTTTTCTCTTTCTTTTCACACTTCATCCCTTTCCCTGAGGCCCTGTTGTCCCTCACTTGTCCACTAGCCTTTTCCTATGAGTTTTCCTCCTCTGCAACTATACGGACAGGTCTTTCGCGACCCAACTATTTTTCCCCTGCATCTCCCTCTTCCCCTCCTACGATCCTTTCTTGATTCTTCCGCCTTGCAACCCCAATTTTGGTTTGCCCCCACTCCTTCTCTTTAGCTCCCAGCTCATCCATGATAGCTATTCTCCATTTTTTTTTTTCCTCTCCCCCCCCCGTCCCCTTCTTCTGACCTGTCCCTTAAATACCATTCGTCGTCCCCCCTGCCCACTTATTCTTGTTTCCTCCTCCACACTAGCAATGTTTATAAACCATCGAGCCCCCCCGCAACCCCCCCTCTTTCCGTTTGCTCCAGTCGTGCCACGTCCCCATTCGATTAACTTGCCTTTTCACTTTCTTCCTAACTCCCGTTTCTCCCTCAGAAGGCGTATACTACGCCTAAGATGGCCTTCCCTCCTTTTCAGTCGTTCCCCCCGTCCCCCTTCTTTCGCCATTTACTAGGAAGTTCCCTCCCCTTACATGTTTCCTCCAAACCAATGACCTCCCCCCAATTCCTCTTGACGTGCTTCTTCTATTTTTCCCATCCTCCCCGTTTAGAGCATGAGCTCCTTCTTCCTTGTCTCATTTTTTTCCTCCAACAGGTACTCTCCGCCCCATGGTCTCCATATTGGTTCTTTTTCTCTTCCCCAGGCCCCCTCTTCATCTTCTTCCTTAGTTGTTCGGTCGATTTTGCGTCGTGTCGTCCTTTTTTTTTCTGTTTTCCATTACCCCCCCCACTGGCTTCCCTTTACCTACTTCGTGTTAAAACTCCAGACCCGATTTTTTTCTTTTTCTCGATTTTTCTTTTTCGATTTTTGCAGCGGTTCTAGCGGATTATCCACCAGCCTCGTTTCCCCCCTATTGGCCCTCTTGCATTGCATTTCGGCTCAATCCGGCCCTGATTTCTTTTTTTTCTTCGGACATCTACCTTCCCTTTTTCTCAGATTTCTGATCTTCTTTTTTTCGACTCCTCTTTTTTCTAATCTGCTTGCTCCTGACAATTCTTTTTCCTCCTCCGCCGTCGCGCGTCCCGCATTTACTATATTTTTCTGTTTCCCCTCTTTTTATTTTCGTCCCCCTCAGAGCGTCAGGCTCATGAATTTTTTCGCTTTCCCAAGCTCCTCCTGAAATGAGTTGATTCCCCTAGGTCATTCAAACGGTCGGGGATGTACTTTTTCCTTCTTTTTCCCCTTCTTTTTTGGCAAACCATTTTAATCAAGACTTCTGACCAGGTGGCAGCACTCTTTTTCCTTTCTCCTTGACTGGGTTCTCTCTCCCTTTTTTTTCTCTTCCTCTAATTCATTTCTCCCCCTTTGGTTCATATAGCTTATCTTTTTAGCAGGCTTCCCCGACCGTCCCTGTGGTCCGCACCCAATTCTACCCTTTTTTTTTTCCCGGCCCCCCCAGCTTGAATTCTTTCCCCCCTTTAGTGATTACTTTGACTTTCCCCCCCTTTTTTTCTTCTGCTGTCCTCCTAAGGTGTTCGCTCACCAGTATCAGTGGTTACGTTCCTTCCAAGCTTCCCCCTGGTCCTGACGTCTTCTTCTCCCTCCCATCTCCTGGAGGACAACCATGAGCGACAGAAAACCTGGACTCAGGGTACCCCCGCATTGCCGTACTATCCTGGCCTTTGACCCCCTTTCCCCCAAATGTGCTCATGAATTCAGCTTTAATTATAAATGGTACCGTGGCAGCTTTTTTCCACCCGACCTTCCTTTTCTTTCCACTGGTCCGGTGTGTTCCTTCTTAAAGCCTTCAGCCTTCCTTCGTCTCCTTTCTTCCCCCCGTGGCCAGCCTGCCTACAAAATCATATGTTATTCCCTCCTTTTTTTTTCTTTTCCCTTCTTTCTCCCGGAATATATCCCCCCCCTTTTTTTGCCCTTCCTTCCAGCCGTAGCTCTCCCCCTTCTCTGACATTCTCTTTCCTTAGAGACATCCTCTCCACCCTTGCGTTGTACTATGTTCTCCTCTTTTAGGTTTTCTTTCTTTTTCTTTTAACTCTTCATCTACCTTCCTTTCCTCTTTGCACCCCTTCCTTCGAACTTCCTTTCCCCCCAGGATTTCCCCTACAAGTAGCCCCTAGGATGTCATCCCCCACCCCCGGCCTTTTCCCTCTTTTTTCTCGAACATCACTTTCCCTAGAACACCCTACTAACCTTCCCCAACTTTCCCCTCTCCGCGGAAGAACCCACGATCATCTGTAATGTTACTATATGTCGGCTGTTGCCCTGGCTCCTCTCCCATTCCGGGGCTCCCGTCCAATCGCACCCCCCGACCTCCCCTCCAGGATATATTCCCCCCCTGTCTTCCCCCTATATAGTGAGTTTTATGGATGTTTTATTGTGTGTTTTCGTTGTCCCCCCCTGCGCTCCCTTCTCCCCCTCCTTTCCATGTATATTCCCTTGCCAGCTATAACTTCCGCTTCTGGTCCCCTGTTTTTTCTCCCCCCTCTTATGGTTTGCCTTAACTTGATTCCAGGTAAGTAACTATTCCCCTTTAATATTTTTTTTTTTAAGTTCATTTTGGTTGCATATGTTGTAGTGTATCCTGTGTTCCCCCCCCCCCACGTGTCTGATTTTCCGACCTCCTCTCTCCCCTCCTCGTAAAGCGTGTATTCTTATATGTGGTGTGTGTGTTGAGTTGTGTGTTTTAAGAGCTGTATTCCCTTTTTCCTTCTTAGCTAGGCTTTTTCTTTTTTCTTCCTCCCCTGTGTGTGTGTTTGTGGTCTATCCTGCAGATTTATGTCCCGCTTGTGTGTTTTGTTTCCCAACTCCCTCCCTCCCCCCTGAGCCATATTCCATTTCTGGCGCCTGAGTCAACCCCTGCACAAACTAAGTTTCCCCTTCTAGGTTAGTCTTCTTATGTTTTCAATTCTGAATTTTTTGCGGTTTATCGACCTTTCCTCTCTCGTTTCGGTTTTCCCCACACCCACTAGCATAACACTTTACCCCCACTTTGTGCTTTTAGTTTCTGTTCTTTCTTTTTGTTTTTGTTTGTCTTCGGGTTTTCCTATTGCCCCACTAATTGCGACTTCCATCCGATGTTCGGTCCCTATCCGTCTTACCCGCTGATCCCCCTCCCTCTGCCATATGATATATTCGTTGCTCATCGATCCCCCTCCAATTTGGCAGTTGGTTTTTAGATGATCCGGTTGATTTCCCCCCCCCTTTCGCCATCTTCCGTCCCTGTTTCTTCCTTCCAGTCCCCATTTTCCTTTACCGGTAATAGCTTAAGACGGTTACCCTTTACAACCCCGGTCCTGGCACTTTCCTCACCTTTATTCACAAGACTTTCCACCTTAAAGATGCAACCACCCCCACGGCCCCTTTCTGAATCCTTGATACCCCCTCCCCTTTTCCCGAGGTTTTTTTTTTCGCCTATACAGGATCTACACTCCCCTAAACTTTCGCCTTCTTTTTTTTATGCTTCCTGTCCTTCTTCCTCCCGTTTTTCGGTTCTGTCCTCCAAGAGACAACCCCCCTTCTTCCTCCCTATTTCGGCCTTCCGCCAGACAGAAATCATTCCCTCTTTTTCTCCTTTGATACTTAGTGTTCTTATCCACATACACGACCGTCATTCTCTCGTCCATCGGGTCCGTGGACCTGCATTTTCCCTCCAACTTAAGAATTTTCCTCGTCTTTTCCCTTTGCGGCACATTGGGCGTCTCTATCAACTTAAATTTCTCTCCCCCCCGTTTGCCCTCTCCTTTAGATCAGGTTTTTCCGGCGTCCAGTATCTACCTTCAACCTCTTTACTAACATTTTCGTTCCTTTCCTCTCTGTATGCAGCACTCCTTTCGCGTCTACACTTATGCATTCCTTTTCCCCCCCCGGTCCTCTTCCTCCTCCATCCCGGAGTTAGGGAGCCAACGATAAATTCTCTGCTGCCCCTTTCACAACGGGCCGGTGTTTTTTTCTCCAGGCGGAACGCTTCCCCCCTTTTTTCTCGATTTTACTTTTCACCCCCAAGATGGGGTCGAGCCCATTCAAGGCCTCCCCCCCTCTCGATCCGATCTCCCCAACTCTTCGCCTTCTCCCCCACCTGGTGCTCTAAGAGCAAGTCGTGATGTTTCCCTCACTTTTTTCTGCGTTTTCCTTTCCACACTTGACTCCTTTGGCCGGGCCGGTTACAGTAGGCTTCCCTCCCTATCCGTGAACTCTCTTTTTTCCCCTGAATTTACTGGAGTCATGGGACCCTTTGTGAGATTAACTCGTTTTCCAACACCGCATCTCTCCGTCCGACGCTCAGATCTCTCCCCGCCTTCCCCCCCCCCCTAAATTTGAGTTTTCGCCTCCCTCTCTTCGCTAAACTTTGCGACATTGTAACTATCACCCTTTTTTTTTTTGCGTCCTCATGCAACCGCCCCAGGTCTCTCCCCTGATTGGCATCCCCCCGTTGAGAACTGATGACCCCTCTTTGTCCCCTTCTTCTGGTTTTCGTCCCTCTACTCCTGCCCCGCCAGTTCCGAAACCCACCCTTCCCGCAACCCCACTTTCACCTTCTTGCGCTTCTCTTTCCATCTCCATCTTTCCCTTCATGCAAGTGGTTTCCTTCTTCCAACCGTTTCGGACTGACGAGCCCTCGAGGACTTAGTTCCTTCCATCCTTTCGATTTTTCCTCTTCTTTTCCGTTCATCCCCGAAGATTATTTCTCCCCTTTCCGAGGTCTTCCACGTCTGGTTCTTGAAAACATGCCCCCCTCACGGCCAGTTCGTGATTTCTTAGGGCCTTTGTTGTTGTGGTGTCAGAAGATCGTGCAGCTACCTGCCGGGTAAGGGATTTTCATGTTTGTGTCAAGTGAAGTCAGCATTGATTCTAACTCCTTTTTTTTTCTTTCTTGGTGTATCTTCTCGACATTACACCTTTCTCTCAGATTGCTATTCGTTTAGAGAGGGCCTCGTTCTTCTCCCTTTTCGTCCTACTTTCCCCTGGACACGGAATTCTGCCTTCCTTTCCTCTTGTAGATCCCCAGCAATATTTGTTTCCCCCCTTTCTTTTTTTTTAGGCCCTTTTTCGGCGGTTCAGTGTATTAGGCGGAATTTCTCCCCCTCCCCAATTTGTTTCCTGAGAGGATTCTCTTTGCTTTCCCCTAGGGGACCCCTTCTGCTTTTCCTTTTTTCTTCAGTTCCAGCAGAAAAGTAGAAGATCTCTATATTTTTCTTTCTTTCGACTCCTCATTTTTACGCTGGACCCTCCCCCTGTTTTGGACTTTTTTTCTCCACATTTATTGACTCTTTCGGTCGTTCCCCCCCCCCCCCCCCCACACTGTTTGTCACCCTATGGTTTCGAGACCCAAAGTATCTTTCCCCTGAGCTCACATGAATTTCTGAAAGTAAGACCTCCTGCCAGTCTTTTTGCCCCCCCCCCCCTTTCAATTTGTATTCCCCCCCCTTCCCGTGTTCCTCTATTTGTTTTCCCCTTTCCCTTTTTCTCCGCCTCCCGTGGTTTTTGGGGTCCTACTTAACCCTTTCCGATAGCGTTTCTTACATGCGTTAATTCCAGCCCGCGTCGTGTTTACTATCGATCTTGCTTTTTCCTTCAAATCCTAAAACAAGTATTCTTCCCCTCTTTACCTTCTTTCATTTTTATCAACACCGAACATTCATCGAAATTTGGCAAGATTTCCTTTTTCTTTTTCTCGCACAATTTATCCCCGTTATGCGGCGTGTATTCCCCTTTCTTCTTCCTGATCGCACCTTATTCTGTTCCGTCTGTGACATCCAGGAATATCTTTCCCCCGGGAATATGATTTTGATTGATTTTTACCGCCCCTATTATTCCCGCTGCATACCAGTTTCGAGACCTTAGGCCGTTTCCCCCTCTCCGTTACTTTTTTTTTGCTACTGTTCCACCTTTTCCCCCTTTTTCACCCGACCTGTCTCATGAAAATTTTTCCTTCTGCCCCACATTATTTGTAGGTTAACCCTTCTTTTTCAAATTTCCCCCCTCTTTACCCCCGGTCTTCGTCCTGTCTCAGGGCTGTGATGCAGGCACGAGCCGGCCTTCCTCCTGGCAAATTAGTCTTCTTCTGTCTTTTCCATCCTTCCCCGGACCAGAAATCCATATTGAGTACTCTTTTTTTTTTTTTTCGGTCATTCTTTTGGTTTTCTCCTCTCGTCCCCACTTGTAGGCCAGTCAGCCACGACACCCACCCTTTCTCCCGTATCCGTCTCTCCCGCCTTGTATAGAAGTCCCGCTGTGTACTTTCCGTTCTATTGTTTTTTCGTTTAAGTTTGGATTTATTGTACATCCCCTTCTCTTTTTCCCTCCGTTCCCCCTTTTCCCCGTTTAGTCTACTCCTTGAAACAAAGGTTTCCTTAACCCCCCCCGTCTCCTAAATAGTCCTTTCTATTCCCCACAACAAACGTCTGGACTCGTTTTGGACCCCAGATGCCTCTCGTCCAATGAATATCAGAACACCCACCCTCCCCTGCCAACTTTGACCCTTTTTCTTCTAGGAGGAGCAAAAATTTCTTCATAATTTTTCTTTTATGAGGTTTCCTTCTTTCTCCTTTGGCGGGTCTTTTCTTCCACTACCCCTTCTTTTGCCTCCGTACCCGTTAGTAATCGAATAAAGCCCGAATTTTCCAAACTTTGTCTCACCCTTGGGTCCCTTCTTTTCTTTCTCTTAGTTTTGAAAACCAGGTTAAGGCTGAACCCTCCTTTTTCTCCTTTTCTCCCCCTCCCTACTCAACCTACTGTCTTTTGAGCCCCAGGGTTTGTTTTTTGTCCCTTTCCACTCCCTTCCCCTTTTAGTTTACATTCTTCCCTTTATATTTTAAGTCCCCTCCGTTTTTTGAATTTTTTCGTCACGCGATCTTCCTCTTGAGTGTACCCACCCCACCGGTTTTTTTTTTTTTCTCCTACTTTCGCTTCTCCCCTCCTCTTTCCCCCCAAACTTTTATTTTCTCCTCCGTTTGTTGAGCTAAGTTTACCAACCCCCCCCCCGGTTTCTCCCAGTTGCGAGCGTATTTCGAGCCGTGAAACCTTTTTTTTTTCGTTTCCTTATCTCACTTTTTCCTCTTGCGCTGCGGGAAACTCCCGATTATCTGCTCCATATGCGTTTCCTCTCCTCCGTTGGAAATCCTTGCCCGTCGTTCTTGACACACACCTTTCGCTTGCCTTATGATTTTTTTTCTTTCGTGTTTCCCCTTCCTCCTCATACGGTACGGTTCCGATGCTGGCCCCCAAACCTTTCCTCCCCCCTAAAACCCCCCCATGACTTTTGCTAAGGCGTTTTGCCTATGTTTGTCTGTTTTTCTTCGAGAACCTTTTCTCTTAGACTCCTCTTTTCTTTCCTGAGAGCTTCCTTATCATTCAGCCACGATGCCCATTTCTCTTCCTCTTCCCATTTCTTTATCCACCCCCAGTTTTGGTGTTTATCTCCCAATGTTACCCCGGAGTGCCCCCCCTCCTCTTTTTCCATTTTTGTGTGTTTACCTCTTACCTTCTATTTATCTATACGCCTATTTGCCTCCAAGCCCTTTTTGTAGGATTTTTCCCCCTCCTTCTTTTTCCATGGTAACTTCACGCCTTCCCCTCTGTTTATTCCTAATCACCCAAAGTAAACGCACCACCCACTCCCCCCTCCCCTCTCCCTCTTTCTCCTGCATGTTTCTACCCCGTTATGGGATTTTCCGTCCGTCCCTTCACTTTCTTTTTCCCTTCCCTTTCTCTCCAATCTTCTGCCTTTTGTAGCAATGAAGAAGGGTAGCTCTGGTCTGGTCCCCCAAAGCCCACCTCCCTCCAACACACTCCTTACCCAACTATTGATTTTATTCGCAGGTTTCCTTTTTCCTCCCCGAACTCCCCTTTCTCCTGCATGCCATAAAGCATGCTTTCCCTTAGCACAGAGTTTTTCTTTTTGGCCTTTTATCTTTTTTTCCTGAACCTTCCGACCTTTCCTGAGGCTTCGAACTTGATGCGTTGCACTTGGTGAATGGTCCGGCCTTCTTCTCCCCGGAACTTAGTCTTCCTCTCTTGGGCTAGGTTTCGCCTTTTAGAGGGGGTGCTTTTCCCCTCATACTCTTGGACCTCTTCCCCCTTCACTCTTAGGTTCTTCCTTGCTGACTGAAGCGAACCCGATCCTTGTCCTATTCCAACCTTCTCTACTTACTGACGCCGTTTTCCTGGAAAACCCTCCCCCCGATACCGGTGCGGGATCCCGCCGAATTTCCCGCTCTTTTTCCCCAATGGTATGGAGTTTCTCCTGCGTATAACCCGGTTCCAATCTTTTCCCACGGCCCATCTATTTTCTCCTTTACCCCCCCTCGGTTCAAATCCTTTTGAAGGCCGAAAGAAGTCCCGCTTCCCCCCCCTGCGGGGATGCCCTTCCCCAACTCCTTTGATGCCCCTTGGCTCTCCCCGAGGAGTTCACCTTTTTTTCCACATGAGGTAGGACCATACCTCCATCTTCCCCGGGGCCTTTCCCCCCTTTTCCCTGAGGGCCCTTCTCAAGTGCCCCCGATGCGTTTGTCCTCCGATTTAACCAACCAATTCGCGTATGAGGCTCCCCCAAATAGGTGCACCCCCTTTCCCTGAGCTCTATCCTCCGATGCCCGCCGAACTTCCGCTTTTCAAACCCATTGTTATTCTCTCTTCTCTCCCCTTTCTTCTTTTCCCCTACCTGACCCTATTCTCTATATGCTGGCAGAAACTCCCTTTTTCCCCCCCCTCCTCCCCTGATTTTGCCCCCCCTCCCCCCCAATAGTCTTCCCCGCCACTGCGAAATTCGGTTTTTCTTTGACTTTCTCCTATCTAAGAACGGCCCCTCCTTTTTTCCCCCCTCTTTCCCCCCCCGCCCCCCGATTGAATTCGTTTCTTCGGGCATTGACTTCCTCTAATTCCTGCCCTTTTTTTTCTGGATGCGACTTTACCGAGGTCAATCGGAGGATGTCTGACATCCTCCAGCCCCTCTATTCTTATTGATCCCCCAGCCCCCCCCTCCCCCTCTTCCCCTCAATTTAGAGGTTCAATGATTTTTGATGAAAAACCAATGCCCCTCTCCCTTCCCCTTCTTTTTCTTGGCAGCCCTCCTTCCTCCGTTTTTTTGTGAAGAGTCTTTGCTCCTCCTTACTTACAGGTCTTTTATGCACAAGTCTCTCTTATTTGTCCCGTCCCCACCTTTTACTCCCTCCTTTTCTTTTGCGCTTGATTCCCTCCCTTGAGGAAAATTTCCTCCGCAGCTATGTCGTTTTCTTCGACGGTGAACCGCGCTTCGTCGTTGAGTTAATTCTCAACTTGTTCCCTGGTTGACAGTTCCGCAAGACCCCTTTTTCTCCTCCTTCACCGTCTGGTTTTTATTGTTTCTCTATTTAGAGGGAGTTTTCCTTTTCCTTTTTTGGTCTTCCTTGCCCCCCTTCCTTAAACTTTCCGCTTGACTGCGGAATGGATTCCGTTTTCTTAAACTAGGCAAACACACCATCTTTCTTCTTCCCCAGAAGTAATCCGTTCTCGCTGTTCTTTCCTAGGGCCTTTAGTTTAGACTAAGACCTTTTTTTTCCAGAAAATTATTTGGTTCCCCACATTTTGGAAGAGGTAAGCTAGTTTCGAGTAGTTTTTTTCCTCTGAGTGTTGTCCCCCCTCTTTTTTTTTCTGCCCCTTCCTCTTACGAGCGTGCCAAGTTTCTCTCCCCCCCCCTCCTGACACGCTTCGCGCTTTCCATAGTTTCCGGCCCTTTTGCCCAGGGGCTGCCTTTTTTTTACCATACCTCGACATTAACTTATGTTTTTGTCACAACTTTTTCTACTCGCCAACTAGGTCTATCCTTAAAGGGAGTTTCCCTCATTTGTCGAGGTGGGTGGGCATTCTTTGTATTAACTTCCACCTCAGTTACCCCTCTTTTTTTGAAATTAGCAAATACATTTAGCTTCAATTTTCTCTTGTGCTCCCAAGTCCCTGATTCCCCCCCCCCTTTAATGCATTTTACACCGCCGGAATTATAGGTTCACCCTCCATTTGCTTTTTTCCTTTTCAGTTTTTCCTTTCCCTCTTCTCTATTGGCTCGAGATAATCCTTCTCCTTTTCTTCTTCTCCCCATCCTCTCCTTCCTTCTCCGATTTGATAAGACCCCTTTTTCGGTGATCCTCCTTCCCCTCGCGACCTTGCTTTGCTTGTTCCTGAATCCGGATGATAATGACCGGTTGCCCCCCCCCCCCCTTTTTCAATGGGTCCCCAAGCTCCTTCCTCATTCTTCCCCTTTATCTTCCGCGTTTAAACAAGATGTACCTTCTTCTGACTTTCCTTTCCGTTCTTTTATGCATCCTCCGAGCCGATTTTCATTCCCCTTTCTTTCCGTTTCTTCCCTTTTGTGACCTCGTTCTTCTACGGTTCCCATCCCCCCCAGCAATTGATTCCTCCCCTTGGTGTTTTCCCTGAAGAATTTGGTGATGACCCCCTCCATATTTTTTAACCCTTTTTCTTCTTCCAACGACTTCTTTAATTTTTCTTTGGACTTTTCAGAAGTCCCCCTTTCATCTCTGCCTGTAGCCCCAAAAATCTATTCCCCCCGTTTTCTCCCCTCTTGTAATCCTCTTGCTGAGGTTTTGCATTTCTCTTTTTCTTTTCCTGAGATTGCCCATCCCCCCCCTTCTCGTTTGATGCATTACCTTTTCAGTAGAGTAGTTCCCTTTTCCCCCCCTTCCTTCATTTTCCCTTTTTCTAATCCCCCCCTCTGTTACCTTAAACTAGGACTAACACCACCCCCACCTTTTTCCTCTTTTTTTGGCACCCTCTTTTCCTCTCTCTACCTCTCGCCCTTCCAACTTTTGATTTGTGATTTCTCCTCATTCCCCTCTCATAGCTCCTTCCACTGGCTCTTTTCATGATCGTCGGGATACAACATTTAGGTTTCCCCCCCCTGATCCAGTTAGTTTCCTCCTCCCCAAACCAAAAGCCCACCAGACCCAACCCCGACTCTTTCCCATGTTTCTTCCATGATTTTCTTTTTTCTTTTTTTTGTTTTTGGATAGCAGGTCTGACCCCCCCCTTACGAATGTCCATGATATGACCGCCTCTGACCTTTCCCCCCTCCTCGGTTACCCCCTTACTTGCTGCGAACATGAATGGATTTTTTTTCCCCCTTTCCAACGAAAGTTCAGCCGAAGAAATGAGGAATGAAGCTAGTTCCTCGCCGTATCCTTCCTCTTCTTCTCCTTTTACCCCCCCCCTTCTTCCCCCTTGAGCCTGGGGCCCTCGCGAAAGCGAAACTTATTTAGTCCTTTCCCCCTAGATTGGTTTGGTTTTTTGTCTCTTCCCTTTGTTTGCTGACGGCGATTCCCTCAAGTTGTGTTCCCTTTTCCAGCAAGAATCCACTCCTTCCACCCTCATCCTTGAAATCCTTTCCTTCTCGCCATATTAAAGGTAGATACTAGGAATTTCACCCCAGACCAACTTTCGTTTTACCCTTTTTCACACAAAAGACAAGAGATTGAGGCTAACCTCTTGATGTTGCTCTTTTCTCTTTCATATAGTCATACTTTTAAAAGGGTTTTTAACCCCACCCCTTTCTCAATCCCAACTATTCCTCCAAAAGAAGGTTGGAATGGTTTCTTGGTTGTGTTACCCTCTCCCCCCTTTTTTATCCGGTTTTCCCCTGTCCTCTCTTTTCGGTACTAAAGTATACAAAACCCACACCCCCCCCCCCCCCCCCCCCCCCCCCCCCCCCCCCCCCACCCCCACACACTCCCAAACACCCAAACCCCCCCCCCCCCCCCACACCCCCCCCCCACGCCCCCCCCCCCCCCCCCCCCCCCCCCCCCCCCCCAAACCCCCTTTCCCCTACCGTAATCCCTCCACTTCCCTCCCCTTTCTTTCTAAATTTCCCTTTTCCCCTTCCACCTAGAATTCCCCCCCTTTCCATTTACTGTTTTTTTTTTGCAGGCAGGTTATATCTATATAGGAGCTTCCCCCCCATCCTTTTCCCCTTCTTTTTGGTGGTAATGACGTCTTTTTCTCCCCTAATGCATTAAACTTTCCCTTCGCCCCTCGGGACAATATCCTTTTTTCCTTCTTTCCTCCTTTACTACCATTTTCCCTTCACGTCGGAAAGAAGATTTCCCTCTTTTCCCCCCCCCAAATTTTTTCAACTGAGTCCAAACCCCTCCCCCCCCTAGATCTATTCTTACCGTGTACGTTTTCTAGGATTTTTTTATCCCTTCGGCCTACTTTTTTCCCTTTCCTTTATCCCGTTATCTCTTTCTCGTGTGTTATGGCACCCTCGACTCCCCTTTTCCGTTTTTTTTCATCAAACAAGGGACATTTTACATCCCCACCTTTCTTTTTCGTTTGTTCGTCTTCCATTTCTTCCTTTGACTTCGTCACATTAGACGTTGAATTCATGTACCCCCAGTTCCCCCCCTCCCTCCCAGAATGACTTGACATTCCCCTCCTTGGTACATATTTTTCGCCTATGCGCTTGTCAAGACTTGCCCCTCTTTCCGTCCTCCCCCTTGATCGTTTCCCCTTTTTATTTTGGAATGCATAGACAAGATTCTTCCCTCCCTTGGCCTTCCTCCCCAGGTCCTTCCTTTTCTCGGAGTTGTAGATATTGTATTCCTCCCCCTTTCCCTAGTTTCTTTCGTTTCCTCTTTTTTTTTTGACAGCAGAGAACCTTGCTTTATTTTCTCTTACCACCAATGAGCTTCCTACCCCCCTTGACGTTCAGTCCCGACCTCCCTTTCCCCCCCCCTTTGTGATTTATCAGCCTCCATGGCCTGTCCAAAATTTTCATTTTGCTCCCTTCCCTTTTTTATCACCCCCACCCCCCCCCTTTGTTTGAGTCTGGACACTGTACGCTTTCAAGTTACCCCCCCCCCATGGGTTAGAATTGAAAAAGCATCCTCCGCTCTCCCCCCTTTCCCTGGATTCTTCTTTCCACGCCTGTCCCCCGTCTTCCCCTCAGCTGCTGTCCCTTCCTCCCCCCCCTGTTGCCAGGCGAAAAGGACCTCCCCATGGACCTTTCCTTTTTTTTTCCAGTCCTTTTTCTGTCTTTTCCGTCTCTCACCGGGTAAATCCCCACCACTCCCTGTTTTTTTTGTATCTGTACGGGTCAACCCTATTTTCAACAAGTCCTACCTCTATCCCTAGCTACCCTCTCTTCCTTTCCTGCCCTTGCAATCATGCTTCCTCAATGAGATATTCTGAGTTTGTTCCCTTCCATCCCCTATGATCATCCTCTTTTTCTTTTTCCCCCCTTTTTAGGTGAGCCTCGTATCCTCCTTATTTTAACTCCCCCCAAAACCTCGCATTTGACCCCGACAAAAATGTTATCCTTTTTTCTTTCCCTCATCATCCCTCTACCCATACCCCTTCGTCTCAACCTCTCTCCCCACCCCTCCCCCTGCTTGAGTCGTGAGAGAGTCTCTCTTAAAGTCCGGCCCTAAACATCCCAACCCCATTACTCCGCCCCGTCCGTTCCCCACCCCCACCGCGCCTGCCCCCGTCACTTCCCCCCGTCCTTAGCCCACTCCTCCCCCTCCTCACCCTCTCTCCCAACTCTTTCACCCTTCCCCCCCATCCTCTCCCTACAATCCCATCTCCCACCACCCCCTCCCATACTCTGTCCTCATCCTCCCTCACCCGTTCCACCCCCGCCCCTCCCCTCCGTCCCCATTCCCCCTCACTTCCCTCTCTCATTCTCTCACCACTTCCTTCCCCACTTCTCCCCCCGCCTCACCCCTCCTCCTCATCCCACCCATCCTTTTCACCTTGTGACTTTTTTCTTACCACCCCCTCTACGCCTGTCCCTCTACACACAACCTCCCTATGTGTCATTATTCATCCATACAGTTACCCCCCTCCCCCTGATCAGGCAGTCCGTTACCTCCTGCAGCCGAGTTTCTGACCCTGACTTTTCCCCTTCTCTCTTCCCCCCCACCCCTGAAAAGATCTCTACCAAGAGTTCCCGTCCTTTTCCAACTGTTGTTCAGTCCCCCTCCCCCCCATTCTTCCCTTATCAATACCCCTCCCTTTTTTCTTTGTTTCGAGTCTATTCCCTTAAGAATCATTCCTTTTTTTTGGTCCGTTGTACCCCCCTCCCCCTTACGTGCCCTTTTTTTTCCCTCCTAGTTACAATGAATCTATTCTTTTTTGGTCGTTCTCCTCCCCTTGTCCCAATTATTCAAGTCTCTTCCTTCCGGGGCCTTCTCAGAATTCTTTCCATTTTCTTCAGTACCTCCTTTGTTTCTCACCCCACTGGGTTTCCCTTCCTTGGACCCCCTCATCCCCTTCTCCACTGAATTCACTCTTTTGTTGCGTCTTTTTTTTTTCCTCCCCCTTTTTCGAGTTTTGTCTTCCGGAGCAACGCTGATCTTCTCAGCTCCTAGTCTCTTGATGCCCCCTTCTCTTTTTTTTTGCACCCATGGGAGTCTCTTGGGAGGTTTCCTTTCTTCCTAGTCCTGACCTTAGGTGCTTTTTTACTATAAGTCCCCGAATTATATTCTTCTTCTACTGCAATTCTTTTTTTTTTCCTCGTCCTGTCCTCATCTCTCGTAGTTTCCTCTCTGATTGTCCCTTGTTTTTTCAAACCCTTTCAATTCTTCCTTCTTCCATGATTTATTGTCAAAACCAGAGCCGGGTCTTCCTTCCCCCCCATCCCGGCTTGATGACCCTTGTTTCTCTTCCCTTTTTGTACATTTTCTTCTCGAATCCTATTTTCCTTGGTAGCCTTTAAGACGAGCTGTGGGACCCCTTCAGCTTGGAGAAGTTCTCTCCCCCCCTTCCGTTGGTTCGTAGAATTCTTTTTTAGGACTTTTATTTCCCTTAGAACCCCTTCCTTTTTGACTTTTCTCTTCTCTTAGATTAAATATTGACCCCTCCTTTTAGAACTTGGTACAGTGAATCTTCCCTTTCTGGACCCCTTTCCTATTTCTTTCCCCCCATTCTGTTACATTCCGTTGGGCTCCTTCTTCTTCATCCTTTTCTCTGTAGTCCTAGTAAAAGTATCCGTCAGGCGACAGGGAACCGACTCTTTTTCTTCTTTGTCCCTACAATTCTTCCCTTTCTCAGTCATACCCTCGCCCCCCTGAGCGCGTCTTCCTGGACCCCGCTTAAATTTCCCGCGGATTTCTTGGTCTCCCCTCCCCTGCCAGGGAACACTAAATTTCTACCCCCTTTTCCCCTCCCTGCCCAATTCTTCCCTTTGTCATAGGAATTACCAAGTCGTGCTTCTTTTAATATTAACTTTAAGGCTGTGAATTAGCCCTCTCTGCTTTTGCCCCCCCCCCCCCAACCGACCCCACCCCCTGAGCCGCGACTCCTTTTTTTTCTCTGTCGTTTCCTCCCTGACACGTCAATGTTTCTCCCTCAACTTGGGGTTTTTCCGTTTTGGGGATTTTTCCTTCTTTGTACCCTTTTTTTTCCCCTTCCTTCCCCAGCCCGCAGCTATTCTCCGTATCTCCCTTCGGAATGTACTAAACCCTCTTGCACCGCCCAAATGGTTTAATTTTTTCATATTCTCTTTTGTTTTCTTGTTGGTCTTGCCTTTTTTCACCATGAGCTTTATAACCCTTTAGATTTAGCTTTCCTGGTTTATTACCCTCCTTCCCTCAACATCAAGGGGGATTATCTGGTACGGACGTTCGCCCTTCTTCCTTTTCCCTACCCCCCCCCCCCCCCACCTGATTTTCCTTTCTTTTTTGCACGTCCAGCATCTACCCCCATTAGAGACACCAAAGGCCCTTTTTTCTTATGCGTCATCCCTTCAATTCAACGATTTCTCTCTCCCTTTCCTTTCCCCCGATTTTTACTTCTTTCTTCCATGGGAAGATATAGGGACCTCCCCTTTGAAAGTTAGTTATCCTCAAAAGCCACCCCTCTCCCCCCTCCCCCCAACCCTACCCCCTTCCCCCAGAAGAATCTCTCCCGGATATTTATGTTGATTTTTTTTCCCCCTCCCCGCTGATTCCCCCCCGAACTATTCCGACTCGGTCTTACGGGACCCCCTACTTTTTTTTTCCCCTCCCCCGGCGCACTGCTTTCTTCTTATTTACCCTGGTAACCTGCACCCCCCCCGGTAGTTCAAGGTCTATCCATTTGTGGCTCCTTGCTCCTCTTTGAGTTTTAGGAGCTGCGCGATGGCCTCCCCCCCACCTTTTTTTCCCTTTCTTATGCGCTCCTCTCTCTCCCTCCCCCTTCCAAAACCTTTACTTCCATACCCGTTGTGTTCTAGCTAACTTTTTAAGTTTTTTTTTTCCGTGTGAGCCCGGTTTGGTTTTCACCTCTTTGCAATCCGCTCCCACGCTTCTGCTTCTCCCCCCTCTCCCTTTCTTTCCTTCTTTTTTCCCTTTTCCCTTCCCTGTCTTACCCCCCCCCGCACAGTTCTTTTACAGACGCTCCTGATATGTAATTTTCTTTAGGTAATATATTAAGCCGCCGTCCCCTTCCCCCCCCCCAACCCTTCCTTTTCACCCTGATTCCCCGTTGGCTTTGTGCCGGCTTTCTTTTTTGTTTGTTGATAACTTTCAGCCTGGCTGGTTAAATGACCGACCTCCTCCGACCTCCCATCGCCCTTCCCCTGAGCCTATGACTTTTTCCCCCGTCAGTTATCCTCGATTTTCCTTCCCTTTTTCACTTGGACGTAGTTTTCAGTTCTATTTCTTCCATCTTTTCATGGACGTTTTTTCCCTATTGAGTCCTTCCTCTCTACCTCTTCCTATTGTTTACCTTCCGGGCCATAGACCCCGTTTTCTTCGTTTTCTCCCGAAAGGTCCATTTGACCTTTTTCCCTCCCTGTTTATTAATTTCCAAGATCCAACCCCCCCTCCCAACTCCCCTAGTTACCCTCTGATTAAATACCCGGGATGTTTTATAAGCCTCTATTGAACCCCTCAGCTTTTCTATGACCCGCTATTTTTTTCTGCCGGCAATCACCCCCCCACCACACACCCCCCACCCCGCCTCAAACGACACAACACAACCCACACTGTAGCCCCCCCCCACCCCCCCTCCCCCCCATACCACCAACCCAACCCCACCCCCCCCCCACCCCCCCCCCCCCCCCCCAACACCTCCCCCCCCCCCCCCTGACCAGCCCCCCCTGACGTCAAACCCCCCAACCCACAAACCACACAACCCCCCCCCCCAAACCACGCACACCACAATACAGACCCACCAACCCCACACCCTAACCACAAAAGCCCTCCCCCATCCCACAACCCCGCCCCAGCAAAACCCCCCCCCCCAAAAACCACACCCACACCACACCCTCAGAGACCCTCAAAACCATTCCAACCCACAACGGACCACGGCCAACCGGCACCCCACACCCCCCACACACCCCCCAACCCACACACCCCCCCCACCCCCCCCACTCCTCCCCCCCCCACCCCCCCCCCCCCCCCCCCCCCCCCCCACCCCCCCCCCCCCCCCCCCCCCCCCCCACCCACCACACCCCACACCCACAACACAAACCACAACCCCCCCCCCCCCCCCCACCCCCCCCACCCACCCCCCCCCCCCCTCAACCCCGAAACCCACCCCACCCCCCCCCCACACCACCCCCCACCCCCCCACCCCCCCCCCCAACCCTCAAACACCCCCCCCCCTCCCCCCCCCCCCCCCCCCCCCCACCCCACACACCCAAAACCCCCCCCCCACATGAGCAGGTAATTTTCCTTCTGGTCTGGCATCCCCCCTATTCACCCAACCCTTCGCCATTGATGTCCCTTTGACTTGGCGGCGTCACAGAACCATAATCCAGCGCAGTGGCGATCAGCCAGCCCGCATTTCGACATTTTTCCCCCTCTTTTTCCTTGTGGCCAACCTTATTTCTGGAATAGGGACTTCTTTTGTATGTTTTAATTGGTGAATTGATACAACTCTTGAACCTCTTTTTCCTTCCGCCTTTCGATCATTTGGCGTTCTTTTTTTCTTTGTATCCCCCACTTTTCCCCAGATCCAAATAGTAGTCCAGGTTTTTTTTCTCTGGAGGCTAAGAACCCTGGCGAGAGATACTTAGCGGTTAACGTGGCGTTCAGCCGCCATCACTTGCTGATGTCGGGAGCTCACATGGACACTATGTACACCCAATGCCTCACCAGGTGCGCCCTTTGGTGATAAGTAACTGAAAGTCATCTTCTCTAAGTTACCACGATTTGGTTCTCCTGTTCATAAAATCTCTTTCCACAACTTTTTGTAACTTCCCACAAAATGGCTTCTCATTTCCGCTTCTACCCTGTTGCCCCCAAACCTGTCTGTTCTTCGGACCAACGGCTAGGACCAGTCCGGTTATCCATGGAAGTTGGCCAGAGAGCAGATGTTAGTTTTTTGTCATTTGGTTCCGGACGTGCCTGGGTGCTTTCCCCGGTGCACCACGCAGAGTTAGACGACACGACGCTCTTTTGCGTTTCGCCTGGACAAACCCATTGATATGATCGATACCCCAATTTATGCGACAAGACCCTATGATCCTTCCCTCTTTCTCACCTACTTTGCCTGGCGCTCAGCCACGAAATTCTCCACAGTTCCTAACAAATCCTGACAGATGCTGGCTTTCTGGATATGGTTGCGAGAAGTATATCCTTCAAACCTCTGCCCGCGTCTCCAACCATTTGACCAACGCAACAGTGGAAGTTGGCCCAAATTTCTTACATCGCAAACGCCCCCCAACCCTTACACCCCCCCCTCCCCCCCCCCCCCCCCCCCCCCCACCACCCCAAACCAACTCACCCCCCCCCCCCCCCAATCAATTTTTCATGTTTGCAGTCCCCAACCTTTCCCGATCCGAGGACCGTTTTAGACCTCTTGCTTTGACGACCTTTCAATAACATTATTCGCCCTTTTCCTTGAGGCCGGAAGACCTTTCAGGCGTTTCTGTTCCAAATTACCAACAGGACTGTTAATTCTAGTTCTGTTTGTTGAGAGAGATGCGGCCCTGCATACTAGTGTCAGGGCTTGGAATGTTGTCTTAAATTACGTTAAGGTATTTACGATCGTCTTTTAATCTTTTTTGTTTGGCTGATCTCTTTTTGAAACTTCCCTCTCTTGCTTCGTGGTCTGTAGACTTCCTACTCCCAGAGGAGTCGTCTTGGTTGTGAATTTTTTTTAGTTAGTCCTGCAATGTGCAGCCCAATGTCGATGGTCCGAGAACTGTTCGCCCTTACTGGGGTTCTTGTCCGATCTTCCTGTGTTTTGGTTTTGTTTCCGTAGCGTCTTGCCCACCACTTGTATGCCATCGGCATTGCTGGACACGGGCGCGGGTGTGGCTCCTCCTCTTTGCTAAGCGTTTTTATCATAGCATGTAATTCCTTCAGATAGGGCCGCCTGGCTTCCATCGTTGCTTTTTTCTGATTCGCTTTTTTTTCGCTCGTTTCAACCGTTTGACGCCCAGCGTTGAGAATGATTTAGCTTGAAAATCTTTCGCACTTTTTGTGGCCCACTTTCCCTTTTTTTATGCCCCGGCCCGGTCCCTGCCAGGGGGTCAGTTTGAAACTCCTACACTGGTTGTTCAGGTCTTGGTTTTTTTTTTTTTTGTGGCAACAATTCAGATTTCTTTCGAGTCAAAGTGGTTTTGCCCCCCCCGCTGTGGTTACGCACGTTGGGTGGAGAGACCCGTTTCGTGCACCCCCCCATGACTTACTGTTTTTGCCTCCCCACTGATCTTCCTTTCCAGATCTTCGCCCACCGGTCACATTTTCCATTTTAAATGGAATGTAACAAACTTTTTTCTCCTGTTTCTTTTCTTTTGCCGCGCTGCGTAGTAGTAGGTTGCCGTCCCTTGACCCTTACCTGCCGGATTTAAGCAGCCCTTCTTCTCATTCTTTAGGTTTCCACCCTCCCCCTCTTTTCGCCGCGCCAGTCTTCCCATAGAGCAGGACAGAAGGTACACTCTGAACTTGGTCCCTTTTTCCTTTCCTTTTTCCCCATTCCCCCCACTTCCCTCCAGGCATTTCGACGTCCTTCCAATTCCAGGGGTGTCGTCGGTTTTTATTTACAACCTCTTTCATGCTTGATAACTTGGATTTATCTCCCCTTCCCCCCTTCTCATTAACTCCCCTTCCCATGTTTTTTCGGTGACGGCCTAAGGAGCTTCCTAACAAGAGAGTGCTGATGGTGGTACTCCGTGGGCTCCCTCCCTTTAGAACCCTTCTTTTCTTCCAGTCCTCTTAGCCTTCTCAAATTTATTTCCTTCCGTACTTTAAGGTTCACGTCTCCCCCCTATAACGTCTCCTGAAATTCCTTGATTCTTTTTCTTTGTCTTTTGTTTTTTTCTTTTTTCTTTAACTTGTTGTAAACCCTTTTCTAGGTTCGACTTCTCTAGTAATGAGTACCCTTTTCCTTAACCATTATTTAAAAATCGAGAGCCAATAGGACGTTTCTCCCCTCCCCCACACCCCCCCCCCCCCCCTCCCCTTTTCCGAGCGTCTCCGCTCCCCCCTCTAGACTGGAACCCCCTAAGGCCAAATTCCGTATGCTGATCCTTGACCTCCGATTCCAATTCTCTGGGAATGATCGTAGCCTTTTCTGGTACCCCCCCCCCTTACTGATGCGAAAACGGTCTTTTCAATAGAAGCAAACAGCATTCCCCTTCCCCGAAGCGTATCAAATTGAAGCTGGTCCTTTTTTTTTGACCTTTCCCCTTCTCCCTTCTCTGTACGATCCTCCCTCTCCTTCTTCCCCAACCCATCCGCTCTCACGTCGGGATGAGGGCGGGTTGAGTCCTGGTCACTAACCGTGGACCCGCTTTAGGCTGACCCTAGGGATAGAGTTTTTCTTTTTTTCCCCCTTCCCCCACTGCGCGGATTTGACCCTCTCTTCCTTTTCCCTTTTTCTTTTTCCGGGCAGACGCGCCCGGCCAGCGTACCCCCACT
>Ga0179591_1305844_pt1 | contig 22305 bp, 38 predicted proteins | sample CZOMad2_1_08_16f_FD_182891 | JGI IMG/M metagenome (GOLD analysis project Ga0179591, IMG submission 182891) | Vadose zone soil fungal communities from Angelo Coast Range Reserve, California, USA - CZOMad2_1_08_16fungal (PacBio error correction) | ecosystem: Environmental > Terrestrial > Soil >... | reverse complement strand
AGTTTCTATCTTTCTCCGTCAGGGTATGCCCCCCCCGGAACGGGCTCGAAGACCACCCGAGGTTGACCATCTTTCGGCCTCCGACTGGAGGCCTTCCGTGTGGTGACGAAAGAACCCCTTTGGTTTCCTTGTGCTCTGTTTGCGAGTTGAAATTTGTTGCCCCCCTACTTCCTGTCATTCTCCCCCCCCCCAAGACATCCTTTAGTGGGACCAATTTCACCCCCCCCCAAACGAGCTTTCAAGCGAACCGTTTGTCCTGCTCAAAAATTTTTCACCTGATGCTTTTTTACGCAGATCCACCCCCCAAAAAGATTCTTCTAAGCGCCCTTTGCGCACAGGGAATTTTTTCATTTTCTCCCCCAGTTCACCGTGCGCCGCAACCCCCTGCTTCGTCGGAAGAAAGGAAGACCCTTTCCTGATCCCTGTCGCGAACAAACTTTGTCGTCCTCCTGCACTGTGACCTCTCAAACTCCCATTCTGAATTTTTCACTTCAGCGGTGTCCCTTTTTTTTTTTTAAATTTAGTTCGCTCTCCTATTTGTTGACCACTGCAAGCCCCGACAATGAGTCGGAATACGGCCCCCCTCCAAAACCCTTTTCTTTTTCCTTCTAGTCTCTTACCTGCAACCCTTCACCCCTAGAATTCAGCCGCCTGGCTCTTCCCCCCACTTGTTCAGTTCCCCTAAAGGAACAAATCTTTTAGCACCTCTTCAACCCCCCCCCAGCTTCCCATTCCGCCTCTTACCGGCCACCTTCTCGGTATCTTCCCCCCCGCAAAAAAATGTTCGCGTAGAGTCATTCATATTTCGCCCCCGACCTTCTTTCTGAATTTTCTATCGGAATCACCTAGGAATGGATGTTTTTTTGACCCGACCATCCGAAAGAGTATTTTTTGAAGTCCTCCTTTTCCCGGATTTTTCCTTCCTTCGTTCTAATCGCCTTGTTCGGGTTGAACTTTAATTGTTTTTCCCCCATTTCCCACCCCCAGGACTCCCATTCGTCCTGGGCCCTCCTCAAACTCCGCCCTCCTCGTTTCACTTATCGTCGCAGCGGCCTTCCCTAAAATCGCTCCCCTGTAACGGACTCTGCCTAGTTTACTCCTGAGACTACGTCCCAACGGGACTGTCTCCCCTAATTTTCTTCCCCCCCCCCCCTGTTTCGGATCTGCCCCCAGTTATGATTGAGATAATCCTTGCCACTTTATGTCGTCCAGATACGTAAAATCCTTTACGAAATAGTGACCATTTCAGAATTTTTGTATTTTCCGTTCTACCCCCGTTCCTGCCCCGATCGACAGAGTGGCTGCTTTTGTTTTATTCCCCCAGTTTTTTCAACCCTTCCGTGGATAGTCCTCTCCCTTACCTTGATTTCTTTTTCTTACGCGCGATATTCCCGATTTAGGTAGTTTTTCCATTCGCCCCCGCTGCGAGGCTTTGCCGTGAGCGGTCCCAATTCTGTCCCCTTTTCGTATTTCTGTGAGCGTGCGTTATGAGGGGAAAATGGGGCTTCTTCCCCCAACTTCCATTAACAGATACAGCTCGCGGCATTTTTCCCTTTTTAAAGTTCACAAATCAGTTGGACCCTGAATTTTTGATCATTTTTTATCTAAAAATCCTTTTAGGCCCCAAGCCAAAACTTCACCAAATCACCTACCCTCACCGAATCCCCCCCTAGTAACGAGTGCTCCATCATCCACCCCAGGGTTTTTTTCGGGTTTTTTTTTTATAGAAAGGTTCTGGCGAGCGTTCTTTTTTTGTCCCCCCTTCCCCCCCTCGGATCTGTGTTAACATCGGCAAGTTGACCTTCCATTCTATTTTTTCTCCAATTCGCTGAGGTCCGTCCGCCTCAAACAATTTTTTCGGAGGTACCCATCTTTCAACTTAGTCTAATTTATTCGTCTCAATTCGCGCAATCTTTTTCTTCTTTTTTCTTTCGATTTGAGATCGCTTTCGGAATTTGCCAATATGATATGGCGCTCCTGCCCTTGAATTGGCCAATACGACAAAATTTCAGTGACTGGCATCTCGCCGTACAGTATCCCCCCCTTTCACGATTTAATATTGACGATTGCAGTTACATTTGCCCTTGGTCCCCCCACGGAACCAATTTCCTTTATCAATGTAATTAGTCAAACCACCTTTTGATTATTTTCCGTGAATTGTGGTGGCTGTCGTGATTGATTTTGTTCGTTTTTTTTTCCCCAAGGATGTTGCTCTTCGAATCCTTCTGAGTGTTCAACACTTCATTGAGTTTTTCCCCCCATTTCCCCGCGCGCTCACCGAGCTGCGGTCGTCCTTTCTTTTTTCCCTGGCCGAACACCTCCACCCATTGGCCCCAGTAAATTCCTCCCCCAACTCCCAAGCCGGTGCGCCCCTCTTTGGCGTCTTGATGCTTACAAACTCAGTACCCATCCGTCAACCCTGACCCTGGAACGCAAATATGAGCTTTCTCAGCTCCAATTCTTCCCCCCTTCTTCCAAGGCCATTTTTTCCAAGGCCTTTTTTTCTCCAGGCGTCCCTCCCCGCACCCCTCCCTGGCGTGAAACCAGGCTCCTGATGAAATCTAAGGAAGTTTTGCGCAAGACCAAATTTTTTTTGGCAATTTGTGTCTTTTTTTAGGTCATCCGTATTCTGAAGTACACTCTTCCCCCCCTTGCGGAGCTAGGGACATTGCACGGACTACCCTCCCTTTTTAGAAGTTCTCTCCTTTTCCTGTTTCGCGCTCTCCCCCTTTCTTGCTCTTTATAATACGTTACCGCGCTATCATGGACCCCCTCTTCCCCCGCTCGGTATAATTGTCGCGCCTAGTCTTATGGGAGTTCGGGCGAGGAAAATGTGAAAAACACGACCCTCTCTTGTACCTCTTTCCCGTTTTCCCAACCCTGATTTATCTGCTATTAGCAACCTGTCAGTGTTCTTCTTCTCCCGCGAGCGCTAGCGTTCAAAGCATACCCCCAGGAGACGTGGGATTTAAGCCCTCACTGCCCGAAGTTTTCTGCGTTGAGACCCTTTCCAGTGCTACCAGCGGTTGTCGGTGGGAAGACATTCCTTTCTTTTTCCTCCATCGGACGGTCTTCCTTTGCAATTTCGCGGTGAACTTTCGACACCTTATTTCCCTTCTGACTAAAGAAATTGGATCCCTCCTCGTTCCTTTTTCTTTTGGTTCAAGGGCGGGAAACATGACGTCGCCCTTTTTTTTCTGAGAATATTTGGGTTCCCGCTATTCCGACAGATTGGTGATTTAAACCACCATACTACTCGATCCTTAAGAACAATTGACTCCCAAGCTTTTTGAACAAACTGATGAAGTCATTTTCTACAGTTTTTGTTTTTATGGACGAATTGAAACTTGCCTTCTTTGAAAAGCGCCTCTGGTTTTTAGATCCGGAGCTCGAGAAATTTTTGAATTTCCTTTTAAGAGCCCAAACATCTGTTTTTCACGCACTTCCACATTAACTTGCTGAGTCCCCCCCCCCCCCCATTGCCACTGACGTGTCTCAAAGTGACCCCCCCCCCCCCTCCAATATCTTTCTGTGGTCTGTCCTTCAGAAGCAAATCGTCCTTCATTTTGAGGATTCCAATCCTTTCCCCCCACGTTCGCTTGACCCTTCGCAGTGTTCTCTATCTTTTTTTTTGTGTTCCCCATCTGACTAAATGTTTTCTGGTTTCCCCGAACAGCAGCTGTGTCCGAATGATCCGTCTGCACTAGCCCAAAACCTTAGTCTCACGCAAACATGCATTTGTTTCCCCTTTTTTTGAAATCCCCACAACAACTTTCTTTCTAAGTCGTTATGCTTTTCACCAGTCACCTAAAAGCGAATTTGGCTCGTCGGCTGTGCCGTGATCATTCTTTCGAGCAAAACTTTTACCCGATTATATTTTTTCACCTCGTTTTGTGGACTTTTTTACGAAGATTTTTCAGATAATAAGTTAGTCTCAATCCACAGTCCGGCTCGCACAGGAACAATTCCTTCTCAATTAACTTTTTTAGTGCACTCACGCTTTTTTCTTTTTTTTTTGCCTTGTTCTTTTGTGGCCTCCTGAAACAAAATAATGTTTAGTTGCTTCCCCTGTTTTTGCTCGTTTCCCCCTAACATCGCTTGACGTTTCCCAAATCCCCTATTTCCTGACAAATGAAAATACTTTTTTGATACCCCTCCTGCCTCCAATCCAACTGCGCCTGGGTACGACTTCCCTTTTTTTTCACCTGGCGCAGAAAAATGTCCCCCTAATATTTCACAGGATCCGTTCAGATCAACACACCAGCTCCTCCACCCTTGAAACAAGTTCATTGACTTCTTCCCCCCCCCCCACATGCGTTTTTTTCGCACTGAAACCCAACCAACCGCTTTTTGCTTTCCCCCCATTCCTCCCGTTTCCGCTCTCCAGCGCTCCCCCCTTCAAACAACCCTCCCCGTAGTCTTTATGAATGAGGCGATGCCTTTTCCTGTCCACCAACTGAAGCTTGACTTCAGCGGTTCAAAATCCATGTGAGGTCCCCTTATTTCCTGTCTTTCGCCGAGTATTTGTTCCAGGCCCTCCCGTTAAATTGCTTCGTAATCGACCCTCCCCAATAGAGGACGTGTCCCCCTATTTGGCTTCCTCTGACTCCAACACCTTGAAAACCGATCCCAAAGACCCTTTCCCGCGACGGCGTGTCCACTTGGCTTTTCATCTTTGAAATTCAAAAAATATTGGATTGCCCCTCAAAAGGTTTTTTTTTTTCCCCTGCGTCCTCCTCTATTTCTTGAAATTGGAGCTTTTTTTTAGTATTACCCCCCTCCCAAAACCGCGAGTTCGAGCAAATCATATTGAGAACCTTCCCCTTCTTTCCCCAATGTCTCCCTCGCTCATACCACCCCGTCTAAGAATGCTTAACGATGAAAGACCCTCTGCTGTAGGTACCCCGTAGGATGATTAGTTGAGCTTCACGATTACCCCCCATAGCCCGTTTTTCGTAGTTTGCACGTCTTGTTTCCTCCTTTTTTTTAAAATTCGCCGAAAAGTCATGAAACCTCTGGCTCCCGCAGACGTCATCCGGCGTTCAGGTATTTTTCCGTGAAATTCTCGTTGTACCCACGCTGTCTTCTAGTTTTACTACCGAAACCGCCGGCTCTACAGTTCCCAAATGTTCGGATATGCAGTTTCCTTGAGATAAACGTCCTTTTTGACCACCCGCGTTCTCTTCCTGGATCCCCATTTAGAAAACACTCACTGCACCTCCTTTTGATTGTATTTTTACAAAGTCTGTCCAGATTTACCATTGCCTCCGTTTGTTTCTTTTGAATTCCCCTTTTGAACAACCCTTGCCCTTTTTTTTCTCCGAATGCTTATCTGAAAATTTTTTCTGTTCGCTTCCTTCATTCGTGAGATTGCGGTTACAGTTTCTTTTTCCATCGCATGATCCTTTGTGATGTGATGACCATCGCCTCCAACTCCCTGCGCATGTCCCCTTCCTTTGATTGGTTTTCGGGGTCCCCCCAGTCCCGGCAAATTCATCCCACGTGTCCCTTTCCCGTCCGAGACTTTCCAGCGCGTTTATCAATTTTTCAACAACCTCCCAATTGATTCATCGTCGAACAACGAAGTCACTTTCATTTTCGAACGATCAAACCTTTCCATAACCCATACAAATCACTACCCTCACCCCAGAGACACAATTCCCCTTCGCGAATCTGACCCTTTTTTCATAACTTTGTCTCAGTGATAACTCTGTTTTTTTTTTTTGATCTCACTGTTTCGATAAATCGAGCAAGCTTGCAAGCGCCGATGCCTAGTTTTTACCAATTTTTTAGAGGTCAATCCACCTAAAAAATGTCTTCCTTGGACCCAGCATGAATAGCGTTAATCAATCAGGATTTCTGCCAATCGCGTTCTCTATTTTGTCTTCCTGTTGGTTTTTTTTTTTTTTTTTTTTTTTGAGCTAGCTTTGCCGCATTGCGCTCAAAGGATTGCTTTTTCCTTTCCCCTGACGAATTTTTAAAATCACGAAACTTCTTCTGGCATCTCGCGCGCACTTTCCTACCAATTTTCTTCATATGAACTTGTCATTCCCACATTGACGGCAAACATCACCCTCTCGTCCTCCCCTTCCCATCAACCATTTGCTCAAACCCCCAACTTTCCTTTCCGAATGGCCCCTATTGTTCTCTGTATGATTTGGTGATTTTTTCTGTTTGCTACAGTTCCTTTGCGCGGCTCCATTCGTTCAGTTGCCCCCAATTCCGGTGTTAATCCCCCCCCCTTTCTTTTAAGTGACTCTCTTCAAATTCCCAGCTTTCTTATTTTCTTTTAATTGCCTCTCCGCCCCCCTTTGGCCCCGCCACCCTAAAGAATTTTGGGCGGTAGGCTCTTTTTTTTCCCACACGCCGCTCATCGCGAGGCTCCCGCAATATGACCCCCTGTCGGCATTTTCATCTTCGTCCCTCTTTTCCCCAACCTGTAATTCAAGGCATTTTTCGCTGGGAGTCAGGACGTTTTGATTCCATTTTCTACTAGGTACCCCCGCGAAACATCCGTTCCCCCGAAGGAACGTTTAACATCACAAATTCTCTCGTTCCCCCCCCCTCGTTTTTTTTCGGATTTCTCCGTATTAGGACCTTACTCGGTACGTCTTTTATCTCCACTATGCCCCACCCACTTTTGCAGTTTCGCCTTCGGTTTCGCGCCCCGCCATTTTTTCTATCAGCCTGTTTCCCTCTAGACTGACTGACTTAGGTCCTCCTCCGGATTTCGCGCCTCTGTGTATGTTCTCCCTTTGGTCTTTAGAAGACCATGTTGAAAACCCCCATAGTGTGTTTTTTCCCGACCCCAGTATTGAACTTCCTCCTTTTCATGCTCGTGCCTGACGTTATGATCTCCTTTTTTTTGAATAGAGTTCTAAACCCAAGGACCTCTTTTTTATCCACTCCTTGAAATGCCCGAATCTGGGTTTTCTTCCTTAAATTCTCTCAGTTTCCCCCGTCGGTTTTGAACCCGGACCGCCCCAATTTTCCCCCCCTGGGGGACTTCCTCTATTGGACATTGGTGTTCACATGCTCCAATATTTTTTCCCATTATGAAAGGCCCCAGAATTGTCCCCCGCGCTCTCGTAGTTTTTATCATGTTGGGTTCTGCGGGAAAAGACGTCGCCCCAAAGCGACGACTGGCGTTGCCCTCATATGACCCCCCCTTTCGGGTAAACTACGCGAGACCCGTCAATCCTTTCCTACATTGATTGTGTGCCCAGTGCTCCTCCCGCAGTGCTTTTTTTTGCTGCCGACTTTTTTACAAGGCATCCCCCCTCGTGCAGGAAGACGAGATGTTTTATCTATTCCTTGACCTTTTCGAGTCATACCTCAACGCCAAAGATTTTGCGTACACCACAAATGACATTTGAGAATGACCCCTTAAATCGCGTCAACTTCAGAGAATCTCCTTTTTTGGCCTCTGGACCTATTACCCCTCCACAGTTTTTCGCATCTTGCGGAGGACCATTTATTCCAACTTCGAGTGACAAAGTCTCCCAAGTTTCTTCTTTTTTCGCGCGGGCCCGCACTACTTCATTTGGTTCATCCCCCTAGCCACACCCGTGTTCACCAGACCTGAAGCGCACCCCATCTGTCTCCCCGCAAACGACTTTGGATTTCGGTAACCCCCCCCCAAAGTACCAGTCTTGATGGCATTTCCCAAGTTCATTTTGAAAAAATACTTTGGGTCTCCCCTCTCGGTCAATTTGAGTGCTATTTTGCTTCCCTTCAAGAAATAGTCGTATCCCTAATCCGTTTTGTTCTTTTTTCCTCTTTTTGAGCTTTTTGCTTCGATAATCCGTCCTCACGGCACAGTCCGGATACGGCCCAACTTTTTTCTTTTTGACCCTTTGGCGCGCGACTGGGTAATGATCTCTTCGTGTTGTTTGGTGACCTGAAACCTTCAAATCCTGTTGGGGAGACTATGTTTTCTTAGTGTCCCTTTTACCCCTTCGCTACGACGTCTTTTTAGTCTTCCCACAGAAAAATCCTTTAGTTCCGCCCCCCCTGGCGACTCCAAATCCCACACCTGCTCCGGGTCCACTCGAACCCTTGGAATACATTGATACGCAATTTTTCCCGACGATTTTCTGCGAAGGTCGTCCACAAAAATCTTTCTCTTCCTTCCCCCTTTCGTCCCCAATTTTTTTCTTTTTTCCACCGCATATTCCTTTTTCTAAGAACAAAAACCGGCTTATTTCGGACCTCCTAACCCGAAAAGTTATCCCTTCCGTCGCTCCAACTTTCTTCAATGAAAGGACTTGATTCCCACTCCCCCATCGTACCAAACGCCTTAGAATGAATGCAGTCCCGTTTCAAAAAGCTTTGGTACCCCGGGTCTTCCCCTTCTTTTCCTAGTTATTAAGTATTTGTTCCAGAACATTGTCCCTCGCGGTGTCCCTTTTGCGCCCAAAAACCTTCGGAGTTCCCCTTGGGCTACAGTCCTTTTCTTCTTCCAAACCCCCGGGAGTGCCCAGCGAACGCAGCGAGGTTTCAAGTGCTTCTCACTCTTTTCAAGGACACACTCTTTTTTTAGCTTTTCCTAGTTCACTTTTTTCATTCCGACGCTAGGTTCCCTGCCCCGGGTTTTATTCCCCACAAGCAACCCTGATTTTTCGTTTGCTAGAGTTTACCATTCATATTTCGCCTCCTCCGCTTTCCCGGGTTTATCGGACATCCCATTTTCGTAATTGATGGATTTTCACAAGATACTCAGAAGCAGTCCTTTCGCCCTCTGCCGATAAGTTTTCACCCGGGCATATTCCATCTCCTTTTTGTGTTCTTCTTTTAGGGTGTCCCATGTTCTGCTCCCCACCCTTCGCATTACAAGTAATCAAACTGATCGCGCGACCCAGTAACGCGTATTCCTCGGGTGCAGTCGAAATCGCGAGGTAACACTTCCATAATCCGGTCCATTTACGTTCCCTAACCGAAGAGCGCGACGTCAGAACACCTTTTTTCTGTTCAGGAATCATGTCCTTGAGATACTCCCCGTTCAAACTTTAAGTAGGATCTTCCCATCCTCCTCCCCATTCCTCCCCCCCACAAAGATTTGTCACCTGGAAGAATTTTTTCTTATTTCCCCTTTTGAATGCTAAGTGAACTCTTGTCGTTGAGTTAGTATGTTATCCTTTTACATCCTTAAAAGTAACGTCCTTTCACTCTCCATGCTTGAGCTTAATTTGTTCGCCTGCTTTCGGTTTTTTTTTTTCATTTTTCATGAACGATTGCTTGTCGGTTACTATCCAGGATCTAGTGCGTTAGTTTTCCAAAATCTCCCTCCCCCCCCTCTGAGCCCGTGGACTTCTTATTTTTACTTATCTGGAGTCAAATGTTGCCCCCCCAGGTCGGCATTCCAACGTGGCCTCCTCTCCTGAAGGTCCCTTAGAGTTCCCCCTGTCCAAAACCCCATTCTTCCGATTTTTTCAGTCCCTTTTTTCTTGAATGAGCGATCAAACTCACTTTTAGCCCAACACAAACCCTTCCTAAACGCCCATGGGCAGCCACAATCCTTCCTCGATCCCTCCTCCAACTTGGTTTTCATCCTTTTGGGCAATTGAATCTTTGATACTATTTTGATTGGCCTGTTGCGATTTCCCAAATCGGTTCCCCTTTTAAGCAGATTTATTTTTCTTCTTTAACCTTTCTCGGAGAAAGTAGAACCATTTTCTTATTGGCCCCATTCTTTCCGCATCCCATTATTTCTCGTTTAAAGTAGCGAAAATATATCTTTGCCCTCTCCGTTGGTTTTGATTTCACTGCTGAATGAGAACTCTGTTTCCTTGCTCGTCACAGGGAGCGAATTGTCACTCCCCCTTTTTCCCCCAACTTCGGTGATTGCATTCCCCCTGCCCGCGCATTCGTAAAAAATGAATGCTTTTTGCGATGTTTGAGCACCATGGACGGCCCCCTCCCCCCCCTCTTACTACTCCTTGTCTTCCAACCGTTGATCTTTTCCCCCCCACCCCCGTTTCTCGAGTAGCTTAATTGCCGATTGTGCTGCTTGTCGTTCTTTGTTTGACTGTTCTGGCTACAGTTTTTTTTTTTGTTGTAAACTTTCTTTGCAAACAATAGTGGCATTCTTTCCCTTCAACCCCTCCCCCTGGACGGACGCCAGTGCTCTTCTCCCTTTTACTTGAATTCAGACCTCCTTCTCCCCCCAAATCCGGACAAAGAAAATTACCGTTTACTTCGCGTCGGATTTCCTCTAGACAGCATCTCTCTCTCGTGATTAAAGACTCTCACCGCACAATCTTTCTTTTTTTTAATGATAAGAATTTCCCCAGAGTTTTTCGAAACCCTATTCCCTTTTGGTTGCCTGTCCCTGTACGTTTCATTTAAGGGATTTCGAACTGAACCCACGCTAACATTTTAAATAGCAGTTCCCTTTTGAGCTCAATAAAAATTCTTTCCTGGCTTGATTTGTTCTTTTTTCTCAGATCAGTGGTAAGGATTCTTGGCCCTGAGCTACTGACATTTTCCTGGACCCCCCCACTTTGTTCTTTCTTCTCGCCGTTTACTTTCCCCCCATTCCTGAGAGCCCCCAAGCCGTTTCCGGCGCGACTTCGCTGTTTTGACAGTCCTCCGGTTGACTTTCCCCTCGCTTGACCTTTCAGTGAATGGGTGCGACATTTTACAAAAAAGACCGTGCAAACATACGACAAGCGATCCCCGATTCGTTGACCCCTGCGGTCTTACGTCAAGAAGCTCCTTTTTTTGCCTCGCGTCCCCCCCAAGAATTCCATATACGAACGGTGTGCCCCTCGAATAGCCCCCCCCGCCGAAGTCATTGCGTTGCGACCAACCTTTTTCGGGATCTGTAACGCGTACAGATCGTAGTGTATCATACGAGTGACCACTCCATTTTTTCCCGCCCTCGGCGGACCTCCAGCCAATTGTTCTTTTGCTGCGAAAAATTTTCTCCCCAATGACATCAATTTGCTCCTCCTCGCGGAGTTTTTGATCGGTGTCCGTTTGCTTTAACAATCTTCTCAAGCGGACCCGACTCCTTTTTTTGCGTTTCCATTAGTGAAGACTTCCTTTCGTGTTGACAACAAGGCCAAGAGACTCACTTTACGCAAGCGTTGAAACCTTCCTTCCTTCTCCTCCTTGTTTTTTTTTGATGGACACCTTGCCCCCCCCACAAACCAGTAACAGTGAAGGCCCGACGAATTTTTTTTCGCGTCAGTGAATCCTTTACCTTCCTGACGTTCTTCGTCTCACGCAACCAAGCCCCTTTTTTGTATTCTGCACTCCCACCCTTGCCTCTCCCCCTTAACTTTGTGACCAAAGGGAGCGACCCCCCTGAAATCCCTTTGTTATTTTCCTTGCGTTTTAGAGCAAAAGTTGAAATTCTATTTGCGGATAATAGTTCAACCTTTTCGGCGCACATTTTCTTTCAGTTTTTTTTAATTTTCCTCGTTAGTTTGAGTGACTCCGGATCGCTTTAAGTAAATCGACCCGGCCGTAGATCTCTTGCCTCACATCCCCCAACCCCTCCGTACCTAAACACCAGGATTTGATTTGATTCCCCCACCCCCACAACCCCTCCGTCGTTCCGCCCCCCCTGAACCCAGTTAAGGAAACACTAGATCGGATTAGACTTTTTTTTACGTGCGATTATTAGCCAAAAATTCCTCTGAAATCCCCACATAATTCAGTTTGGTGTTTTTATATATCGTCAGTCTTTTTGTCCCTATACCCAGTCGAAAGGACCCCTCTCCTATCCCTTCTTCCCAGACTATGACTTTTCTGGACATCACGACGCTCCTTGGAAGTTTGTTGTCTTCCTCCCTATAATGTGGCGTGATAATCTTTTTGTTTGTCGCTGGTGCTCAGTATTTTTGTTGACACGGACGTTCCTTTTCGTTTTTGACAATAAACTTTTAGTCGTTCACCAGAAATTCCACCCTCCCCATGCGCTTGGTGTAAGTCTCCCTTGTTGAATTTTATTTCAGCCCCCCATGTACCCCTCCGATTTTGTGACTGCCCCGAAGTCACCACAACCATTTTTTGTGTTCTTCCCCTCAGAGACTTTTCTCCCCAAGTAGGTTTGCTTTTCAATGTATTTTCCTAGTGGACTACTCCCCAACAACCCTTTCTTTTGTAGTCTTCTCACGTCAAGTTTCGCGCATCCTTTCTCCTTCCCCCCCACATTTTCTTCTTCTTTTCCTGGCACAGAGATGATTTTTCTATTCCATCCCAAAACAACGCACGGCTCCAGTTCTCCCTTGGAATGTTCTTTAATCGTCCGTCTCGCTCTTCTTTTTGTTCCTAGCATCTCTTTCTCAATAGAGGAACTCCAACCCACCTCGCTTTTTTTTTTTCGCTTTTTTGAAGATTGCTTTCAGCAAACACTTGACCGATTCCCCCCAAGACCTCTGAACAATTCTTCTTCCTTTCGGTTAAAAAAGCTGTCTTCTTCGACCTTCAGCCCCAATTGCGGCAACTTTCTCTTCATTCCTAATGTTTTTTTCTAATCTGACAATATACCTTCTCGTATCAAACTACACCCCCCCCCTTAGGCTCCTATTCCATTCAAAAAAGAATGACTCTTACCCCTTTTGAGTGCCCCAATCCACACCCTCCTCCCCCCGTGATTGCACCGCGGTCAGTTACTGGCGCGTTTCTCCTCTTCAGTAACGCTTTTTCGACCTCTCCCCCCCCATACCTTGGGTCGCTTTGCACGTCTCTCTTCACAGGAGGTCCCCCACCAAATCGCCGTTCCCATTACCCTCGCGCTCTCCCTAGGTCCTCCCTTGCGGACCCTAACTCTTGTTTTAACAAGGATGACTCCCCGTAATTTTCAGCGAGACCCCTCCGACCCCCCCTCACCTTAGACCCCCTTTTCTGGTATGCCAGTGCACTTCCCCCTTCGATAAAGTTTCCTTCCCCGTCTTCCCCATGCTTAGTCTGAAAATAAAGTCCCTCACCCTTCCAAAACAAACTCACTTCCCCCCTTTCTCCATTGATAAACCGCGTAATGACGATGTTTGTTGGCTTTTCTCTTCTGACATCCTGCCTTCAAACCTTTCCCACGTGAGGACTCGAAATTGCATTGAGCTGTTACCCCTTCGTTCGCTATCACTGCCGACCGCCTTTTGCCTTATAGTTATTTTCCATTCTCGATGTTGAGGACTTTCGTTTCTGAACATCTCCCTTCCAAATGAGAAATTCCGAGCCGCTCGGCCGGAATTTCTATCTTTCGGATTTTAAAAAGTGAATACTTGTATCTCCCTCCTCGTTTTCCCTTCCCCAAATCCATTGCCCCGTGCAACCTTACGCCTGCATCGCGCTCCACCCCTTTTAACCCCTCACAACCCCTCCATCCCCACAAGAAGCCACAATTTTTCCGCTTCCTCATCCATCACCACGGTGTTTTTGCCCCTGTTTTTGCTCTAAAGGTTGAGCGTTTTCTTTTCGTCATGTTCCTCCCCCAATAGTCCCCTCTTCCCTTTCTCCGATCAGATGTTTTGTCATTCCCTTCCCCCCCACGAGCGAGCTTCCCCCTTTTCACCGAAAACCGTATTCCCTTTCATGGAAGCCGAAAGATACCCCTTATTTCTCGCCCAATTCGAGCACTCCTCTCTTTTTCCCCTCCCTTCCCTACGTGTGTCTGTGTCTTTCTCGCCTTGACGCCTAATTGTTTTCCTCAATCACCGGATTCTGGCGTTCCCCTCCTGAATGTAAAATAACAAAATTTAGTTTCTTTTCATCCTCTCTTTTACGAAAACCATTTCTCGACCTTTTCCTCTTTTCATCTTGGATTCCCATTACGTCCCCACCCCCCCCCCGATACCCCAATATACCTTTTTTCCACCCTTATCCACAAACACCCTTTTTTCTGGATGTTCTCTTCGAAGATTTTGTGATTTATTGGTGATTTTGTTTTTCTTGGATTTTTTCTCCCCCTTCTAGAAGTCAAGTTCCTCCTTTCCCCCCCCTTCGGGAATCCCTGTCTTCCCTTCATCTGTGAACGCCGACCTGCTAACTTTTTCCTCACCCGAAGAACCTTTTCCCCCTACCAAAAATCGATGCTCACAGGCCAGTCGTTTTCTCCTCTTTGGACGGTTGACTTTTCTCCGAACCTCCCTCTGGAAAGAAACGCCTGAAAGACTTAGTTTCATCTTCCCCATCGATCAAAATTTCAGCTCCCTGTGATTTAGCTGACTTAACCGGCCTTGTTGAAGGGAATTTTCTACTAACCACGAGCGACACTCGGCATCGGAAGTTTGGATCTTTTAACACTTCACTATTAGTCCCTGATGTTTTTTTCTTTCTTAGTGTGTCATCCCAGTCTTCCTGCCAAGCTGGTTAATGTGCGTCATCCACCATTGAAATGGCCCCCCTCAAAACCCTTTTGAGAAGCGTCGTCTTTCTTTTTCTCCCCTCTGAAATTATGAAGTAGCTTCACTCCCCCTTAAGGCCCCCTATCGCTGCCCAGTCTAATAGAGCTTCTTTGGCTTTTTGTTATCCGTTTGCCGGATTTGTAGCGCCTACCCTTCCCCCCGATCCACGCAAGACCAAGGCCTTAAGTCCTTTCCAGAAGATCTGCCTGATTGAGACCTTCAGCGGGGCGATCGTTCCCAGCTATGACCCTCCGGTTTAATCCCTAACCGAAGTAATTCCTGGCGACCATAGTGAACTGCTCGCACGCATTGACACCTCGTTTTTCAACCCTGAGACATCCCGTTCCAATAGCGTCATTCCGCCCCGATTTCCTCAATGGTCCCTTCGACCGTTTAACTCTTTTTCCCCCCTGACAAATCCACTTTGTCACGTAGACTCGTTTCTTTTTTGCAGGTTTTTTTCCCCTCGATTACCAGTTCTGCCAAAGCGCCAGCTGCCTTTGGCTTCCCTCTCTGATGAGTTCTTCTGCTTTACAACACACACGACTTGATTTAGACGGACAACAATGAGCACAAGCTTTTTTTGCCCACTTCCGTCCAATAGACGTTTCTTTTTGTGATTTCAGAAACGCCCCTGAGAGCGCCAATGAAGAAGAGGTTTGTGAATGCTTCCCCTGAATTTGATGGCCTTTTCTTTAAGCACGTCCAACAGATTTTTTTTTTTTCTTAGAGGCCCCTCCGTGCTTTGAAACTGCCCCTAACTGCGCTTCGACGACCATTTTGCCCGACCCACTCTTTGTGACCGAGTTATAAATTTTTTTTCCCCCCCCTTCGTGACCCGGCTCCTTTGCTTGGATGGTGTTGCTCGATAACTTGATTTCTCCCTGAAAGAAGTCCTTTTTTCGTGTATAAGGCGCCCCTCCCTCCACCATCTTCCCTCCACATGATGCATTTTCCCCTTAACCCCACACCTTCATCTCTCAGTGTTGCTTGCAAAGTTCATTCCAAAAAGAGTCCTGGGCTTTTTCCTAGCTGAATTCCCAGTGCAGTTCTTCTCTATAAACGGCAGACCCCTCTTTTTCCTTTCCTCTACTGTGATGTCTCTGCATCTTTTTTGGATAGATCTGTCTCACTTCCCGTCACAGACTCCTTCACAATAGAGAAATCCTTTCGGCACATCACGGACTTTCGCTTCCCTTTTTTTTTTTTATCAGCAAGCAAAGTCTTGTTCGTTCAGAAGAGGTTTTTGCTGTTCTCTCCCTCTCTTACACGACTTTTTGCCTCTGTTCCTCTCCTCAAAGAGAAACCCTCCCCCCTTAGTCCTTTAAAACGAGCAAACTCCACCCAAAACCGAAGGTTGAAGCAAACTTGTCCTTCCCTTGCTCCTTTGCCAAATTAACTCTCTTTTTTCTCCGCTTCCTCATAAAACCCTAGAGAGCAATTTTCGCCCCAAAATTGGGTTCTTCTCACAATGTAATTGAAGTGTTCAGCCACCACAAACCCTTTTTGAGTTCCGGACACCCGTACGAACAGTTCTCTCCGAGCGTCCCCCCCCCTTTTCGTTAGGAAGGAAATTGCTTTTTTTCCCTTGGTCAATACCCCCCCGCACGGGCGACACCCCTCAGTGGTTTCAAAATGTTGCTTTTTAAATCTCTTTCTTCGAGGATCTTTTGGACAATGACCTCAAATCTTCTTTAATTAGGCCTCCCCCAAAAATATCGTCTTTTCTCTTGCGAGCGATTCCCCTCCCCCCCCTATCCCACTAAAGCCCCTTTCGCGTCCCCATTCTTTTTTCAGTTTCAAATTCCCCCCTCTTTTCGCCCCCACCCCCCTCCCCCATTCCCTCAATCTTCTTCAGACCCCTTTCTACGAAAATTTCGCGTTCTCTTTCTTCTTCAAAACCTCCCCCCCCCCTCTTCTCAGTAGAGAAATCCCCCGGCCCTCATGAATTATGCTTCCCTCCTTATGTGAACCAAAGTAGCATTATGGTTCTTTGCATCTAGCCCTCCCACAGAGTAGGTTCTCTCCCTCAGGCCATTTATATGATGACTGACCTATCACAGCCCGTTCTTATCTTCTTCCTCTTTGAATGCAGACCTTCTCACGGACAGTACCCGATCCTTCCCCAATTAATATTTCTCAGCTGTGTGCCTTTCCCCCTCCCAAATCGCTTTTCTGTAAGCTTTACGCCTTTTCATTAATTTACCGCTCAACCTACGAGGCTCCCTTTTCTTCAACCTTTTGGATATGCCCAGTTTGAGATAATGCCTCTCCCCACCGCCGTGTCCGCTTACTGAAAATAACTCCCTTCCCCCCCCCCCCCTGACCCCTAATTGAACGAAGAGATGTTATCCCAAACCTGTTCCTTTAGCAATGACCCTTTTGGAGACGTTTTACGCTCAAATTGCGCCCAACCCCTTCAACTCCAGCTCCCTGCCTTGTAGAGAAGTTTTCGAGATTTTTATCTGTACCTCCGACAGATTCTTCCTCGTTGATTCTAGAGGAGTGGTCTTCGGACCTCATCCCCCACTACTAGAAAAGATATGTTTTGATCGGGATTTTTTGATTAATGTTGCGGTGGACAACTCTTAAATTTCTAACTGCACGACTTTCCCCTCTCGTTACCGGTCCCCCCCCCCTCATTGATTACTTTACCCCGCAGTCCTTTTCACGCTCACCCCATCCTTCCCCCTTCACCCAAATTAACAATTTCAATCCCGACAATCAGCCCCATTCGTTATGCTCATAATCCCCCCCCCCCCTTTTTTCTGTTGAGCATTAGTTCTGCTCTCTTTCTTTTTAGTTTGCCTTCTCCCCCTATGCCACTCTTGCCGATCGACTCTCTTTTTTCTTAATGTTTTCGATGCCATCACCCTGCCCCCCTGTCATTTCAATTCCTCTTTTGCCAGGCCATCGTCCGGACACTTTCCTCGCCCACTCCCTTCACCTCTTTTTTTTTTCCTATTTGCGCGCTTCGCGAAATCCTTATTTTCGTCCTGAATGATAATTTTCATTTCGTGTTTCCCTTCGCTCCCGTAAGAAAAATCTATATTTCCTTTCTGCCGATTTTCATACATGACGGCAACACCCCACCCCCCCTCCGAGCCAGACAATTGTACTACAAACAGATAAACACCGTTGGATGACTGATTATAGAAGCATTTTTGCTTCTTTTTCGTGATGACTTTTTTTATTTTTTTACTGTTGCTAAACGTTTGAGTTCGCATGTATCTTCGTTTCAACCCCATGTGACTTGGTTTCCCCTCTCACCGCGATGGAAAGGCTTTTTTTTTTTGTCCCTTTTCCTTGAATTCTTCCCTAAACCCTTGTAACGAACTTAATTCTTCTACACGAAAGTACGTTGCCGTGGTGCTCTTTCCTCCCCCCGAAAGAAGATATATTGACACCCTAGGGGAACGCCCATCGCCTGATTGAATAGTCACATGATCCCCCACTGCCAGTCTGACTTAAGGCCCCAGTTTTTCCGTACTTTGGATAATCCGACCAGCCTCCACGTGTATTTCAAGCTTTTCCTTTTCTCAACCATTTCTTCCTCCCATTTTGCTTTAGGGAGAGGTTTTTTCATCTCGTTATCCAGATTCCTGGTAAACCGGCATTTAAAGGTTCTCGCAACACTTTTTCCCGGAGCAGCTTCCTCCCCCCTATTTTTTTTCCGTTTGCTCAAAGTCCAAGAGCTTCAGCTTTTACCCCTTAGCATTTTACGATGCCGATCCCCTTCTATTGAGAGTAGCTATTCTGCGAGCTTTTTCCCTCTACATGAAAAAAAGCTCCACCGACTCCAAGGCCTCCTGTATCTGCTGCCCCCAAACCTTTTTGCTAGGAATTTGAACGATCGCTGCTTCTTCTGCTGAACATTCCCCCCTCCCAGGAAGATGTTATTTCCTACTTTTACTCCATCCCTCCGGGGTGGAATCTTCTAATTGATACTCTACATTTGCCTCGCAAGCTAACTTTTCGAAATCGGCTTTTTCCACTGATGACACTTGGATGAAATTCACTTCCCTGCCCCCCCCAAAGCCCCCATTGCGAAGAGATCGCTATTTTTTGCTTTTTTTTTCAAGGTGCTTTTTCCAAGACTGTCTCAAAATCTCCCCCTTTTTTGGCTTTTAGTTAGCTATAGACTCTCTTTTCTTCAAAAACATTCCTCCTGTTTTCTTCTTACGCACCAAGGACAAAAGTTTTGAAAACCTCTTCGTAGTAGCCGTCTTTTGTGCATCAATTGTAAACACGGTCGGCCGGAAGGAAGAAGACCTTTTTTCGCAAGTTCCTCTTGTACAATTCTGCCCTCATGCCGGAAATGCCCCCTATTTAGTTAGCCACGCCAAAGGCAATTGTTCCCTCTGAAAAAGGAACTTTTTCGTAAACCTTTATTCTACCTCCCTTTCTTTTTTATGTCCCGTCTGCCAGCAAATTCGTGACTGGAATTTACCCCTCCGGAGACTGTATTTTATGGATGTGTTGAGCGATCCTTTTTTCTGCATCTGAAAGTTCCTCGTCCAGATCATCCGACTGACTCTAAACAAATATTTCTCGCAACATTTACCCCCCCAAAAAAAAAGTAAGCCAGCGTTATTTCAGTAAATCCAGACTCTGGTGGCTTGCGAATCCCGTGCCCCTCTGGCGATGATTAGCGAGCACAAAATCAGCTCTTTTACTCAAGAACCTCATGTGTTGGCTTTTTATAGAGAGGAATTCATAGCCCAAGTCGCACGTCCCAAGTATTGGATCTTTTTTTCTACCCATAGGTGTTTCCATTGCCGGCAAATCCTTGAGATCGGTTTCTTCTGTCCAGTGATCGCCATCAAATCGTTGCTTTTGAGACTATGTTGATGACTTCTTTTCTCCACGTTCCCCCTCGCGGATACTTCCCTTGATTTCTTAACAGCCATTACCCTTAGTCCTTTCAAACCTGCATCCCCCAAAACTGACGTATTTTCCCCCAAGGATTTTTTCCCGGACGCCACCATTCCCGGCTTTTTTCGGTCCCTTTAGAAAACAGATTTCTCTCTACCGACTCCATTGTGCACAGTTCAGTGTCTGTGCCCCTCCAACTTAGGATACGACCACCCCCAAAAACCGGTCTTTTCGTTCGGAACATTCCGTTAGCCGTCTGACCGAGCGCTCCCACACTTCTGTATCCTTCATGGAGATGTCCTTTTTTAAATTTCTGTCCCAAAAAGAACGGTTTTCTCAATGAACTTTCCGGTTTCCAAGTTTTCCCACCTATCTTAGCCGTAGTTATTTGTTATCCCTCCTCCCGTGAAATAGAGGTATGTAATCTCAAAGCACCAACTGCTGCTTCCCCCGATTGGCCCCTACGATTACCGAAACCTCTTAACAACACCAAACCCACTCCCGTAAGAGACGCGTCCCCCTTCTTTTTCCCCGTCAAAATCTTTTCTCATTCCAGCCCGCTCGCTCCTTCTCCCAAGGACTTGCCGCTTCATCACGGACAAAAAAGAGCGTTCCTTGCACCTCTAATTGCCCCAAATGAATTCTGTTCATTTCTTGTTACACCCCCCAAACCGTATTTCTTCTCTGGATTTGAGTGAATTACGGTCGCCGTAGGTAGCTACTGTGCGCCCTCATTTTTTCCACCTGTTTTCGTTTGCCCCAACGTCTTTTTCCATGTGCAGTTTCCCTGAGAACTGTGCCACTTCCAAACCACCAGCTCCATTACCTTCTTTTGAGGCAGCTCCAATCGCGCGCCCCGGTATGTGATGAAGATATGCCCATTCAGCGCCAAACCCCTGAGAGAGAAAGTTTTTTCGAACGTGGATATTCTTTGACCCGGAATGGAGCATAACGCACTTTAACCGCTGAGGAAGATTCGGATGACCCCGCCCGCACGAAACCCGAGACCTTTTCTCTCAACCCCCGTAATGCGATTAATTCCCCGATGCGGCTGTCTTTCGTGCCCCAATGGTCCAAAAAAGCCCTCGAATGGTCAAGATTTTTCGATTTCTGCTCCGATTTTGGTCGTTTTTCCTATCTCTGTGCTGAGGACAATCCACCCCCCCATCTGCGCAAGGACTTTGTGTTCCTTAGTCCAACTGTTGCTTGTCGGCAATACAAGTGTCTCCCTCTTCAGCTCGGGAAGCAACGATTTCCTTTTTTCAGAAACTTTAATGCGCCTTTACCCCAATCTCCCCAAGACCCAATCCCCAACCTAAAGACCCAGCCTGCACCACTAGGTAACATTCATCCCAACCGTTATGCCTGTTGAGCCCTTTTTTGATAAGGTCTATCTTTGAGTTTGCAGTCCCTTTCGCGTTACAGAAATCCTCAAGAGAGAATTTTTTTCCCCTGTCGATCACACCCGACCCTTTTTTTTTTCAGACCTTTTGCCGTCCCTATAAATCCGATTTCGCGAACTCTCCGCCCCTCTCTTCTCCGGTTTTTGCTATATCTTTTGAGATAATTGCGCTAAATCCGGATTGTTTTTTTCATGGCGCTGGATACTGTCAAATTACTCACCCCAAAATTTTTTATCCCCTCGAGCTTCCCACACGCCTCGTTATCTTTAAATCGCTTCTTCAGGCACCACCCAGAAATATCCATTGCCTTTTCCCCAACTGATCCAAACAACCTTTCTGAGATTTCGACATTTCGAGTGTTCTGTTTTATTTTCTTTTGCATTGTGGGTTGGGCAAAAGTTTGTTCCTTCAAGTTTCTTCAACATTCATTTACTCATGGCTTTTCTTATTGGAAGCTGGAACCCGAGTTGATTTTTAATGAATTTGCCAAACCATTGGCACCTGACCCGCCCCCCTGCCTCCACCTGTTCGCCCGCCCTCCCTTTTTTCTTTTTCCGGAGATTGTACCCGCTCGCTCGTTCTTCATCTTTTCCCTCACGGAACCGCCATTTCTTAGGAATGATCCTTCCGTCCCCCTATTGACAAAATTTTCAGCCCTGCATTTCTGCCCGGTTAAAGCTCAGGGCGATCTAAAGCCCCTTTACTCCTACCGAATCCTTTCCAGTTTTTATCACAAAAAATTCTTTCGTGTACAATGAGTTTTTAGCTTGGCTATTTTTTTACTCCGTATATGGACGGAAGAACTGGTCATCCCATTGTTTTGACCCTTGCCCTACTGACCCCCCCATTTAGCGTTCCTAGCTTGTTTTCCTCGCTTTCCAAATTATTGCAGGCTAAATGATTTACAGCGATCTGCCCCTTTCGAATCTCCCCTCAGAATGATGCTTCCCGAGAGGTCGTTTGGAATCGAACTTGCCGCCGCATGTGAAAAAATGAGTGCCCCTTCGCACAATGTATCCTTTATATGATAGTGCAAAATGATAGGACCGGACACGTGATTCCCCCTCAGTCCTTTGATAGAGTTACCTCCCCCATCAAAGGTGTCCCGACAAGAAAGCCGCCTTTGAGAGTCCTGCAATATGTTTTTTGCTCTAGAGACAGTCCTGGTGTTTAGTTCGCCCCTCAAGCGACCTTTGAAAACTTCGAAGGAAATTGCCCTTGTTGGATGAACGATCTGTTAATGCACCCTGCCCAAGAAGACCTCTCTCAGGTTTCTTTTGCTCGGTTTCCACCTTCTGTTTCGGACAAGTTTACTTTCTTATGCCCACAACAAACGACCTTAGTAACTATCAACGATTTGAGTGATCCAACCCCACCCCTATAATGGCAGATACGCCCTTTAAGAAAAGATGTAAACACCGTATTCGCCCTTGAGTTTTGTGGGAAGGTCCAATTTTTAAACAGTGCATCGAAGACTCCAGATGGTTTTCGAGGGAGGCATACCCCTTCTTTCTCAGTGTGATGTCCGAACTCAAAAAGCCTGTTTTTTGTAGTCTCCCCTGACCCCCAAATGAATCATGCCCAGCGCCTTGTGAGTAACCAATTTCCGTCCTAATGTTTTCCAAATTTTTCGGTCTCGAAGCCTCCCAAGCCATCGTTAAATCGGTCAGAAC
>Ga0179591_1375312_pt1 | contig 22306 bp, 25 predicted proteins | sample CZOMad2_1_08_16f_FD_182891 | JGI IMG/M metagenome (GOLD analysis project Ga0179591, IMG submission 182891) | Vadose zone soil fungal communities from Angelo Coast Range Reserve, California, USA - CZOMad2_1_08_16fungal (PacBio error correction) | ecosystem: Environmental > Terrestrial > Soil >... | reverse complement strand
TGATTTTTTTCCTATCACGCAGGAAGGTAGATTGGCTGCGCTCTCTTGACCAATGCGAGATGTGCTGCTCGCGTCTTCCGTTTCTTCCTGTACGTTACAGTCGACATCTTCTTAGCCCCTTCTTTCGGCCTTCCTTGTGTTCCCCAATTATTACTTCCCCTTTTAGTAGGGGGTACCCCTTTTCGGAGCCATGTCCTTTCATTAAGTTCCAACCCTTCAGGCTCCCGAGAATTTCTTCATACAATAGCCCCCTTGGTCGGTTCGGCCCGTTGACTCTTTTTCAATTTTCCTCCCAGGTAGACATGATTTCTTTTTAAGTGCCACAGATCCGGAACTGCTTCTTTCTGGATAATCAAAGGTGGCTTGTTGAAGGGGATGCCAACCTTACTGTGAGTACCCTTCCTTCTATACTGAGGTAGTCCCAAACCATTAGAAGGAATGTAAAGACCCTTCTCCCTTTCCACAGTTTTTTCTGTATCGGGTCTTTTATTTTCAACCCTTTCCTTCTTATCTCGACTCTAGGTCCCGCCCAGCGCTCTTATTTTTCCCCTTCATTTGGCAGCATTGCGCGGGCCCCCTATCTTAGCTCGGCGTTTTTAGTCCCCAAGTAGTTCCCTCGAGGTCTTTAACGTATACCACCTCTTACGTAACTTTCCCCTTTCCTGTGCAAGTTTTTGCTTCCTTCATACCCAATTGATTACTGATGTTTCCCCCCCTTTTGTCAGTCCTCAAGTCTGAGAGATAATTTTCGACAGAGATGGTGGCCTTGTTTGCACGATACCGCTTTGTAACGCAAGTCTTCTAGTCTAACTCCCTGTCGCCTGATAGTGTTTTTGCCCGACACTCCTCCCCCTTTTTTCTTTTGCCGCCGAGTTCAAGTATGAGGGGTTTCGATCGCTGCCTCCCAAAATTCAATGGCCATGATGAAACCCCCCCCCCCCATTCTTTATTTTCTGAAGACCTTTCTTTTAATTGAGTAACGTACGCGCGCCCCTCGCGTCTCAGTCCCTCGCCTAATTGTCCCCGCCGCCCCCCGCCTAACCCATTTTAACTCTTCTCCCCTTTTTTTGTTTTGAGAGAGGTGTACCCCTATGGACAAAAGGCTATCAAATGCCCCAACTTTTGAGTACACCCCCGATTAATTTTTGACCTCTCCCCTGTCACTGTTGATGTTTATCCTCTAAAGTGAAAGATTTGAATGGTTGTTGATCTCCGCCTAGATTCTCCCTGAAAGCCTACCCCACTTTCACCCCCCCCCCTCGGACGATTCTCCACCCAAATTAGTCAAGACATTTACCCTGAATACTCCTTTTCTGTTCATCATGCTTCACCAATTCTATACCCTTTCCTCCCCCGTGCCCTCCGATCTCTCCCTTTCCTAAAATTGGCACTCTTTTTAACCTTTGGAGTAGACCCTTCACCCCCCTGAATGTCTTCTCTGTAGGACCTAGGTTTTCTTCCGTTAACAATGGTGCATAGATCGCAAAGACTTCTCTCCCAGAGAAATTACCTCCTCGGACAACGTCGACCTCTTTGAGTGAAATTCGAGCACTGTCACAGATTGTCTGTATTTTCTCCCCCCCAAGTTTTTCAAAAGCCGGAAACTGTCCGCCCTCTAACAGGAATGACTTTCCCACCAACTTTCTTTGTCCTTCGGACGGTCTATAGACTCATGACAACCTTGCGGCCAGGCTAATGGGTTCAAACCTTTCCCCCTGCAGAACGTTTCTCAGCGGTCCTTCGAGTATGACCCAAAATGTCTTTGAACACCTGGGCGTCCGAAAACTTTTTAAAATTCACTTCTTCCCCGTCGCCTCCTTTCTCTTCATTTTCTCTTTTCCTCGAGCCGGATTTCTAACTTATCCTTTGTTGCCCAGCTTCATTGGCGCGCCAATCCAACGGCGTAAACCTATGGTAATAAGGAATTGTTTTTCCCCCCAATCGCAGACATTTCCCCCCCCCTGACTTGATCGCTTTCGTTTGAATTTACTCGAAGACTTACTCACCCTTTTCTCATGGCAGATATTTCTTTGATTAGGAACTTCCCCCAAAATTCCCCTCTGGGTTCCCCCAGTGAGTTTCCCCCCTTTTTCTTTTCTGGCAACCAAATCTACGCCTCATTGACCCCCTTCAAGGGCCAATCCCCTCCTCAAGATATCCGTGCTCTTCCTTTTACGAGGATAATCTTTTACGGAGGGATTGAATCCTCCCCCTTTGAGATTTTCCCCATACCACTGATCTTGCGTCTGCAGTTCCTCAAGAGCTCTAGGCACTGGCCTTTCTGATACTCGGAAGAAGGCCCCTTAGGTTCTACCAAGTCTTCATAGTCTCTGCCAACAGCCCACAATCCTCCCCGATTCCCCCTGACGCTGTTCTCAGAACGGAAACACGGGGTTTTCCTTTAAAAGTGAGTTCTTGTCCTCCTCACTTAACCTCACCCCCAACGTGACGCTTCCTTTCCCTCCTTCTATTATATGTAATAAAAGTTGGGAGTGATTTGTTTAGTTCCCAATAGGATAGAGTTTGGGTCTCCTTTTCCTCTCCCCTGAGACTGCAAATGACTACACGTCTCGGAATGTTGTTTCTCCCAGAATTATCTTTTTATCGATCGTGGGTTTCTCCCTGCGGTTCAATTTATTTCGTTGCGCTTAATTTTTTTTTCTTCTGTCCCAGCCGACTTCCATATAACACTGATCTCTGACTTTACGGCCCCAAAGCCCTTTTTTGAATGGATCGTTTTCGTTGTTGCTAGCTCCCCCCTGGTTGAAAGATTTGTGCTCCGCTCATCTTTTCTCCATCCGGCGTTCCCAGAGTTCCTCTAGGTTTCTGTATTAGATATCCCTTTTCCGCGTGGTGAACCTCTTGAGCGGGACGTTGGTGCCACTGTTTTTTCCACTAGGACTTTCCCTAATAATAATAATAGTTTTTTTAGAGTCTAACCCCCCCCCCTGTAAAAATAAGTACTGACTAACCCTTCTTTGCATCACTGGTTTGACCCTCGGGGATCCGGAACGTTTGTATTTTTTTGTTTTGTTATTTTCCGTTTGTTTCAAGGGTGCTCTTTTTTGTCTTTGTTGACGGTGTCCGTCCCTGTCAATGTTTGGCTTTTACCTTCCCAAAACCAGGTACGGCCCTTTCCCTTAGACTTATAATTGCTGGTGTCCGTCTCCCTCCCCAGGGAGTTGACCAATATAGCACTTACACCTCCTGATCCTTCCTTTTTTGGAAGAGTGGTTTCTTCCTCCCCTGACGAAAGAGTTTGAAAGGAATCCAACCCGAGAAATAGAACCTTACCGGAGGGCTTGCGCCTTCCTTCTGAACATCTAGCGACCTTCTTTTTTTTTTTTTTTTTTGGTATGTAGTAGTGCTCCCATTCTTCTCATCTTTACTGTCTTTCTTTCGGTGCTGTTACCCTCCATCGTCATACGCAAATAAACTTCCCCCCAAACAACATTGGACCATGTAGTAGTATCCCCCTCGAACCCCTTTCCCCCCTAGCCCTTCCTCTGTCCACCGACCCGACTTTCCTTATGTGTGTCATGCTCGACTCGCCTTTCAATTGCGTCTAGGTGAGACTCTTCCTATTCTTTTCTTAATGTGCGAGCCACTTTTTGTCCACATTATGGCGTTCTAGCTAATAATGAGGAAGACCTTGCTCCGTATTCACAGTGGCTCGCTCTTCTCTTCTACAGCCTCCCCACTTGTTCACAACGATGCCTTCCCGGTAGAACCTTAACCCCCCTTTCCATGTATACTCGTGGAGTCCGCTTCGTCCTCCTAAAACTTTCTTTAATTCTGCCGACGAAGTGGACATGTAAGTCCCCCCACCCTCCCACCAGGGTCATGTGGTGCACGGTGTTTTTTCCTCCTCCCCCCCCCCCCCCAGAGAGTTTAATCAATGATTTTAGTAGGAATAATGTCGCCTTACGCTTCTTGCTAAGAGGGTATCGGGTTAGGCATATTTAGGCGCAATTTTTTTTCAGGGAATGAGAAGTGCGATCCTAACAGGTTTCACCAGTCCCAGGTTTTATCCTGATTAAACCGCATCACCCCCCCCATTTACGTTCAATTGATCAGTCCCCCTTCAATTCGTGTATGACCCCCAAGCCTCTTTTGAGTCAGCCTGACGATCCCTTTCCGAGGGACGTCATTCCCCCCCCAATCTTGCCTCTAATACCCACTACCCCTATATGAGACGTTTTACCTCGCCACGATTTTTCCCATTCCCAGACTGTACAATCATATTTCTTGGCTTCCTTAACACCCACCTCTACTTCCTCATCATACCTCCCCGCTCCCCTCTATCTGGGTGGTTCAGAACTCTGTGTTTTTCTTTCTCCCCCCCTGTCATGCAGATAACAGCTACAATACAGTTGATGATAAGTGCATTATCGCCCCATTTACTCATATTGTCCCCCTGTCCCCCCCTGATCCGGACCTTTTTCCTCCTCCGAGGGATGCGAGGAAAGCATTCGAAACTCGGGCCCCCTCTTCCGAGCAATTCTCCCTTTTCCAAAGCCGCCCGAAAATTTCTTCCCCGATGCAAGCAACCGTCGCCCACACCTCTCCCCTGAAGATCTTCTTTTCCTTCGTGGTTTTTCTCGAGAGATGTCAATCTTCTTTTGTTTCGAAGGTGTGCTTATCTCACACCCTTTCACCGGTTTGAAGTAGATTTCCCTCTTCCCCTCTCAGCCGATATTTTCGGTTACCCAATAGGAATATTTTCTTTCCTCCTTTTGGGGAATTGGTTTTTGACCCAATGCTTGTCTGATGAGTGCGTTCCTTCACTGTAAATCCCTGCTTCTCCGTGTGATAGGGTTTTTTCACCACAGTTCTCCCTCCCCGTCTTCTCCCTGAATGCTGTGAGGGTATCTTCTTTGCCCTTCTTTTATTGTGTGCGGGAAAAGATACTGCGACCCTCTATGGTATGTCCTTGTATCACATCTTCCGTCGCCCTTTCTTAAACCATCGTCACATCTGACTCTATGGGTTTTGGAGGATGAAGATGCCACATCGTCAAGGTCTGGACGTCACCTTTCCTTTGAGTTCTCAACATCCCTCTTTCTCCTCATGTGGCTTGTGTCACCACGACCTTCCTTTTTTCGCTGTTTAGGAATAACTGACCCTTTTTGTGGATTGTTCCGCCTCAGTTATTTTGAAAAAAGTGAACTGACTCCCCCCACCACTTCCCTCGAGAACGGTCTTTTCCAAAATGCTTCCTCCCCAGATGAAAACCCCCCCAGGCCCTAAAAGATGAATAAATTCGCCCCATGCAACAAACCTCGTTTGTAGCTAGTCTGTCAACCTAGTATTAAATAATTGTGCTCCATTGTCCCAAGACCCACCTTCCTGGCGTATTAGGACGCTCCTATTGAGAACATAAATAACTTTTATAGCTTTACGAAGAGAGCTTCTCGCCAGATTGACCCCCGCCTAATCTTTGTGTCAAACCCCTTTTTCCAACCATTGGATCAAGCATCTTTTGGATCTCGGACCCTTTAAATCTTCATTCTAATGCCTTCGTTCCTCATACAGGATGTACCACCTTGCCTCTTCAGCAGCCCACCCATATTGGTAGCTCCCCTTCATTTAGCCGCTTTGCAGCCCACTACTTTGCGCTCCCAAGTGTTCCCCCTTTTTGAAGTTATGTCGGTCCCCCTCTTTTTGTGTAGGATCTTTCCAGGGGTTCTATTCCTCTACCATTTGTCTTGTTCGGTTTCGTTTTATTCCAGAAAGACTCATGCCCAGGGAATGTTGTTTCGAAGTGCTCCCCCAAGCCCTTGTCATCAAACCCACCCTTTCTAGATAGTTCAGTCTGTCCCCCCCCTCTCCACCTCTGAGGAGAAGTGTGGTCTATAAAAATCCCTAGTCCCCTATTCCCACGTGAACTTCCTTCAGGCCGGACAGTCCTCTTTTTCTATCCCCCCCAATCTATTATGGATCGGACCTCTTTTTACCCCTCTGCATCCCTTAGCTCTTCAAGTAAAACACTTTTCCATTACCTGGTGTTCCTTTGTCTTTTTTTACTACCTTGATAATCGTCTTGCCACCCCCCAGAAAACAAAGCCCCTTGAACAAGCGCCACCCACAATCGCTTGCCCCATCGTGAGCTTCCCAAGGATCCTCGCCGTGATCAAGACTTGTCGTCTACGGCGGGCATGGCGGGAAGTAGAAGTTAGTGCCCCGGGAAACGCGATCCTACGCCCCCCCTCTCCCTCCCACCACGACCCTTTAGCTTCCCATTACCACTCAGCATACACGGAGCTTCACCTCCCCTTTTACTCACCCGGAGGTTTTCGGCGAGTAGACTCCCCCCGGAGCTTCCGAAAGGATCTGTGAGCGGTACTCAACTACCAAAGGTGCAACCCCTCAAAGACTCCCCACCAACTTCTCAAGAGGGTTAAGGGAGCGTACGCTACCCCTCATTCCCCCCTCCTCTGAGCCACGCTTTTTTCGGCCCCGACGAGCCCGTGACGCCCGGAAATACCCCCAACAGACCCCCAAGATTGGTTGTAAACATCTCCCTTAGCGACTATGAAGAGAGGCCTCTCAGGTAAACAGCTGTGAGATCAGGTTGACCAAAGTTGGTTTTTCTTCCCGAAAAAATAATTAACCCCTGTTTCAATAGAGATACATTCTTTAGCTTTTTTAATGCTGATGTACATCAACTTTCAATCCCACTGGTCCCGCAAGTAGTCCGGACAATATTTGGTTACCTACCAAGGACAGCAAAATTCGCAGAAAAAACCTGAAGAATAACTTGATTCCCCTTTTCTAGGGCTTCTTAATTGCAAGCGTCGGGGGCTTAAAGGTGTAGGTTGGTTCCCCGGATCCTTACCCCCAATCCCTTATCTGGGAACTGCCCTGAACTCATCCCTCCCCTGAGTACCTGATAGGCGGAATGCCGTGGTTTGTGACTTTCTTCAAGGATTGGTGTCCCAAAGTATGTCTCCCTCCTTCTTCCCCCCCAAAGTTGGAATTTTCCATGCTGAACAGGCTTTAATGTGGTCCCCCCGGCTATTATTTGTGATCAGTTTTTACCCCACCAACTTTCTATCGTATCAATAGTGCAAGAGGACTACCCTGTATAGTCAGAAGTACGGCACCAACGTGCTCTTCTCGTTCTTCATTCAGTAATATAGTTCATAAGAAGTTTTAACCTCGCCAGTTACTTGCGGGTTTGGCAACCATTTTTCCTCACACCTAGTCCGACGTTTATTTGACCCCTGAGTACTACTTACCTATTCACGGGTATTCCTGTCCTTTTTTTGATTAGCTGGGTTTTATCCCTCCTAACAGTTACCCTTCATGGGGACCCCCCCCTTTTTCCTAATATTGTTTTTGTGTACACGCCATCTTGATATGAATGAGATCTGTTGGGCGACCTCGTTTTTGTAGTGTCTAATTCAAAGAGCGAAAGGCGCCCTATTCTTTCTAAAGGGTCCTTTCATATTTTTTTCCCCCCCCTTAGGTACCCTTTTCTTCTTTTGCCAAGCAGAAGCCCCTTCTCCTGGGTCACCTCCCAGTCCAGAAATAACGGATCTAGTTCTTTTTGCTTTTTCATACACATTAAGCCGTTGTTCTCTTTTTCCTTTTCTCCGTGACTCTTACCCTTACCCCTTTTTAGAACCTGAGTTCTTTTGCAACATCGCATGTGCCTATCCCTAAACGTTGAGGCCATTCCTTTCTTTAAACCATTAGCCTGTTTAGTCAAAGCTTTAGTTTTCCTAGCGTCCCCCCCCCCAATAGCACCTACTTTCGTAAGTGTCCCCCCCCGATCCCCCTTTTTACTTGCTTTACAAGGTTAGGGCTTCATGTCCCCGACCAGCGCTTTTACCTATTTTTCCCTCCCCCCGACTGTGCAGATGCAATGTTGTAAGTTCTCGCGGTTCGTTTTTAAGGTGGGAAACACCCCTGTTTCCTCCTCCCACTCTTTCCCACGACCCCCTTTCCTATTATATTTTTGATTTATTTTTCTCTCCCCCAAAAGCGTGGACACTTTAAACCTTCCCTCCCCCCCCAAGGCTCTAGACTCCTTCAACTGACGCTGGGAGTCCCCTTTTCTATAGTCCTCTTTTGGAACATTCTCCTATATTCTCCCCGGCTGTCCTTCCGGATGTTGTCAGAATCTCTCCCCTCCCCTCGGGATTAATGGTACGGTTCCCTTATTAGCAGATATAGCTCATATAACCCTTTCCTCTGCCAAGAGAGTGAAAGAAAGCACCGTGGAGCTCACACGACCCGAGGTTTGGAATTGCCCCCTTTTTATGGGATGACGCCTTGTTGTCCCTCATGAATCTCTTCGTATTTTACCCTTCTTTGGGGGTTTTTCTCCCCCCCGTGATGGCCACCATTTTCCTCCAATGACCAACGCTTGGATCGTTACCAAAAAGTTGGACTTAATGCCACTTTTTCTTTTCCTTGGCCCGATTTATGGGTTGTTTATGAGACTTAGATTTTTCCTCAGACAGATCCCAGACCCACCGCTGCCGATTTTTCCTCCCCCCCACAAACCTAGAGTCCTGCGTCACGACAGGTTTACCTAGTCTCCGGAGTTTAACCTTCTTTGCTTTTTTCCTTTCTTGATATCGTTTAACAATTCTCCGTCCTTCCTGCCCTTGCTCCGCTCTAACAAAGTTCCAATTCCTTTTCGAGTATATACCAAAACCTATCCTTTTTTTTTCCGCATGCACAAGGTTTTTTTTTTTCCCCGAGGTGGTGTTCCGAAGCCACTTTTTCTCTGCAGCACCTGCCTTTACCCCTAACTCTTCTTCATACTAGATGCGTTTCCTTTCACACTCCCTTTTGTGCCTGGGCTATGAGAGCATCTAGGTCTTTCCAATCCTTTCGCCTTTCTCCGTTGAAAGACTTTTCCCCCGCTCTTTGAGACCTGTCCTTCTCCTTGACTTGACATGACTGCCCCCTTTTTGACGGGCTTAGAGCAGAGTACCATGTGTCGAACAGCCCTTTTCATTCACTGGCAACGTGCCTGCCTTGGGCAGTCTAATACTCCTAGGTACGCTGTTCCTTTGCACCCCTATGTTCGAAAACCCCAATTGCGAGAACAGGGTACCTCTGTCCCGCTGCCGAAGGTCTTTCTCTGATCTCTCCGGTCCGAGCCGTATTTTTGATTTTTCCACGTAGTCTGGACCCCAACCCGGTCCACAGAGATTTGCCCTTAATTGGGTGACAAATAACCCTGCTCTTTTTTCCCGTAGGGATCGCGCCTGTCCTTTTTGAACTCCCCTTCTAAGATGTATCAACCTCTTCTCTCCGGCAGACTCTTACTCTTTCGTCTCTCTCAGGAACCCCCCCCTCCCCCAATAGTCGGAGCGTCCCCCACTTCAAGGGTACCTTTTCCAAACCCCCAGCTTCTCTCCCCTGCCTGAAGAACTCCTCCACCCTGGCGATATTAACTTCAGCATCACGATGTTACACCTCACCGTTAAGGATGCACTGTCACCCTCAGTGTCTAATTTCCCCCTGCTTTTCTTTGCCACCCCTTAGTACCCTATGCACTAGATTTCTAGCATCTTCCCCCCCTGACCCCAGCCCTTACCAAGCGCTGGTTGGATACAGAGCTATGTTCTTCAACCCTGCATCCCCCCCCCCAAAGAGAACCCATATTCTTGCTTCCTCTTTTATCAAGCATGTCAAAGGCCTGTTGCTACTTTTTCATCCTCATTCTTCCCCCCCTCCTACAAGCTTTACTGTGTTTGTTGTTTTGCACATCTTTTTTCACTTCATAAAGTTGGGAGCTCAGTGGTTCTTTTCAGTTCCCATCCTCTATTCATTTGTCCCCTCTTAAAACTCTTTTTTTTCCTCCCCGATTTTCCTTTTTTGCCAATATTGACATAGGATTTTGGTTGATCCCGGCAGTATTATTTCTCCTTGGTTATGGCCTTCGCTCGCCTTGGCCTTCGTTAACATTCTTTAACTTTTTTTGGATAGTTTTTCATTGTTGAGTAAATTTCTTTCTCAGAAGCATTGAAATAGCCCCCTTTTCTCTTATGAAGGCAACCCAATCCCTGTCCTATTGGCCTGACCCTGTTCCCCTGAGAGCAGTACCCAACTGATATGCTTCCCAGTAGAATATCGTCTGATTGTGAAGCACCCAGATTCTTTTTTTTTTTTGTTTTTCTTTGGATTTTATGCCATATCACTTTCTAATCTTGCCCGTGTGACTTCCCATCCCCGGTTCGGTTGGTCTAACTTGGTTGACCTATGAAATCACCCCCCCTCTCCTCAGATTGCGTTTTAATTTTTTTCCACGTAGTCCCCACCTCCCTTTTCACACGTCGTTGCTTCACTTGCTCGAGATAATTGGAACTCCCTTCTTTACTTAGTGTGGTTTTTTTTGGTTTTTCTTTCAGTTTGCCCCCCCGAGGTCTCTTGTTTTTTTGCGGTTGTAACTGACCACTTTAATCAACGGACCCAACCAGTTCATGGAAATGGGCTTCCCGCTAAATCTCTTCTGCAATCATTTTTGTCAACCCTCATCCTCCACCGAGAATTGGACGGCTGTGAGCTTTTTTTCCGTTCTTTTTCTCCCTTCTTTGAGGTCCGTGAAGAGAAACCCATTTGTTTATAGACCACACGTCGTCCCTTTTGGATCCCTCTCTTTTGACAGAGATGACCCTTAAAAGGCGTGGTATTTTATTTTGTAGCGCTGTGAAGGCTCCCCTTCCGCGCCTGGTTTCATGGTGAGTTTTCTTTTCTTGAGCTTATCAAACAGCCCTGGTACCCCCCTTTGTGTAGGCAATAGACCCCCGACCGCTCATCGTTGCCATATCCTTTAACCCTAGAAACTGTGCCCTTGTCCATGCATCGATGTGTCCTTTTCCTTCTTATTCGAGAATGGCGTCGATGGGCTACCCCCCCCCATTATTTGCTTGTCCCGATGCACTCCCGTTTCTGCGGGGTCTCTATACCATGTCAGGAATGGCTTTAGGACACCATGTATAGGACGATCCTCTCTCGCTATAAAATGGTTTCAAAAATTGTTACCCCATTTCCTTTAAAGCGTAGCCATTACAGTCACCTGTAATTTTTTCCTCTCCGATCGTACCTCTCAGCACCTGATTTCCGGTCTGATCAAGAAGACTGGAGGTACGTATACAACCCTATTTATGGTGGGTCATGGGAGACAGCCCTTTATCCATTTTCGTCCTAGGCATCTTAACCTCATTGTTCACTGCTTTGTCCCTCTGTCATGATTGGGGTATTGATCTGGCTTCCCCCCCGCAGGTGATGTATCCGTTGCGATACTTTTTACCCTTTGGTGTCACCATTCAATTGCACCCCTGATTAACCTACCCCCCCTTTCCATTTTTCCAATTTTCGTCATAAACAGTTTGTTGTGACACGCAACTAGCATCCTATGATACCTGAGGAAGTACCTTGGGCTTAGCCACATATTTTTCCTGCCTTCCTTCATCAAATACCCCGCTATGAGCACGTTCTTTTTTAATAGTACGCATTGGAACCGGGCCACCGATGTACATTGGATATTTCTCTTCCATAGAACCCCTTTATACTCATTCCACGACCCGCATTTCTTCGGCCCCCCCTCATGGGAGTTTTGAAGATGTTCCCAAATGCACAATGCCATCATTCAACCATTTTCTTGTTTCGTCCCCTTCCCTGACCACATCATCGATTCCCCCCGGGCTTTTCCCCCCCCAACCCACCCCATTACAACCAAGGTATAACGGCCCCTGACTTAAGATTACGAGATGCTTAGGAACCATATCGTGAGATCAAGCCCTACCTTCCACGATCTCCCTTTTCAGTTCTAGCCCAGACCCATTCGCCCACCCTAGGCAATATTGCACGATATCCTCTTACATTTTTTTTTTTTTTCTCTGGCCCCAATGATGTTCCTAGTTTTTCTTTGAAGGGTGGATTGTCTCTACAACGTACCCATGTGACAGGGCCCCCTTCCCGCCTTTCATCACTTCGATAATTTTCTTTTACTTGTTTCTCTGCCTAGCCCCTCTTAATTTCAGTACCCGCTTTTTTTTTTCCACGTGGTTGTACGCAATGATCGATGATTGGTGTGCGCCCGTAATACGTCCTTCCCCCCTTTATTCTTCCCCTTATATGATGGTGCTTGGGCATTATGACCCACCATTAGGTACTCCCTGATAGAATTTCTAAGAGAAATCTGTTTTTTCCTTTCCGTGTCGGTTCTTTGGTCCGTGAAAATCCTTTTGACCTCCACCTCTTATTTTCCAGTAGGGGCCTTTCACCTCTTTGTAGGTCAGATTTTTCCAACCCTAAGTCAATGCCTTTTTATGTGTGAGGATGACATGACTGCCACTTCAATAGATTGAATCCGCTTTTTCTATGACATGCACCCTGAGGTTTTCCACTCATGTTGCCCTTTCACCACTTCCCTTAATTAGGACGTGACTCAATCCTTAAATTTTTGGGGGTCTGTCTTTTTGCTGTCTTATTCATGACCCAATGCATTTTCTGGCCCCACCAAAACTGTTCAATTATCTCGCACTATACCTTCAACGACGGTTCACGAAGATTACCAACAACCCCCCTCTTCAAAGATCTGTTCTATTTTCCCCTCTTAAGTCAATGAGTTTCAGATAGGCCAGTGCCATATGTATATTCTTTTAGGCCAGGTGCCCGTCCCCAAATCTTTTACGCTTAGGTAACACCCTTTCTTCTTGATTGTAAAATCCAAGTGGTCCTCCCGCAATTTCTTGAAAGTTCCCGGCAAGTGGCTACCGAAGGCATCTTTGACCATGATTGCAACATGGCTATTCCGCAGCAATTTATGCGCGTTTTTGAAACACGTTCATACCCCTTTTTTCTAGTCTTCTCTAGACCACCACCGACCCATGCGGTAAAAACGTGAATCCCGAGCCCCCCCATACCTTCAGTCTCATTTTACGCACCTTTTCCCTACTACCTTGATATAGTAAATACGCTGGGGCCGTTTTTTGCAAGTTCTCCCTTTCTTCTAGGTAGGAAATGGACCCGGCTACTTCTGTGTTTTCTAAGGGGTTCTATTGCATTACTTTTACCCTTGGAGTTGTTAATTTAACTTTCATGTAAAGACTCCCCTCCTCCCACTAACATGGACTTGCTATTATGAAGTGCTGCTCCCCCCCCCACAATACCTTCACATAAACCAAAACGCAGTGCGGTGCTCGGTATCGCCCAGATTTCCCAAGGATGATCCGCTCCAGCGTTTGTCCGAAGGGTTTCTAAACCGTGGCTTTCTTTTCCTTCCGGAAACGCTTTACCTTGTCGCCGAACCAAATCGTCACCAAGCCGTAAAGCAATCCTTCGCCAGACCCATTCCTTTCCGGACAGCCCTTTTAGAACTGACCCTACATATTTAGTCGAGAGTACTATGAAAGGCACCCCTTCCTTTTTTTTTTCCGCTTTTTTTGGAAAGTTTTTTCCCTCCAAGGGGCCCGGTTTCCCCCCGCCCAAATCAAACCCCCCCCTGAAAGACACCTTGCCACTCCTTCAAACCCAAACCCATGCACCTTCCACTTTAGCTTCCGGATCATCTCCAAAGTTGTGTGGACCCACCATTGCCTGTTTTTTTTAGGGCCCCGGGTGTTTCCTTCTTTTATGTCTTTTCTGAAGCGACCAAATGAGTCTTTGTATGGTTTAGTTACCAGCAGGTTCCCACACCACAACCCCCCAAAACCTCCCCCCCCCTTCTCCAGTGGCATTTCGACAGAGGCAGCAATGGAGAGTTCAAGACTCCGCCCGGCCACCGCTGTGGCACTTTTCCCCAGAGTTTAGTCCCCTCTTTGGCGTTGAGTCACTATTAAATCAGGTTTTCCTTCCCATTGGCCACTTTCGATTGCCAACCTTTCCTTTTCCCGAAAGGCGCTTTTTTTCCCCTCTTTCTCCCTTTAGAGCGTCATTCCTTATTGGACAGAAATAAATACCTCGTGTCTTTACTTACTTTTTGAACTCCACAATTCCGCCCCAACGGATTCTCCCTCGACCTATCCCGTCTCCACCCTACAGTCTTAGGACTTGTTATTCATCGGTTGTGTGTCGAGCGGGACAGTATTTGGTTTGGATTTACCAAAGCTTCCCCCCCCTTCCCCCCCCCCGTCATCTGGTAATTGGTCAGCGAACATTAAAATACCAACTTTTTTTTCTAGAAGGAATTAATACTCATCCCCCTTAGTTCCTTTCCACGTTATTTTATTTCTCGGCTAATTTGGTCCCCCAAACCAACTTGGTCTCAATCGGTCTATTCCCAAATGGGAATTTACATTGAGCCCCTATTTACTTCTTTCGCAATGAATCATGCCTCTATTTGCTCAATTTTGGGAGATAGTAGCCCCTTGGCTAGGTACCATTCTTTCCTCTTGACCCGATTCTCCTCGTGAACGATGACTGAGCCGTCTTTTTTTTTCATAGTCTCAGGTGTACCTAGGGCCCCCTTTTGATACTGTGACCCCGAATAGTTTGTTTTCACATTCTTTCTTTCTCCCTATTGGATAGGGGCCAGTAGACCTCGTTATCCTCTCATCAGTGAACCAGTCTAGGAGTTTCGGCCTCTTCCCGCTTCTAAAGGGACATTCACCAAGTTCCCTTAACCTTTTTTTTTTAAGGTCAAAATCCTCTGCCCTTGTGCTGTTCCTCCTCCCACTACGAGTCTCGATCAATTTATTGAGGACCTTTTCTCTCTTCTTTTCTCAAAGCTTAAAGGACCTCCCACTCTGTAGTTTAGCAACTTGAGGGAATTTTTTTTCCCTTTAGGGTTCCTTCTTCTTCCCCCGGCGCTCCGGACTCCCTCTAAGTTACAAAAGGTCTACAACGTAACGACCTGTATAGAGTATTTTCTCTACCTTCTCCCGCTTTCGGTGGCACCTTTCCCCCTTTAGTTAACTTTTCTCCTGTTCGTACCCCGGGGGGTGTCGAATGCTGAAACTCCCTCCTTCAATTGGATAGAAAGACCGGGGTTTTCGGAACCTTGCCCGGGGCTGCAACCCTTCTATTCTCGGAATTTAGTGTGGTCTGATCCCCTTACACAGTCGTCGAATCACCTTCTCCCGCCAAGGTCAAGGCTCCTTGATCCTCCCCCAGTTTGAAAGATCTACTTTGCTTTATATTATTTCCTTGACCAGATGCGTCTTATCCGCCCAATAGTTAACTTTGTACTGAGTCAGTCTTTATGGAGGTGCCCTTTTCCCGTTTTTACGTATCGATTGCATTCAGTACTCCACCTTTTACCGTGACTCTTCCCCCATACGTGATTTGCCTTCTCTTTAGTCCATCCCCAACCGTTTACACGTTTCCCTTTTGCTCATGGTACAGCCATTGCTTGAAGTCGCCCTCCTTTTGGGAGGATTATTTTTGACCCCCCCCCACCCCCCACCCCCTCACCGTCCCCCCCCCCCCCTTTTTTTTTATAAGACAGCAGTGTCTTTTCCTCTAGATCTCTTCTTAGCCAGAGTGCTTTGCTCAGTTCCTTTTTTTCTTTTTGTTGTCTTTGTTTTCGCCCGCACCCGCTTCTCACTCCCCCCCACCCACCCCCTTTTTCCTCTCCCGATTGCACTATACCACCCCCATGCAACGCGCGGGTTCTGTTGAAGTGGCTTTGGTCACTGGCACCCCTAGTCCCCCCTACCCCCCCCCGCCCTGCAACCCAGGACTACGCCGTCTGCTGTATCACGAGGTTTCCCTTAAGTACCGTGATGCATTGGACCTCCCTCCCCCCGCGCAGACCCCCCCCCCACACCTTTCGTATGGTTGAGTCGCATTCCGTGACTGCGCTCAGGCTACTCCATTTTTCCACCCCCCCCCCCCACCCCCCCCCCCCCCCAACACCCCCCTTTACCCCCCCCCCCCCCCCCCCCACTCCCCCCTTTTTCAGCCCACACTTCTGACGCCGTTCCCGATCTCTTTGATTTTTTTTTTTTTTTTTCGCCGGTGTTTTCCTCCCACCCCCCACACCACCCCCCCCTTTTGGTTTCTTTTTTTTCTTCCCGTTTGTTTATTCTGTTTTTTCCGCCGCCTCAACCCTCCCCCTTCTGCCAAGCGGTTTTTTTTTTTTTTTTCGTGCCCCCCACCACCCCACACCCTTTTTTCTTCCGATTTTACGAGAACCCTCCTGTCTCCAGACTCTTTTTTTTCTTCTGCAGTCACCCCCCCCCCCCCCGCCCGACCACTTCATACCCCCATGACCACATAGCCCCTCCCTCTTTTTTTCCCCCCCCCACACCCTGTCCCCTCCCCCATCCAACCCACATTTAACCTCTGCATTGTGGATTTACCTCAACGCCAAAGTCCCTGTCCCTAACTTTGTTGTTGAAATCCCCCCCCCCGGTTGTGTCGTTACTTGAAATGGGCATCGAGCGGTTTTCACTCCTTTCTAACAGTAGAATCCTCCTGACCCTGCGCATTCCCTTTCTTTTAATCTTAGATGGCCTACGTCGGGCTGAACCCGATTAGACTCGTACCAAGTGTTGACCACTTCCCGTCACGACTTCTTCTCTTTGCCTCTCTTTTTTTGAGAAGCAATGACTGACTGGTCTACGGCCCGCCCGCCCCCTAGCGAGAACCCTTTCGACCCCCCCCCGCAGTTTTTTTATCCCTCCCCATTTTTTTAATGGTTCATGGCACTTGTCTCCCCCTTGCAGTCCCCCCCCCCCACGGTTGTCCCTCGCGTTCCTCAGATTTTAAGCTACCCCACGCTTTTTTCCCTAACCAATGGGAGAGAACAGTAGGTAAACTTCAGGTCAGCCGCCTCTCTTCCCCCTGATTATTAGAGACAGCCTCCGTACCAGTTTTTCCATTTAGATGTCAAGATAATTCCACCGGTTCCCCCGAACTTGTACCCCATAAATTAATTGTTTCCCATCCTTCCGCCTCCTTTCTACAAGAGGATCGCAGAAGTTACTTTCTTTTCCATATACACATGAAGTCCTTATCCCCCCTCTAGTCCTTTCCGATAGAGGCCTACCCTTCTTTTCTTTCTTAGACAGAACCAAACGACCAGTTCCGCCCAACAGTGATGGTAATTGTCTCCTGTCTTTTTTCCCAGCTTCTACCGCTCCTTTTCCCCCTTTCACTTTTCAGGCCCCTACGTCCTATATTTCCCCTTAGAGCCCGAGGATCCCTGTTAAGATAGACCAATTTACACCACCTTCTCTTTGACTTTAAATGAAAGTCTTATTAGAGGACCGAGTAGTTACTTTGCACTTCATTAGTTCCCCTTTTTCCCTTGTCAGAATTACCAAGAAGGCATTTTTATACAGAGAATCTGTTCTCACCATCGCCAACCATCCTCCCTATATCTTTCACCCCTCTTTTCTCCTCTTCATTGGCCATTGGGGACAATTTGATCCCATTCTTTATACCACCCCTAAATTCCAAAGATGACGTCATCATATCTCTTTCCCAAGCACAAACTTTTATGACGCCCCCAGTCCTCATGGCCCCCCCCCCCCCCCCCCCAAGCCATATTTTTAGTAACAACAAACACTTCCAGTCTTTTATGGGATCTCCGTACCCACTTCCTTTTTTCTACCTAAGATTTAGACCCAAATACAAACTCCCCTCGGACTGTGAGTACCCACTATTTTTTACTCCGCATTTGTCCTTGGCAACTTCCTGTTGTGATAGACGTTGCTCCGTCCAACTGTCTCGGTCGTCCCCGGTTTTATATAAGTTTCTGTACCCCCGCTAAATGCTCATTGATCCTTCCCCCCCCATTGAAGGTCCACCTTTCCTGTATTTCTGCTTTTTTTTTGCCCTCTCAGGTTTGCCAATTCCTCCAAATTGATGAACTCTTTGAATCGACGATGGGGCCTTCCCCTCGTTTTCCTTTCCTTACTTTCTCTCCATGAGCCTCTGGGTCTTTTTACCAGCCTGAGAGGGTCGTCCTTTTTCAATGTTTTTTTCCCCCCCAGCTGGAACAAAATCTTCCTTCGTTTTGTTCGTAGTTCCCATAACATCCCAAACCCCTCCCAGTCGAAGCCAGGATCAATGTTGAGCCCCCCTCCATTGATAATTTTACATCGGCTTTCCTCTTGTTTTAATGTGTTACCGGCTTTCAGTTTTGCTATTTTTTTGGCGGGAATTATCACCTTTGCCACTCCCCCCCAACCCCCCCCCCCCCCGGTATGGGGCCTTTGGGTTGAAGTCATATCCCTTCCCCTTATTTTGTAAGTAACAATTGCTTGCCACTTCCCTATATTTTTTTCCCAGACCCCCCCCCCCTCGACTTTCGGGTTCCTTCTCCCGCTTTCCCAGTGAAGAAAGGTTTTTTCAGGACTCCGAGAAAGGAAAGTCGTACCACACCTTTCCCCCCCCTTTTTTATTGCATTGGAATCCCTTCCCCTTCTTATCCACTTGGGTTTGTTGAGCTAGTATTCGTTTTGTGAGAGACCCCCAGTTCGACCCCATCAGCTTTGAATGGAGGAGTTTTTCTTCTTTTTCAGTCAGGAAACGAAACACCTTCCCCTTGACAACCTGTTAGGACACGAAAAGAAGATTATCTGCGGCCCCCCCCCCCCCTTTTGTCCCCTAACGCTTATCGTCCCACTAGACATACGTTCCCCATGTCTAGCATAGTACTTTTCCTGCCTCTCGACTCTTTCTCGTTTTGAACTCGTAGTTTGCTGACTGCGATGCACGGATGTGTCCAGCTGGTGGTTTTTTCCTGGTTATGACCCTTGTCGGATTCCACAGTTGCTCTTCCGTCTCTGCTGCTAACAATGTTTCCAGCACTTGGTTCTCCACCCCGCTTTTCCTTCCCTTCCCACGGCGTTAGGTCGTGGTCCCCTCTTTTCGTCAACACAGGCTTGATTTTACTGTTTTCGCGATCAATGGCGTGAACATGTTTACGTCCGTCCCCCTACTTAACCTCCCTCACTGTGGCTGTAATGTCACCCCCCCCTATCTTTTGTTAATTCACCCCTGCGGCTATTATACTGGAAAACCATTGTACTTACTGAATTTTTCATATTGCTTAGTTCTGGTGGCTTTGGGCCTGTCGTCCAGAAGGGTTGTTGCTCCTTGTCTCGACCAGGGTCCGGTCCCACTTCATCCTTTTTGATCAGAATGATCCGCCCCCACCCAAGTTCCCGCCCCCCGTTTCTTACGTCTAACCCTTCTTTCAAACACAAAAGACTTCTCATTTGAGTATGTTCAAATAGTCCTTTTTCGTCACCCCCTTTTTCTGTCTCTTCCTCCCCCCGTCTCTTCAGAATTCTATGGCATTCCTTAACAATTCCCCAGAATGTTACCCCAATATTGGTCGGGATATCTCCCTACCCCTCCCCTACTTCCATAACCCCGACACCCCGACTTTTTTCTCTGCCCCAGGCGATCATTTGAGTGTTTTGTCAAGGAACCTTGGTTTCCCTTCTGCCAATCGGCAGGGTAACAATATACCAGTTTAATTATGATCTCCGTGTATGAAGGTTCACCAGACCATATTTCCCCACCCACAACTCCCACCCCCCCCCATCTTTATATACCCCTGCCTATTTCGAGTTTTCCCGGACCCGAATTCCCTGATCGTCTCTTTTCGAGAAATCTAATTAACAAGGTTCACAGGAGTTCGTGTAGCTGATAGAAACCTTTGAGACCCCCCCCCCCCGATTTCATGCAGCTTGCTCTCTTTTCCTCTCCCCTTGGTTTTTTTCGCATTTTGCCTTCTAGTTTTCCCTTGAGCAATACAAAAATTTCTACTGTTAAAAGTGATTTTCTTAGTTCGAGAAGATAAGGTTTTGATTTCCTTCTTTCATTCCTCGTGCATATTCTTAATTCCCAGGGTTGGAAAAGTGGTTTAGCCTCTATATTTCTTCTTGGCTCCCGCCCCCTGTCCTCATGTCCAAAGTTTGATCTGTGCTCCCTTATGTTCCAGAAGAAAAACATCCCTGATCTCCAGTGAGAAGAATAGGGAAATCGGTGAGGGGCGTGAATTTTCTTTGGTGGCTTCTTTTCTTCCAGCCCTAAATGATAATGATAACGATGGAGCAGGCTATCTCCCTACTCTGGCGATCACCCCATAGCGAAATTCTGACTAGTTCTTTGTTTAGGATGAGAGACCAAGCTTTCTTTATTGTTTCCCTGCACTGGTTCCACCTTGTTCCCCCCCTTAGTGATGACATAGTGGCTGTCCCCCGACATTTTTTTTTAGTCCGTTGAAAATGACCTCCCAAATTTTGTTTCTTTCCTGTTGCTTTCAGTTAGAACCCCGTGACCTTTTTCCCCCACCCTGTATTTCGTCCCCAGGATAAATACGCCTGTTTATCCTCTTCCCAAATCCAGAGTACTTCAACTCCTTTGTTTCACCTAGCCCCTTCCCTGTAAATTTTCTATGCATAGTGCATCCCCCATATTTTTAAATCTTTGTCCCTAAAATGACCACAGTGTTTAAGTTTAGGACGGCACCCATCCACGTTTGAGAATTAAACCTTTAAATTGCTCCCCTCTAAGCGTAGCTTCCACGTTCCCTGTTACGTTGAGGCTCTTTTGTGTTGTTTTTCAACTTATCAACATTGCTTACTCCCGATTTGCCCACTTTTGAAACATTTCTGAATTAGTCTCTCTCCCATGCCAACATTCTGTCCCCCCCCTCCTTTCTACATACGCACCCCCTGTCGATAAACGAACTTCGGCATTCCCTTTTTTTAGGTGTAAACATAAGTGCCTCCCTTGATTCCCGTGTCTTTAGTTTTGGACAGATTAGGTATGGCTTCCGTCCCTCCTCCATTTTTCAGGGGTTATCTGCTTACTCAGTTTGTCCTTTTTTCCTTATTACTTCCCCTTGCAAGAAGAGCACCTCAGTCCCCCGCTGGTCTTCTGCTTACACCACGAATAACGCACCCCCCATCTTATCTAGTTCCATCATGTCCAATGCTCATAGCTCCTCCGCTTCTAGGGTTCGTCTATCTTTTTCCTTATTCCTTGTCCGTTTACTTTCGAAGAATTTCCCCCCGACACTTCTATTTGTCGCTCTCTATTCGGATTTTTTCCCCCCACGTCTCAAATTACCTAGCATATATTTAGCCTCCCATTCCCCTGACCTACATGGTGTTCTTTGTAATAACATCTCAACTCAAAAGTTCCACCTCGCAAACTTTACACCCTCGGCTACCCTTACCACGTGACCCCCTGCCCCCCCACCTTCGATTCCATACATCTGCCAACCCCGTGACCCCCGACGACGAGGGATTGTGATTATGTTGAAGACCGCCCCCCCAAATCTCTTTTTGGATTTCCAGCGTGTTCCACCTGAAAAAAAACATCCTTCCTCACCCTGATTTGAGAGTCAACAGGAAATATCCCTGACACCTGGGTTGACCCCCTTTTTGCTTCCTAGTTTATTTCAATCTTTCACTCCCTTTCTTAGAGTTGTACCCACTTCTTGAAAATTCCCCCCCATAGAACTTTGGGTCCTCCCTTGGACGTTAGAGAGTTCGGTAACAATGATAAGCCCGCATGAGAACACTTCCTTCACTCACTCAGTCTTTCCCAACGTGATTTTCCACTACATCTACTCACAACTCCTCCCCCAGTCGAGGTCTTTGCCCTTTTCCGTGGCGCGTTTTTTTCCTTTCGATGTGGAACCGGTTCCAATCACCCATTCTCTTGGCCTTGACATGAATCCCCAACCCCTTTCATGTAGAAGATATCATGCGTGCGTATCTTGGTATTTATTTGGGGGTATAAGTTTTCCTTTATTGATCAACCGTTCTTCCACACACACAGGGCATTTTCATGTGAGACTAGCGTGTCCCTCGCCCTTCTCTTTTTTGTGACTTTTCCCCCCCCTTTCCATAGGCTCTGTCTCTTCCCCTTTAGATTCAGACGGGGCAAAATTTTATTATTCCTCTTTGAATCTCCTATTTTTTCGCAGATCCCGTGTCCCTTTTTTTTTTTCTCTGCCGAGGTGTTCGGGTGGTCACATTGTTTCTCCCCCTTCCCAGATTCCTCCGCGGGTAATTCTCCCCTGATAAATTGCCCTTGATTCCTTCTGCAGTCTGCTCTGATCTTTTGGGCCCCAGCCCCAAGGGACCACCACCTGGGCAACATAAGAATCTTTGGTTTTTGTTTCTGTTGGTCCTAATTCTCCCCCCCCCCCTTCCGTGGTTTTCGAGTCTGAGCTCAACCTTGAGATATGTGAGACTTTTTTAGATGTGTATAATTCCAACCCTACTTATATTTACTAGCGTAGCAAGGATGAATGTATGTTCCACACTGCTCGTACCCCCTAGGATGTTCCCCTTTGGGAGTTTAAGCCATGATTCCTTGGTCCCTTTCCGCCCGTCCCGAAATACGGCTCGAGCTTCAGCCA
>Ga0179591_1454034_pt1 | contig 22309 bp, 26 predicted proteins | sample CZOMad2_1_08_16f_FD_182891 | JGI IMG/M metagenome (GOLD analysis project Ga0179591, IMG submission 182891) | Vadose zone soil fungal communities from Angelo Coast Range Reserve, California, USA - CZOMad2_1_08_16fungal (PacBio error correction) | ecosystem: Environmental > Terrestrial > Soil >... | reverse complement strand
TTGTGGATGTAGGATGGAGATGATTCGTTTGAAAAAGAATTCAATTTATTTTAGTTTGAATACTTTTTCGTTGTTGTTGAATCTCTTCGTTGATTGATATCTTTGATTTTTTTTTCTTGACAGTTTGAAAATTTTATCAATTGGAAATATAAATTTGTTACCGTTTTTTTGAATTACTTTTTGATTAATTTTGAATTTGATATCAAATTTTGATTTTTAAAAATGCTTTGAATGGTTTTTTTTGTTGATTGATTGATTGAATTAAAATGAATAAATTTTTTTTTGATAGAGCTGTGAAGCGTTTCTTCTTTCGTTTTTGAAAAATTTTGTGAATTTCTTCTAAGAGAAAGATGCTTGTATGGTGAATGTAAATGAACGAGAGATAATGAAAGAGACGAAAGGATTGTGTAAGATAAAGGAGATGATTGTGTTAAAAATGAGAAGAGATTGATTGAGTAGAGAGGAGATGATGTAAGATGTGGAGAAGATGGTGATGTTTGAGCAAATGAGAAGATGAATTGGTGAAGGAGAATGAAAAAAGAGATGTAGATTGTCCAAGTATGATGTGCGATGATTTCGTTTTTTCAATCGTTTTTGTGGGAAAGTTTTGACATGAAATTGATTTTTTGATACTTTTATTGTTTTAGGATGAATGGAAGATAGATAGCATTTAAACAGATGAGCAAAGATTGAATCAGAAGAAGATAGAGAAGAGCAAGAGATGAGCTATGAAGAAGATGTTGGAAAGAAGCAAGATATTGTTGATTGTGATGATGAAAAGATAAGGAGAAGATGTTACAGAAAAGAGGATGTGAGGAAGGAGATACGAAAGATGGAGAGAATGAGATGATAGATGTATCAAAAGATAGGAAGAGATTGACTCCTTTTTTAAAAAGATCGATAAAAGATGAATTTGAGGATTTTGAGGAAGGATTGTTGAATAGAGAGATTGTGTTAGATGTGTGTTGCGATAGAGAGAATATTTGGAAGAGAGATGAGATCTGATTGTAGAAGGAAAGATGGCAGATGTGAAGATGATACGAGATAGAAAAGATATACTATCAAAGCATGGAAGGAGATGGGATGTGGGTGTGCTTGGATTCTCGTTTGAATTTATCAGTTGATTCTTTTGTTTGGGATGGATGGAAAGGATTGTTGAGAGAGAAGAAAGGAGAGGCTGAGATGGTTGGAGAATCGAGATTTTGTTCTGATGCAAAGATTGGAAAGGACTAGCTGGAGATGTGTTGGACGATTGTATGTGTAGAGGAGAAAGATGAAGTAGATAAGATGTGATCTTCGTTTGATATTAATTTTTCTTAATTTTGTTGTGATGGATTGTGTGTTGATTTTGTGACTCGTTGAAATTTATTTTTGTGTAACTGTCTTCGTTGCTTTTCGTTTTTTGTTTGAAAAAATTTGAATTAAATAGATAAATATAACAAACGGGGTTCTGATTTTGAAAAAAATTGGATTCTTTTCGTTTTTTTTTGTAGAGGAGATTTGATGGTGAGATTGTTGGGATAGATGTAAGAATTAGATAAGATAAAGAGAATGAGATGATCTGTTCTAAGAGGAAAGAAGAGGATATGATAAGAGAAAGATGATTCTTGTGTTGAATGAAAAAAAATAGTTTTGTTGATTTGAATATAATTTTTTGTCGATTTTTGATGTTGATTTGTGAAAAATATAATTGTTCCCCCGATTTATACAAATGTGAAGAATTTTGATCGTATAAATTGATTAATTGAAATTAGTATTGATTTTGATGGTGGAAATCGATTTTAAAAGATTGGGGATAATGTGAGATTGGTAGAAGATGAAAGAAAGATGAAAGATATGGAATGGATGTGAAAAAGATTAAGCGAAGAAAGATTTAGCATAGAATGTAACAAAGAAGAGAAAGAGGAATAGAGATTATACGATGAAGATTTTAAAAGAAAGAAACGGATGTTTGAGATTAGATGTTTTGATGTAAAGATAGCTGTGTGTTGGTGATGTTTGGAAAGAGAGAGTAGAGAATGTAGATAGAGAGATGTTAAAAACGGAAGGAGATGTTATTGATTGTGTGTGGATGTGTGTTGAAAAAAGAGATTGTGTAAAAAATAAAATGGAGATGAGAAGCTGTAGAGTTAAGACGAGAAAGGAAGAGAAAGATATTTCTTTTTTCTTAGATCGTTGTTTGAGAATTAGTTTTGAAATTTTGTCGGTTTGTTTTTGGTTTGAATTTATTGAATTTGATTTGTTTTTATATTTTCTTGAATAAAATGTTAGATATTGTAAGAAGATGTGATTTTTCTTTAGTTTTTTGTGGATATTGTTTTCTCCTATTACGATATGTTTGTAGTTTATGGATGTTGTTTATGGATTTGTTGTTGATATTTTCGTTGAAATGTTTTTTTTTTGGCCTTGTTTTGATACTTGATATTTTAGAATTTATTGATTTGTGATGTAGAGAAAAGATGATTCGTTGAAAATTTTCATTATGTGCTTCTTTGCTGGAAAAAGGAGATGGAGATAGGATGAGATTGAGATGATGTATGATTTTGAACGATTGGTTTGTGAGTTTTGTGAGAGATGAATAGAGATTTTTGTGTATGGTAGAAAGATTGGATATTACAAAGATAGAAGAAAAGAGAGAGATGAGATAAGACAGATGCGGTGTTCAAGATGATTCCCGGTTGATTGGAGATGGGTGATGTGGAAAACGATAGCTGTGAGCGATGATTCATTCCTCTATTGAATGGAGATTGGTAGGAAAAGGAAGAAAGATTGAAGAGAGAGGAAGGATGAGAAGAATAAAAGATGTGTTGGAAAAAAAGAAGGAGCGAAGGATCAAGATATTAGGATAGAGAAAAGCAAGATGAGGAAGATGGAAAAGAGATTGTTAGATTTTAGATGAGGGGAGCCATTATTTAGAGATGAATTGATTTGAAGATGTAGGAAGAAGGGATGAGAAAAACGAGGGATTGAGAAGATGAGATGTTTGAGAAATGATGTGAAGATGAGTTTCTATCCGTTGTATTTCTTATTTGAAGTACGTAATACGAAAAGATTGAGAGCATGTTGAAGAAAAAAGTATAGATGTGTGTGGATGAGTAAATGGATGTTTGATATAGATGATAATTGATGTAGATGTGGATGAAAAGAGATAGAGATGTAGGATCTTTAAGAAAGCAAGATGGTGCTGCGATAGATTCTGAGAAAGCATCCCGCTGACGTTGATTCCTAGGTTGCTAGTGACCCCTAAAAGAAGATTGAAGAATTGTTTAAGGAGGAATGGAGATAAGAGATGATTGGAATTGGTGAGGATGAATTTGAGAGGATTGGTTGAGAAAAGATGTCAGATGAAAAGAGAAATAGGATAAGATGTGTGAGGGAAATAGGAGAGAGGATTGGGAATAGTAAGCAAATTGAAGAAGATGTATATTATGCAGAAGCAGATGAATCTTTTTAGAAAAGATGCAGATTGTGTTTGGTGTTTTTTGAATGTGAGATAGAGATGTGAAACAAGATAGAAGAAGGAGATGTTTGTTGATTTTCAGGAGATTGAGATTTATGAGAGGACAAGAATATGAGATGGTAAGATTGATAATGATTGTTTTGTCAAGCTGTGATAGATGCGATTGAAGATAGAGAAGATGTGATAAGATGAGGAGGAGATATAGATGATTCGTTTGAATAATTGAAAAAATTAATTTCACCCCCTATGTTTTTGATCCCATAATTTTAAATTTTTAAAGGAGGCAGAGATAAAAGACGGATCAGATGTTTAGAAGATGAGAGTGAGATGTGTTTTAAAGAAGATGAATTTTTCAGATGAAGAGGGAGGAAGAGATGATTGGTCAGGAGGATGATTAGAAGGAATGTGATGATGAAATAGTATGAAAGACGATAGAACGAGGTGTTATGAAAAGATTTAGAAAGAATTTTAAGATGTAGCGGAGATGAGAGAATTAGCAATAAAGAGAGATTTTTAGATGTGTAAGATGTTGAGTTGAATAGATGGGATGATGAGAGTGTTTGTGAATTCCAAGAGAGAAGGGAAAAAGATGAGATTAGATTGTATAGAAGATTGAGATGTATGTGCTGTGATTTAAAAGACATTAGATTGTGAGATTGATTGAGACAAGAGATTGTGAGAAAGATTGAGAGAGAAGGTGTCAGGGAAAACAAGATGTGTGATACCTGATCCGTTGTAGATGAATTGTGAAATCGATAGATGGGATAAAGAAAGATGATTTTCCTTACGAGATGATTTTTTTGATAAAAGATGGTTTATAGAGATGAAGATTGAAGGGATGATGATTTAGGTTTGGTTCTTTCTGATTTTTCTAGTTGAATTACTTTTTGAATTTTTTGTGAATTTTTGGATTTTTTTGAATGATTTATTAATTTTTGGAAAAAAAAATCATATTGATTATTTCTTTTGGTTCTATGTGTTGATGATTGTTATGTATTGATATGAAAAAGAAGGCAGAAAAGATGTAGAGATTGGATAAAGAAGAAAAGTATGTGAGATAGGACGAAGCAAAGATAAACAAAGAAAGAGATAGGAAATGATTTTGTATTTTTTTTTTTTCGTTGAATTTTAAGTTTTTTTTGAATATTTATATTTAATATTATTATTATGGGAGATTTGATGATGAGAACTAGAGTAGAAACCGGAGATGTAATGAGATATAGATGTGATGACAGTATGGAGATAAAGATTAGATTGTTGTGCGAAAAGAAAGGATGTGAGACGATGTGATGTAAGATAGATGAAAGAGAATATTTCGAAGATTTTGTACATATAGGATTATGTGATAGTGATTAAGAAGGTGATGTGGATTGAGACTTGAGATAAGATTGAGATTATAGAGGAAGTGATTGAGAAGATGGTGATAGGATGATTATAAAGAGGAAAGGAGGAGAGATGTGAAGAGTAAAGAAAGAAAAAAAAAAAGGGCCAAAGATGTAGATAGAGCATTCAGATAAAGATGTGATAGAAAAAAGAGATTGTTAGGGATGTGGATAAGATGAGATTTAAAAAAAGAAGACATGAGATTTTGTAAGAGGAAAGAGATTAGCTGCATGAAAGATTTGTTGTATTGAGGAGATTTATTTTTCAAAAAGGATGTGATTTCCTGATAAAGATGTAGCAAGATAGAAGATTAGATTGATTAAGATCTAGATTGAATGAGAGATGTGTGAATAGGGATAGATAAGGAAGGGAGATATGAGGAAAGATAGATGGTTAAAGAAAAGAAAAGATGAAAGGATGTCAGGGATGAGAGAATATAAGATAGAAGAAGGATGAAGATGGATAGCAAGATGAAAGATGATTTAGATGATAGGATGATTTGTTTGGAAAAAAGATAGAAGGAGAGAAAGAGAAAGAGGATAGATGTAATTGGAGGCTTGGAAGAGATCGATGGGAAAAGAGAAGAGAATGATGTTGGGAGGAAATTGAAGAAAAGATTTTTTTTTTGTGTGGTGTTTGTTGTGTTGTGTGGTGTTGTGTGATGTTATGTGCAAGATGAGTAGTAAAAAAAGAGGATGATTGTGATGATGAAGCTGAAGATGTAGATTTGCAGTGTGTAAAGGAAGTTGTGAGATGATGATAAGGGACGGATAAGATTGGAAGGATGTGGTGTTGTTAGATGTAGAGCATGGAGGAAGAGAAATTGAAGAGAATTTGTTTTGTAGAGAAAAGGATGATGTATGTGAGATTGTGTCAGAGGAGATAGATGTGTGTAGAGGATAGATTTTTAGAATTAAAGATGAAAAAGATTAGATATGTTGTGAGAAAAAGATGTGATTCATTGGGATTAGAAAGAGGGAAAGATGGGAGATGAAAAGAGAAGGATTGTAGAAAAAAGATTGTAGATTGTGAGAAGAAGGAGATGAGTCGATTGTTGGGTGATTCTTTGTGGTGATTAACAGATGATTTGGAGATGTAAGGAAAAAGAGAAGAAGATGGATTTGTGTAGAAAATGTGGTGGATGAAAAGAAAGATGAGAGTTGAATAGAAAGGAAAAAAGAGCGGATATGTGTAGATGAAAGATTGAAAGATGCAAAGAGAGAAAAGCATTGTTTTAGATTATGAGGAGAAAGAGATGAAAAAGGAAGATTGTGAAGGATAGAATAGATGTGTAAGATGAAGATCAAGATCTGTGATGAAAAAAGAAAAAAGAGAAGATGTTGAAAAGAAGAGAGATGTGAGATTAGGAAAAAGATGACGATGTTGTTGTGACAAAGAAAAGAATGATGTTGATTTAGAAAGATGGAGATTGATGATAGAAAAAAAAAAGATAGATATAAAAAAAAAAAGAAAAAGATGAAAGGATAGATTAGATCGAAGGATCTATAGAGAGAGATGCTGATGCAAAGGATAAAGGATGATGATGTTGTGAAAAATCTAGGGAAAAACAAGAAAAGGATCAGACGACAAAGATTGAAGATGGGTTTGAAAAAAGATGAGGGATGAGGATGAAAAAGGATGAAAAGGAGAAGCATAGAAAAGAAAGAAGGAAGAAAGATGGAAGAAAAAAGCTGTGAAAAAAGAGATGTGTGGTGATGTAAGATGTGTGATAGATGTATGAAAAAAGGATTAATGAGAGATGAGAATGGTTGATAGGATCAGGATCAAAAGAAGAAAAGATGGAAAAAGAGATAGATTGACAGATGATGAGAAAGAAAGGTTTGTAAGATGTAGGAAAGAACAAGATGTTCAAGAACGAAGAAGATGTTAAGCGGAAGATAAGGAATTGAAAGATTGTGATTAAGGATTTGTAAGATTAAAGGATGGCAGATAGGATTTGTGAATGGTAGAAGAAGAGAGAGAGATATGAGAGATGTGTGTGGGATTAAAGATTAGAATGAAAAAGATAAAAAAGAGATATTGGAATTAGATTGAAACAGAGAGGAGGGAAGATTGATAAGATTTTGATGAAAAGATGATCGTTTGATCTGAAAATTTTTTGTGAATTCTCTTTCGTTTGATGATGAATAGCAGAAACGATTATAGATTGAATGATTTTGTAAGATTGAAAGACTGGTGTTGAAGGATTAAGATTGTAGATGACGATAGAAGATGTTTTTAGATGAGAATTGGGATATGTTAGGATGATTGATTTTTTCTCCTTTTTTTTCGTTTGAATCACATATTTCTTATTCCGTGGTTGTGAAAAGAGAAAACAAGAAGATAAAGATATTTAAGATAACGAATTTGTTTTTTTTTTGGAGATGAAGGAGATGACGTAAGAAAGATTAAAAAGAGAGATGAAAGAGAAGCGAAGATGTGGTATTGGATAGAAAGAAAGTAATGGTAAGATTTGTATGCAAAGAAAAAGATGATCGTGAAAATTATTTTATAAAAATATTTTGTTCAGCTTTGGCTTATTGACTGAAAGATGAGAGATTGTTTGAGTAGAGACAGATATTTAAGATGTGTTAATAGATGTGATTGTCTTAGAAGAGAGTAAGAAAGATGGGATTTGTGGAGATGTTTTAGATTGAGAAAGGGATAGAATGAGATGAGATTTTAAGATGATGAGAGGATAGGATTCAAAAGATATTTATTGATGAGAGGTAAAGAGTGATGTGAGATGAGATATGTGTAAAGAAAGAGGATAGATTGTGTAGATGAAGTGATCCTACCACATAGTTTTTGATCAATTTATTGAAAAAAATTCATTGTGATTGATTTGTGATTATTGCATTGATCGGTGTGGATTTATGGATTTATTTTGTGCTAGAAGAGAGTAATGGATCTTTCACCGTTTGGGTTTGGTTGGTCTGATGTTCTGAGAATGTTTTTGATCTGATTAGATAGGAGATGATCGTTGATTTCTTATTTGATTCGTATTCGTTTGATCGCATCGACTGTTTATTGTGATATTGTTTTGTTGATGATTTTGATTATGCGATTTGTTTGGAAATTAAGATTTGTATTGAATTATTATTGATTTTTACGTTCCGTTGAATAACATCTTCAGAAAGATCAAAATTTGTTTTGCGTTTATTTGTGAGATATTGAGATTGAAGATAAAGAGAATGTAGATAAGGAATGTGACGATAAAAGATGTATAGAGGATTGAGTTGTTCTTAATTTCTTAGATGATGTGTGTGAAAGAAAAGATTGAGTGTGTTGTTGACAGAACGTATGAGGATGGAGGAAAAATGGTTGTTGGTAACGGAGCTTGTATGTTGTCAGAAAAGGGATGTATGGAGATAGATGTATATGATTATGGGTGTGTATGGGAAACAAAGATTGAGAGATTTTAGAAAAGGATTTCGATATTACAGATGAATTGGGATTGTGTGTTTATTAAGATTGGTTTTATGTGTGAATTGAAGAATTGAGAGATTTGATTTTTCGTGAGATCGGATTCGATTGTTAAGAGATGTGGAAGGTATTGCTTGTATGGTGAAGAAAGAAGTCTAAGATGGTTGGTTGGCGAAGATGTGTGTTGCGTTGAGAATGGGGGAAAGTGGAGAGGGATGTCAAGATTTGGATGTTAGGAAAGGATGTTGATTGATATGTATGTGTAAGAGATGAGATGAGATTTGGTACGGGCAAGAATGTGATGCATGAAGATTGGTAAGGAGATCTTGATGTCTGTTTTTGTAAAAAGATTTGAGTGTTGATTGGCGCGTTGAATTCGTTTCTTTTATGAACGTACTTGTGTCCCATATATTATTTAAGATTGAGCTGAGATTAGGATATACGATGAGAGAGTTAATGATTTATCGTTCTTGATGAAGTTTGTTAAGGAAGATTTGTGTTGGGAAAGCCACTCAACCGATGTGTTGTGATGCGATTAAGATAGAGATGTAGGATGTGGTGTGTATTTAGATTGTAAGCCTATTGGGCAGATGGTGATGAAAGGATGATTTGTGATGCACAAAGAAGAAAAACGATGGGATCTAAGATTGTGTGTGGAAGATTGCAGACCAGATGATTCTTCTTTCGGCGTTTTTTTCGAAAGAAGCTGGGTGGTGAGAAAGAGAGATATTTTGAGATTGCAAGATTGTGATTTGGAAGATGTTTGTTAGAGAAGATTGCTGGTTTGAGAAAGCCGCTGAGACTGAGAAAGCAAAGAAAGGATAGGAGAAGTATGGTACGGAGGAAAAGATGGAGTAGCGATTAAAAGATCAGATTGCTTGAAGTTGTTTGAAAAAAAAGAAGATGTTAAGATCTTTGTGATGTGTTGTTGTGTGTGTGAACAGAAAGGATTTAGACGGAGTATAGATGGGAGAATAAAACGATTGAGATGAAGATTTAGAGATATGATGTTTTGTGCAATTTATTTGCCGGTTGGATAGGAATGATGTAGATAAAGATCTATGATGTGTGAAAGATGCTGAAGAAAGATTGGGAGAGAGTCAGAAGGATAGAATTCTAGATGACTTATAGATGCAGTAGAGAGGATAGAAGAAAGATTTAAAGGTGATAAGAAAAACCGAAATAAGGGAAACAAAAAGATTGAAGATGAGATGTTAACATAGAGATGGAACAGGATTGAGAGGATGAGAGATGATTTTTTTTTTTAAAGAGAAGGAGGATTTCGTATGATAGAAATAAGAGGGAAATGAAGATTTAAGAGGAGTAAAGATTGAGAGAGAGCAGATAAAGAAAGATTGAGCGATCGCAAAGATTGTGATATGAGATTGATTACGACAAAGAATTGAAGATGTATTTCGTGATTGGATGAGAATTGCAGATAAGCAACGATTGTTGTGAGATGTTATTGGGATGTGGGAAGATAGTATGAGAGGAGATGGTGGTGAGATATCTCTGATGGTTCAAGTAAAGATGACTACGAAATTGTGATTTCGGAGTTCTTGTTTTTTTTGAATGAATGAAAAATTCTCACTCGTTTTTTTTAGTTGTTTTTTGTTGTTTGAAAAATTGTCGTTTTTTTTGTGTGTAATTGGATTCTCAAGAAGATTAAGAGAGACTGGTTAGCATGTAGATGGTGTGGATGTATGTTTGAGGAAGGGAGATATTGAAGAGAAGTGAAAGATAAAAGAGAGGATGTTGAGATGTGATTTGTGAAAAAGAGAAAATGAAGAAAGATGTGAGAAGTCACTATTGAACGATGGGATTGAATCTTGTGAAAAGAGCAGGATGGTTGATGTGATTGTGGAGAAAGATGAGAGATTCTTGTGTGATTTCGTTGTGAACATATGATTATATAATTTTTTGATGGAGTGTTTGAACTAATAAAGATTGGTTTTTTTGCTTAGGATGTGGATTTGTAGATATGTAGAATTGAGATGAAAAAAAGATGTGACATGAACAAGAGAGATTGGCAGACAAGGCAAGATAAAAGAGAAGTAAAGAGAGGAACGACAGAGATGGACTGAGATAAGGGATATGCATTAAAAAAAGAAAAAGAGATTGTTTTGTGAGATTGTTAAAGGAGACAGATGATAAGGAGAGAGATGTTTAACAGGATTGAGAACGCATGTTGTGTATGTCAAGAGTTTGGTCCATAAGTGTGATGAAGGAAAGAGATGTGAGAGAAGAGATTGATTTGGTGGTGAAAAGATGTAGTGATGGGATTGTGGATGAAAGAGAGAAGAGATGGGGTTGTAGATTCAAGGAATGAGACCGAAGATGTTGAAAGTTAAGATTTGAGAGAGATAGATCGCAGATGGTGAAAGAAAGAGATAAAAGAGGGACTTTAGAAAGGATAGAGAAGTGTCTGTGTAGAAAAAAAAGATGAAAGTGATTTTTTCGTTGTGAGACTTTTGCGTTGTGATTAATTACCTTCGTTGTTTTTTTTTTTGTCGTTGAATTGAAACTGAATTTTGAAAATTTCATTCATAGAATCAATTATAAAGAAAAATTTGTAGAAATTTGTTTGGATGGAAATATTCGTTATTTGTGTGAATTTTTGATTGTTGATGAAAATTCGAATTAAGGGGATAAAATTTTTGCATTGATCTTGACTAAAGTATGTTGGGTGCACTTTTCAATAAAATTTATTTGGAAATATGTTTGTGATTTTTTTGATTTTTTCATTTTCCTCGGTTTGTTTTTATTAGTTGAAAGATTGAAGAGAGATCGATGAGAAACAGAAGCCGTGTGTAAGATGAAAGATGAATTTTTCTGTTCAGAGAATTAGGAAGAAGATGTGATGTTTAGATGTGATTTTTGTTGGGATGTTGGATATGGATGATGTCGTGATTCCTTTGTTGTTGAAATGAAGAGATTAGAAGTATGAGAGAACGATAAAGTAGAAAGATGTTTTAAGAAAGAGATTAGATGTTGGTGTTGGTGGAAGAAGATAAAGGGAGAGAGGGAAAAGGATGAAAGATAGATGAAAGGATGTTATTGTGTAAGATTGTGTGTGATAGAAGATGATGGTTTAAGATGCTGTTAGATGAGAGAAGATGTAACGGGATGTTGAGATGATGTGAGAAGATGTAGGAGGATAGATAGATTGTATGAGTGCGATTAAGATGAGAAGATGATGCGATGAAGATTTATGTAAGATGTATGTAGATAGAGGATTAGCAGGATGGTTAAGATGATTTTGCAGGAGTTGTATAGAGATGAAGAGAGAAAAAAGAGATGTGTGTACTAGAAAGATGTGTGAGATGAGGATGCTGTTTTGTGCGGAGAGATTCTTTTAAAGATTGATTTCATGGTGAATCTTTCTAGGGCATTTGTGAAGGATCTGTGTGTGATGATGTTCGACTTATTTGTGGAAAGATGGTGTTGATGAATGTAGGAGAAGATTGTGGATGTGGCATTAGAAAAGATGTTAAATTGGATGAGTGATAGGATGACGATATGTTGCAGGGAAGAGATTGCAAGTAAAGAGAAAGATTTTGATTTCGGTTTTGAAATTATTTTGAATAGTGTTGTGAAGATGTGTGATAGAAGAAAGATGTGTAGTCAGGATAAGCCAGAAGAGAGGATGTGGACTATAAGATGAGAAAAGAGCTCTGGATAAATAAAAGGATTGATCGTTTTTTGAACCATGATTGTGATTCTTATTTTCTTTACTTTTGGAGATTTGGATAGATTGTTAGATAGGAGATGGAGATTTAGGATGATTTGGGTCTTATTTAGACTCCAGTTTTTGTTCGTTGAATATGAATTGATTTTTTTCGTTTCAGTGATTTGTTGGAAAAGAATGACAAGGTATGAGACAGAAGATAGAAAAGAGATTGAATCTTTGCGTGGAAGTGAATGAGACGAAAGATGGGTGATTGTGTGAGATAAGAAACGATGACGATTGTTGGAGGACTCGCTCCCAAGATATGCTCCACAGACTTGAAGAGATAGATAAAGAGTGACGAAAGAAGGAGAGGGGAAAAAGTTGAGGCAAGATGAGATGGTTGAGATGATCTTTGAAAATTACGTATATAGGAGAAGATTTGATATAAGGAGCAGAATGTTGTGATAAGAATGTGTGATGGTGGTGGGATATGATTTTGGAGATGAGAGATGCAGGAGATGAAAGTATGTATAGTAATTGATGGAGTGAGATATGCAGATAAAGTTGATTGAGAGAGATTGAAGAAGATGTAGCCAGATAAGAAAAGGATAGATAGATGTTATCGAGCAGGAAGATTGGGGTTAGAGAGCACAGGCAGATTGATGTGTATATAGATTTTATCTTACCCTCACAGATTGTAGAACGAGATTAAAAGAGATAGAAAGGATGTGGATTGTATGTCAAGGGGACTGCTGGAAAAACGATGGAATATAGAGGGCAGTGTTGGACAAAAGAGAAGGGAAAAAAACAAAGATAGAACTATGAAAAAAAAGAACAAAGATGACGGAAGCAGATGAGTGTTTGATCTAGGAAAGGATATGTTACAAAACAAACGATGGTGAGATGATTAAAAGATGGAAAGAGATTAAGGAGTGAAGTATGATTTTTGTGGAGGACAGATGTTTATTGTATTGAAAAGATGTTAAGATGAGATGCTTGAGAAGATTGTGTGGATTGGAGTAAAAAGAAAGAAAGAATAGAGGGATAGAAGATGAAGGATGAGGTAAAAAAAGGATAATGAATAGTTATGTTTGAAGCATGTGACAAGTAGGAAAGGAAAGATGGTTGACAACATGTGAACAAAAAGAATTGGTGTTCTGGTTGTGTAGAAAGGGAAGATGGGGAGAAAGGATGTGTGGTGATTGCGCCTTTCGAAGGAAGATCTTCGAGCAAAAGGATGCAATGCCTTTATGCTGACTCGGTTGAGAAGGGCAAGTTTTCTTTGCGTAAGATGAAGTAAATAAGATGATTCGCAGGTAATATAACAAAAATGAGCGCTAAAGAGTGAGGGATGCGATAAAAAAGAAACTGAGTAAGGATGATGAAGAGAGGAAGATAAGGATTGTATTTTTTAATGTAGTGTGAGATAAAGATGATGGTAGTATTTGAAGAAAGCAAAGATGAGATGAGAAGATTTGTGTGATAGCTTAAATGGAGATTTTGTAGAGAGCGAAAAAAGATTTGAGATGGGGATAGAAAGGGAAAGGAACAGAAAAAGAGATGAACTACCCACCTTAGAGAGAGATTGTTAGAGAGAGAGCGTATGGATTGGTTTTTTTATGTCGGTTGACTTCTTCTTAATTAATACTTTTGAGATAGCTGTTTGAAGAAAGACAGAAAAAAAGATTCAAACGATAGTAAAAAGAGTGTTAAAAAAGAAAGGGAATGAGATGATGTTCAATGACTGAGGGGTTGACCCGGTTTATGTTTGAATGTTGATTGGTCTGGATCTTTTGAAAGTGATTTTAGTTGTTGGATAAACTGGAGAGGGTCAGAAAAAGTGACACAAGTTCGAATGTGTTTTGTATGAAATTTATTTGACAATCTTGAGCGTTGTTGTATTTACGGCTTGGTACGTTTGTTTTTTTGTTTTTTTACTAAGGGGAATTATCGTTTAATTTGGACAAATTTCGATGGTCAACAGAGAAACAGATTGTGTTAAGATGTATGTTAAGATGAGAAAGGTAAGAAGGAGCGAGATACAAACAAGATTAGAGGGAAAAAGATGCAATCAACTAAAGAATGGAGCATGAAAGAATGATTTTATAGAACCGATGTTCTCTCGATTGATTGTACCAAACATCCTTGGTGCTTTTTAACCAACGACAACCAAATAGCTGACTAAAGACTAGGGAGATTTTGGGTCCCTCAACGGTAGTAAGGCTATCGAAGAAGGTCCAGGACAGTAGCTGATAAGGAAATTTGTTAAAGATGTAGATAGAAAGGAGATGTTGATTAAGCTGCAGGAAGATAGGGCAAGATAGATTTTTGACAGATTGAAAGATTGTGTTATAGAAAGCCGAGATTTGTGATAATTGATTGCTCAATAGATGAGACAAGTAAAGATAGGAGAGGATGACTAAAGGGATGTGAAGCGAGACAACGATATAGTAGAAGAGGAAGAATTTCATTGAAGTATGTAGATAGAGGGTGGAGAAAAAGATGAAAAAAGATTGTGTTTGAAAGATGAAAAGATTTTGATGTGTGAAGATCAAAAAGAAGCACGTAAAGCGAAAAAGCAGTCGATGATGTGATAGGGAAAGATGAAACGATATAAGGATGTTTGTTTAGATAAGGAGATAAGAAAGAAGATGATGGAAGCAGATGTAGATGGGAGATTGTCTGAAAAAAAAAAAGTAGATTTGAAGATTCAAAGATGTTAAAAAGGGAAAGGAAAGATAACGAGTGGAAATGGTGAATAAATGATTGTGGGAAAAAGAGAAGATGCAACAGATTGTGTGTCAAGAGATTTGTGGAAGATGCGAGAGAAGATTAATAAAGAGATGGATAGTAAGATGAGAAAAGATATAAAAGAGGGATAGGATATGAGTGGAGCAAAAGAAGGAAGAAGATGGAAAATAGAAGATACTCCTCCTGTTGAGAACGATGTGTGGAGTGATACGTAATTGGTAGCAGATAGGGAAGATGCGAGATTTTGCTTTTAGGGAGGAACAAGGAAAAGAGAAAGAAGGATAGAACGATGAAGATTAGAGATTAGAGATTACAAAAAGATGTTGAAAGGACAGCATAGAAGATGAATTTAGAATGCTCACTAGATATTCGTTTGTTTCTTTTTTTGTGAAGAAAAGAGAAAGTAAAAGATGAGATTTGTTTGATTTGGGAAAAAGAAAAAAATAAGAGAAAAGAAAGGAAAAAGATGTAAAAGATAGATGCTTGTGAGGTCAAATCTATTTTAAAGTAGGATGATGGTGCAGAAAGAAGATGTAAAGATGAGTGTTGAAAAAGATGATGTACGATAGAAGAGAGATGAGAATATGATAGAAGATTTTGATTTGAGAAAATGCAAGATTATTGGAGATAAGAGACTAATGAAACAGATTGAAGCGATAAAAGAAAGCTGGAGATGATAGGCTCAATGGAAAGGATGAAAACAGATCCGAAAGATAGGATGTAGGAGAGACAGAGATTGACTTTTTTTACCCCATCGTTACATATCGAGGAAAAAAGGATAACTGATGGGCGAAAAAGTAGGAAGCAAAGATCAGATTTAAGGCATGATGTGTAGAGTAGATTGGCTTATTCAAAAGGATGTGAGATTATGTTTGAGGTAATAAGATGTGGATATAGATGTTGTACGAGGAATTTATTGGGGTGATAGAGAGAGATGTGTGTGGGTTGTGAGATTAGAGGGGTGCACGAGAATGAAAGATGGTTTGACGCTGTGTAGAACAAAGAGTTTGGTTTTGAATAGTTGTGGTTATGATGTATAGGAGGCAAAGAGAGAAAAATCACGGCTTGTATTTGTCGATGAAGAACAAAAAGAAATGGACAAAAAAGAATATTGGGGGATCGTGGAGCACAAAAACGGAAGGCAAAAGAAGAAGGATGCAGTAAAAGATGATAAAAAACAAGGCATGTGACGGATGAGACGAGAGGAGATTGTGTTAGATGTTAGTGGATTCTATGAGATGAGATTAGGATGTGATGATTGAACAAAAGAAAAGAAAGGATTTTTGGGATTTTCATGAGGATGTAAGATGAGATGTGGTACGAAGATGATGCATGGTCTGAACTATGTAAGAGAGATACGATTAAGATGTTTCAGATGATATAGATGGGTTTTTGAGATGTGTGAGATGATGTGAGATGATTGTCGGCTGCAATGAAAGAGGATTTGTAGAGATGATGACTTTGTCCTTTCTAAAGATGTGAATCTCGTTGTTGAAGATTTTCTGAATGGTTGATCGATTGTGGGTGTGATATGGGTTCTATTTAGATATAATGAGTATAGACTATCTTGTTGTTTTGATTTCTTATCAAATCTTGTCTTGTTGATGTTGTGATTTCATTACCAAGAAAAGAGATGCGAGGATTGGAGCGAGATAAAGAGAAGAACGCCGACTGTAAGAAAAGCTGAAAAGAGATTTAACGATTGATATTCATTTTTGCTTTTTTAGAAGCGGAGTTTTTGGACCGAGATATAACAAGGAATGTTCGAAACGGACAAGATGGTCAGTAGCATGTGTGAGGCGTTTTTCAGATGTCTTGAGAAGAGAGATGATGATACGGCATATTATATGGTCTGTGGTTTTATATAAAAAAAAGAAAGATATTGGTGAGTAAAGCAAGGCAGGGATAGTACGAGGCAAGATATTTGTTGAGAAGATGTGATGTAAAATCGAAAGAGATTTGTAGAGATGTTTTGTGTTTTTGAACGAGATGGTGAGATGAGATTTAAAGATGTGCTTTTGGTTGTAGCCGAGGTGGGCATGTGAGATAGATGGTTGTGGTTTGTACAGGGATTGAGAAGTGATGATATGGCGTGATTGGAGAAGGATACTGCAGAAAAAAAGAGATGATATGATGTATAAGAAAAAGATGTGACATGGTGTGTTGAATCGTTAGCAAAAGAGAAGGATGAAGATAACAAAAAGAAGAGATGTGGTAGAGATGATGGATTCTCGTTGATGGAAGAAATAAGAGGGGGGGATGGGGGGGGGGAGAAGGGGGGAGGAGAATTGAGGGGGGGGAATGATCAGGACTGCTAGAATTGTTGTTTTGATACTAAAAGAGAATATGTTGTGACCTGACATCGGGTTTTGTTTTGTTATTTGTTGAAGGCTCGGTTGCATTTTCAAACACTATGGCCGCAATCAGCTTAAAACTCCTTTGTTGGTTGATTTGTGTGGCGATGATTATCCTCGGCTTTTTTATTACAAAACCGCTAGTGGAGTGGTGGAATCGTTTTCTTCTATTGCGTTTTTTTCCCCCCGTTTTTTTGCTTTCTTGTCTCTTTTCATTTTCCTTTAAATACAAAGATGTTGATGAAGATGTGAGATGATAGAGAAAGATGATTCCGATTTTTCTTTCGTGTTTGTTTGATTTGTTTTCGTTTTGGAATTTTTCACTTGTGATATCTTCGTATTTATAGGTAGAATATTGTTGTGTAGATGTTGTAAAATGTGGATGTTTAAAATCGATTATGTTGAAAAGAAAAGTAGCACATACGTCCAAATGTGTGGACGAGTACAAGAAGAGATGATGTATGCGTAAGGCCCGTATATTCTACATAAAAAGAGAGATGAGAAGATAGAAGATGTTGAAAAAAGATTGGTAAGAGAGAGGGGGGAAGGCGGGGGGGATTTGCGTGGTAAAAGCTGGTGGGGGGGTGTTTTTTTGTTGTGATGGTGTATTAATGATACCAAAAAGAAAGATTGATTTTTTTGGATTGAGAGTATAGATTGTGCGCAAAAATGCGAGATGATGAGATGTTAGGATGTAAGATGAAAGAAGAGAGATTGTAGAAGGAATTTGATTTAATTAAAAAAGAAAAAGATGAAGAAGGCAGGTGATGTAGGATTAGATAGATATGGTTAGAAAAGAGAGATTTTTAGAAAGCGATTGGTGAGAAAGAGATGTTGTGTAGATTATAAAGATGAGATGTGTGTGTGTGTTTGTGGGAAGAAAAAGAGATGTTTGGAGATTATAAAAGACGCTGATGTTTGTAAGAAAGGGAAAAAGAAGATGTAAAAGGCGAAGATTTTAGATGGTGATGTGGTTTTGCAGAGAAGATTGCATCTATTCTTGTAGAAGAGAAGTATGAGATGTAGATAGATGCAGAAACATGATGTTAAAGATGTTTACAACGATTGATCTTTGTGAGATGTTTGATGATAAAGATTTTTGGGCATCACAGGGATGTTGAAGATTTATGTGGGAGGAAAAGATTGTATGAGAGAGATGACCAGCTCTTGAGGAGATGTGAAAGATAAAAAAAAAAAAGGATGTAAAGAGTAAGAAGATGTTGAGGAATGAAAAAGAATTGATATGTAAAAAAGAAAAGATGTCAAGAGGTAGATGAAGATAGGTTGTGAGAAGGATATTGATAGGATAGAGTGTGCAAAAAACTAAACAACAGATTCTAAGATGACTTGCTCTGTGAGATTGAACAAAGATTGTTGTGTTGTGAACTAAAGAGATTACGATATGTGAAGTTAAGAGATTGCAGATGACGTAGTAAATGTCTGGAAGCACCATGCGAAAGATGTATAGATTGGTGTAGAAGAAGACTAGATGTGAAAAGTGTGTTGCTAAAAGATGTTGGAAGAGATGAAAAAGGAGGGCAAACGATGGGCTGAAAGAATTGGAGGAGAAGATGATGGGAGAAAAACCGATTTTGATTCTTTACGAGTTCTCTTTGGTTATATTGAAAGATTTGAAGAAGTGCGATGCGCATAACAAGCATAAAAGATGAAAGAAAGAGATTTATAGAGATGAACAAAGAAGCATTTCGAGAAAAAGATGTGAGGAAAAGTCTCAATAGGAAAAAGAAAGTACGTTAATGTGATCCTATGCTAGTTTGATGCATAAGATCAAAATCTTTTGTTTTATATGCGCGTTTTTTGTTGAAAGTGTTTTGAGTTTTGTTTAAATCGGAATAAAGGTTGATAATTACTTATTTTTTGGAGAGCGAATGAAACGAGATCGGGGCAAGAAGAGAGTACAAAAAGAGAGAAGATTTGCAGGAGATTAAAGATTGTATGAGTAAAAGATATGATTGTCTCTTCCTTTTCGTTGTTCCTTTTTTATGTCGTGGTTTTTTTGGTGAATTGAAAGTGGAATACTTCATGTCGTTTTGGGTTTCTTGTTACTTTGCAGAGAGCCAGAAGATGTGCAGATGATCTAGGAATTGAAGATTAGAGAAAAGATAGCAGAGATAAAAGAAAAAACAAAAGATTGCGATTTTTTCGTTTGTGTATGAATCTGATGATAAAGCATGTAGAGTGGATGAGAAGAAGATAGGAAAAAAAGATGGATGAAAGATAGATTGAAGAAGAAAGAATTGTGTAGGATGAACGTCAAAATGCTTAAAGATGAGAAAGATGTTGTGTTGTGTTGAAGATGAGGGATATTGGTGTGTGATGAGGAAGAGAGATGGTATTAGAAGGAATGGAGTTTTTTTTTTTTTGTTGTTGTGAAAGGTGATTGATTTATTTTTTTCGTTGATTGATAAATTTGATCATTATGAGTTTTTCATAAAAAACTCGATAAGAGATTGATAGATGATCCTTTTCTTTTAAAGATGAGATAAAGGAATTAAAAAAGGATTTGTATATGTTTCTTCGTTTGTAATTTGGATTTATTTTGAGGATGAGAAACGTAGATGTGATCCTTCATTTATGAAGATAATTGAGAGGATTGTGTAAAAGGTGATTATGTTGAAACGATGTGAGATAAATGAAAAAGATAAAGATGTTGTGAGGATGTTGTTAAGAAGCAAAAAGATAGAAACAAGAGAGATTTCGGTTAGAGAGGAGAAGCAGGTAGGATTTAAGAAGATTGATGTGTTGATAGTTTTTTTTGAAGGATTGAAGATTTGATTCAGTGCTTTTGCTAGTTTTTTTTTCGGAAGATTTCAAGAAGACGCAAAGGATGATTTTTTTTTTTGGTATGTGAAAGATTGGAGATGGATAAGAAAGACGGAGAATTGTGGTAGAATGGATAAGAAGGGAAGATAGTATAAAAAAAGGAAAGATGTTTGAGAAGATGTGTGGATTTGTTTGATGAGGATGAGGGATTAAGGAGGAATGCTGAAGATGTTTTTGTGTAAAGATTGTTGTTTTAAAAAGACACACGATCAAGATGTGTGATAAACAGAGAGATATAGAAGATGTGTGTTGAGATTTGTGAGGATTGAAGATAGATGAAGAAGATTTTTGTTGGGGATCTGCCTTGAAATCAAGGGTCTGTCGGTTTGAGAAAATTGAAATTTATTCTCGTTGAATTTTTTTTTTGTTGTTGTTTTCACAGTTTTTGATTAGATGTATGATTTTTTTGTCGTTGATTTTTTTGAAATTTATTTTGTTTACTGTGTCCTTTTTACTATCTTTCTCGTTGATAAAATATTATTGATGATATTGTTTGACTTGTTTGTGTGTGGATTGTGTTTTTGAGATGTTTGAATTGATTTTTTCGTTGAAAGTTTGTGTTTTTTTTTTTTGTTGGTTGATAGGGTGAGTTGAGTTTCTAATTTATTCAGGATGAAGGATGCAAAGATGTTGTTAGAACAAGATAGCTAAAAAAGAAAAAAAAAAGATAGAAAGATTGATAAGATGATAATGGAGATGAGGAATTGTAAGCTACGAAGTAAAGAGGCGAGATTTTTTGTAAAGGAGATTGTCGATAGTATATGTGAGATTTGATGTGATGATTCCTGGTTGAGAATTGACTAGGGAGGGGGGTGGGGATGGGGCTGTGGAGGAGGGGGGGGGGAATGGGGGCATAAGAGGTTGCGTTTGTCGTAATGAAAGATGTGTGATGTGTGTTTGTGTGGACTTAAGATTGAGAGGAGTTATGTAGATGGAATGTGCAGAAAGAGGAGAGATGTGGTTTTTGTATTAGATAAGATGTTTGTTTGGGGGTGATATAAAGAGATTTGGTTGAGATGATGTTTTGAGATAGGATTATGAGTGTTTGTGATATGTGATCGTTTTTGAATTATCACCCTTCTTAAAATTTTCTGATTTCTACGATTTGATGAAAATGTGTTGTTTCGCCCCCTCCCCCCTCCATTTTACGGTTTTTTCTTCGTCTATTCGTTGTTGAATATTTCTCTTTGAGTGATTTTTAATGTGAAATATTTTTTTTTTTGTTTTTTTTTTTTTTTATTTTTTTGATATTCTTCTTTTGATATTCATGTTGATAGGTTGAATAGTGATAAAATGTTTGATATTATTGATATAACTCTTGTGATATTTTTATTTCTGTTGTGAATCGCTTACTTTGTCAACATTTTGATAATTTTTGTGTGTGAAAACATTTGGTTGCTTTTTGTGCGATGTGAATGAGAAAGACTTGGGAATGAATAAGATGTTTGGAGAGATAAGATGGAATGTTGAAAAGCAAAAGAGATGTTGTTTAGTGGATACGAAAATTGGATTGTTTATTCGATTGTTTGGTGTGTGTCGTGAATGGATAAAGCATAAAGAATATGAGACATAGAAAATGAGAAAGGATGTGATTTTCCCTTTTTTATTCTTTGAGTATGATTTTGAGCCGATTTTGAAGAACAAGGATGATGCGCTGTAAAGAAGGATTGTCGATGAAGAAATGAAGAGCGATGAAGAGATATGATATTGTTAAGATGGGAAGTATAGAATATTATGGTGTACGAAGGAGAGGAAAAGATGATGATAGATGAGAAAGTAAGATGGTAAAAGTAGTATGGAAGATAAGAACGAGAAACAGATTTGTTTTTGGTGTTGTTTGTTTATTAGGAGTGAAAAAGATTGTATACGATCTGATTTTTTCTTTTATTTAGTCTAAGAAGATTGTGTGTGTGATTTTGAAAATGAAGATTGAAGAAAAAGTCATGGTTGAGATCACAAAGAAAAAGATGGAAGATTGAAAGATTGGTAAAAAGATGGAGAGGAGATTAAAAAGGAGGAGATTGATAAGGATGGTGTAGATTGGGAGGATAATAGAAAAGATGTTGGAGAGATTGAAAGAGATATGAATAAAAAGATATTGTTTGTAAAAAACACAGATATAGATAGATTGTGATTGTTCGAGTGATTTAAAAAAGTGGATATCGATGTGAAGTGAGATTTGATTCTTTCTTTTGTTGGTAGAAAGAAACTGTGATGTAGATATATTAGAAGTTGAAATGGATGCAGCATAAGCGAAGAAACGGAATCACAAAAAAGAGAGAGTAGAAGAGAGATTTAAGAGCAGATATTTAGAAAAATCGGATGTGAGCAATAGATACTTCAAAAAGAAGGAGAGAGATGAAAAGAAGTAACAGCAGATTAGAGAGACCATTCCGTCCGCCTCGAGAGTTGGGTCTAGAG
>Ga0179591_1282899_pt1 | contig 22315 bp, 11 predicted proteins | sample CZOMad2_1_08_16f_FD_182891 | JGI IMG/M metagenome (GOLD analysis project Ga0179591, IMG submission 182891) | Vadose zone soil fungal communities from Angelo Coast Range Reserve, California, USA - CZOMad2_1_08_16fungal (PacBio error correction) | ecosystem: Environmental > Terrestrial > Soil >... | reverse complement strand
ACCCTCTGCTTGTATGCGCTTCTTCCCGATTTTTTCTTTCTCCACGCTCTATTATAATATGCGTGCATTGACCTTAGGATACCAGCCCTCCCCATCCCCCTTTCGCGACTGGGATGCTCTCCGGCTCTCTTAATATAGGCTATTATACCGGCTGTCGACTTGTTTTCGAACTTTAATCCTCTTTCAGAATTTTCCCCCCTCGGATTATTTGACAGTTTTCCCATCTGCAAAACTCGACTCTCTTGACAGGTAACACTTAAATTCCCGTCCTAACTTCAAACGCGTTCGTTGAACCTGGCCGATACGACTCCGATACTTTGAGCTTTTCTGATTCTGAAGATTACTGGAGTATATCCTCCTAGTAAACTTATCCTTTTCTAGACCAAATTAGCGATGCATGCTCCAGTCTTCCTTTTGAGATGTCTACGCCCGTTCCTATTGCCTATCAGCGTAGACTCCGTCGCTCTCGAGCAAACTGCTTCAACCCTGCTGTTACCCCCTAGTTTGTCCTGAGATTAGTCTTTTCTGTCTCGGCTTCTTCGACTGTTTTTTATCGCCAAAATTTTTAAGTAGTCACGTTAGTTCCACCGGTGTCGTTCCTAAACCTTTCCCAGTGTCGCCCTCATGTTCCACGAACCCACAAGCACCATTCCAAAACCACCCCATAACAGCCGGTTTTGTTTTTTTTTTCTCCAGACCACATCCCAAGACCCCTAACCCCTCTATGTCGTAAGTTCCGAACGGTTTCCCAGATTAGGCTGGTGGTATCCCTTTTCTGTTCATCTCCATTGAAAATGAGGCCCCCCAGACGACCTCCAGCTCGTCGCCCCCCTACCCGATAACTGTAACCGCAAAAACCGAACAGACCTTGTATGGTGCCCCTGAGGCGTGACCCTCAACCCCTTAAGTTTTACCCCCGTCGCCGGGAAAAACCAAGTCGTTTCGTAGTCTCTTCTCAAAGACAACCCCTAGCCGTGGAAATTCCTTCCTGCTTGCGTTCCTGTGCTGTCCGTACCTCTCAACTTATAATCTTTAAGTTTCTCCCCAAGGAAGCCCCCCCCCTTCCCCCTCCGAAGCTTTTTTTTTCCCGCGGTCTAATGATCGATCAAAGCTCAGCCCTCCCCCCCTTTTTCGTCGAGGCAAGATGGCCTGTGCCCCCGAATCCACATCTTCCGCCGTCTCGTCGTTTTCAATCCCCCTTTCAAAGTTTTTGTGACTATCACGGGATCTGCCCACTCCCGAGACGCAGCCACTGCCGGATATTTGATTTCTTCAAAAGCCCCACGGGAACTATCCGATAGAGTCCTATAGGAGCCCGACAACCGTGGGTGGCAGCGTCAGGACCCTGAGGCCAGGTCACCTCTGAACGTCGGTTCCTACGACGGGTGGTTCATAACCTTCCGCCTGGCAGAACCCCCCCTACATTATTGGCGCGCACGTTTCATGGTTCACAAGAGTGAAATTTTCTTTTCCCCCGTACACAATCCTCTCAACGGAGCGATGGAGAAACACCACCAGCGAACATTCCCCCCCTTTTTTAGGATGTAGACCGGGTTCACATTCAAGACGCCGGGAAATACTGCTTTGTTCAGAAATCCCGATTTTGCAAGGTGTCTGGCTCAAGGGCCCTCGCCCCAAAGATTCCAGTTGCAGGTCCCACCTGATAGACTTATGTTGTGAAACCGTCCGGCCACCCCCCCCCACAATGTGTCTACCCCTGAACGACCTCCTAAATTGCCTCCGAACGACGTGCGCCTGATCAACTTTCCTGGTGGATCGGTTTCCTGTGCAAGGGAATGAACCCTGATGTGTTACTTGCTCCTAAAACCCGCGCTCCCCCCTCCACCGATACTTCTTACCCCATTGACATCAAGATTGTGCACATAGAATTGCTCCCCGTTCCGAGCCAATGCGTACCGCCGAGCCTCTTCACCGACAGTATCGTTTTTGTCCCGACGATCGGGATGGGCTTAACCTGAGATTCTATTTCTGTGACCCAGCTTGAACCAGCCCGCCAAGTCCCTTGCGGTGATTGACTTAACCCAAGAATGACCCTCCCCTGGCGTCGTCCACATTTGGCGGGCATTGCGTGCTTATTCTTCATTTATCGACCCCCCCCCCCCGATGATTGCAACACCTGACAAGGTCCCGGCAATACTCCCCCTCTGGTCGGAGCAGACGTTCCCTCGGCAAGATCCTATTCATCACACCTTAAACGCCCTCCCCAAATCCCTATTGCAGTTCCACTTTCTATCGGCATACCACCTAAGAAGGGCGTTCACAATCAAAACACACGACAAAATAGCTCCCGGTTCAGGGGCCGGTTCCTCCTTTATAGTCCAAATATCACCGACATGACCCAAGAGAATGGAGAACCTCTCCTCCCCGTCTTTTCACACGCCCTTGCTTCCCGTTTTCCCCAACTCTTCCCTGACTCTTTCCGTTACCGATGCCACCTTTTAATGAAAACGCGAGAGCTCTGTCCTAGTGGACCCGAGGTCTTACCTCCTGAATTCTCAATGAGTTTCTAGTCCCTTCAAGTGGCCTTGACCCCCCTTGATATTCTTCCATTCAACTTCTTTTTCGGCTCAGCATCCAATCCTAGTAACTACTCCCCCGCGTGGGGACAGAGATGCTAGTGTAGTATTTTCCTTGAAGGACCTCCCATTTTAAATCCTTATTACTATTTAACCCTTCCGACCAGGGACGGCCCACTAGCCTTCGATAAGCCGTCCGTAATTTTTTTTTGCCGTGTTAGAAACTATCCCCCTCTTATTCCTACCCCAATTTATTTTTCTAGAATTAGCTAGTTCGCTGAAATGTAACGGATGAGATTTAAGTTGTCTCCTCTTCCTCCCTGAGACCCTGCCCAACTCTTCACACGATTCTTATGGGGCCCCTCAGACGACATACGTCGTTATTTGATTTCCAATCTGATGCCGTCCTCAAGGATGACCTATTTTTTCCGGGTTGTTTCTGATCGCTTTGTCTTGCTTCCGCTTCTAAGTTTTTGATTTGACAACCTCAAATGTATTACTTTTACTGTGGTAAACCCTTTTTTTTACTATTTTTTGATCCAACGGAATTGGTACTCCGAGACGTTTTCCTCCCTCAAAGTTACTTTCAGCGACAAGATAGAGATGTACTTTTCTTAGGGTTCCTGTCCCCTTAGAGTCTTTCGACCACGACCACCAACCGTGACAGAGATCACTCGAAAGTAACTGAGACCTGCCTCAGTAGGGACGCAGTCATCTGACAGATTTCCTGGGCTTTACTTTTCGCGTTGGTCCCCTACCTACACGTCCTTTGTTCACGTGATGATGTGATAGATAGAGGGCTTGTTATAAGCCCACAATTTTTGATGGATCAGCTCGGAGTTTTCAAGGACACTTTTGGGCGTCTCGCAGGACGAATCCATTTGATAGATCTGACCAATGAGAGTGCACATTAGTCTGTGTCTTCATCTCTCGGCGCGGTTGTTCCTTGTTGGATGATAGGTAATTCGTGAATCCCTCTCTCTTGTTAGCAGAAGAGAATACTTCTTTTTCGTGAACCTCAGTTTTCTGGTCGTCCCTGTTGGTTTGCTCTTATCGTGCGTCGGGGTCTGACCGCCGACACTTCAGCCGAATGTTTGTAGTTTTTTTCTTTTGATTCGCAGATCTTTTCTCTCTGTTGTTTCAGTCAACACTGTTGTTTCGTTCCTCTCTTGGATGATAGAGATTGGGTATGGAATCCGAAAGTTCCAGCGCCTCGGCTTTCTGAGGAAGAGTAGGTCGATGTCACACTTTTTCTAATTCAAAGATCACTTTTTGTTCAGACGGGGTTCCTACTCCGCGTGTGGTCTGCTTGTTTTGTCCTTTCAACCGTCTGATCCCTTTTGAGATGCGTGGAAGTCAGCCGTGTAGACCCACCATGCTTCGGTAAATCCCTTACAATCGTTTTCGCAAACTCCCTGTGCCTCTTTCTCCTTTTTAAGTCCCTGCATTGTCGAAGTAAAGGTCCTGAGAAATACCCGATGGGACCTCACCCATGAGAAAATCGAGCGGGTTACCGTTTGTGCTCCCCTTCGCCCCCAGTGTTTCCTCGAGCAGACAGGATTCATCCCCGAACACGTTTTTCGTCTCCGACGCTTGACTTTTCCACCCTGGGTGACCCAAGTATCTTTTTAAATCTCGTCCACGTGCTTGAAATTACCTTAACTCGTCCGGGGCCAAGTTTTACTAGACTGTTGTGTCTCCATGCTTGATTTTTCACTTGGTGTCGCGTAACCAAGTAGGACTGGTTTCAGTATGATCCCCCCCTTTTGCTCGTGCCCATTTGAGAATCACCGCCACCCGAGTTTTCCCCCCCGTTGATTGTTCTCCGCCTTGTACCTGGTCCGCTTTTCCTTTATTCTCCTTGATTTACAAGTCTTTCTGGTTGGAAAGAGAAGGCTGCTCTTCTTTTTCGGTGTTCTTCACAGCGTCGGAGTTTGTGACCCTTTTTTTTCAACTCTAAAGTTTACACAAATGGACTGCTCATGTTGGTTCTGACACAGGCGTCGACAAGATCTTCCCTCCGTGTTCCTCCTGTCGTCCCTTGAGGTCCCCCCCGCGTGTAGTTTTGGCTCCGAGCTTGACGGGCGGAGTACCCGTTCCCGGAGTCAATTTCTCCCCAAAAATTTCCCGCCTTGCTTTTCGGTGTTGACTGCCCGAACGTCCTCAACTGAGGTTCTCTTTTCCACCCCCCGACGTACGTCCTTACCTAGTAGAATGAATATCTTTGCCCGCGAAACCTTTTCCATTCTAGTCCCGCGCCCTCCCCAGCCCCCTTGCCGGTTTCCTATTTGTGAGACTCCGTTTTGGGAGGCGAGATGTTGCCCAGTAGGTGTCCGTCTCTCCCATGCACCCGGATTCGGCCGTGGACTTGGCTTTTCTGGTTCTTTCTATAAGAGCGCTTACCTCGGACGTCCGGCCGACCGAGCTTTGGTCACAAGTTGCACCCCTTCCGACGTCCCTTGTGCGCTGTGTTACCTTACGGGAAGTCGAGGTATATGGGGCGTTTCTTTGCGGGGAGTCCCGTCAGGTCCAGAAATGCTTCGCGGAGGAAACACGTGGCCAGCCAGCACGAGCCTTACGCCATTCTTCGAAGGGCTAGGGTTTTACCTTTTGTACACGGGTGACTGGTGTGTTTTTTTTAAATGTGATGTTACGTTGAAATTCCGTGTAGCGGCGCCTGTTCGAGTCCCTCAGTGAATTTCGGCTAAACTTGGAGTCCCGTTGGAATAAAGGCCTCCCTTACAAGCTCTCCCATTCTGCCTTCCCGTCCAAATAGATTAGGCCTTTTTTCTCCTACATCCCTTCTCTCCGGTCGTACGCTTCGCAAATATTGGATGCTTTTTTCCAGTCTCGCCATTCATTTCAACCATTGCTTGTTTTCGAGTTCTTAAATTTCCTGGACTAGTCGATCGTAGGAATCTCTCCGAGCACATCTCCCGAGTTTTAGCAGCTTCCTTTTCCGTTCAAGCTGTCTTCTTCTTTAGTGTTGAGCTTTCTGCGGCTGCTCAGATTTTGCCTCCTCCACTGACGCCGTCCCCCCTGATTACCTCGTTATCGTGCCGGGCTTCACCCCGCTTTCGCCCCCAACCCCCCAGCCGGTCTGGGAGATATCTATAGAGATCTCCGGATCACACTTCGGCGCTTTCTGTTTTTTCGTCAGAATGTGAAGCCAATCAGATACGATCGTAAATGTCGTAAATTCAGAGACCAGCTGCACGTCGTTCGTTCTAGATTTTTCCTCCTCTCCTTTTTGTTTTTTATATAGTTCTTACGGGGGGGGAATAACTGCAGTGTTTGGTAGGTGGATTGTTTCTTCGGTCTCATCCCCCTCTTTAGAGTTGCAGCGACCAGTAGTATCCAAGAATTTCCCCCCCCTTGCCCTCCTTTGGTCTGATCATTAACTGTCCGGTCTATCGATCCTACTGAAAGGCTGTTTTTATTCGCCGGTAAGAAGACTCTGTCCTGAATTCGGCTTTGCATCCCTTTGTCCTAGGCCTGGAGATGCCCACAATAGCTCAGTTATCGCGAGAAGGCATCGAACACGTCCCCATAACTCCCCCCTTGTGTCCCCCCCAGAGGATCCCGCTTGTCTGCCCTTGCTCCGGCCCTTCGCTGCTTCTAAGGATTCTTCCCTCGTCATGGTCCCCAAAGGGTACCAATTGATCTTCCTTCCTACCCCCTGAGAAGGCTTCTGAGTTCACCGCAACTCACAAGAGTCGTTCCCCTTTCCTCCACGGAATCTATTCGCGACTTCCTCCCTCCCTTCTACTCCATGCTCGCCGCCCTACTGATGAGAAAAGTCTTGTGTTCCTCCTAGTCCCCCAGAAACTTGAGGCGTTCGGATTTGTCTCTTCGACTGAGAAAACTTGATTCTGCAAGAGTCACTTTATTAGCTTCACTCCGTTTCGTTTGAATTCCCCCCCTCACTGAGTCCTGAGTGTCCCCCCCCCCTCAAAGCACCCCAAACCCCCACCACCAGTCGGCTGTTTTTTGGCTCCCCCCACAGGTCACCCCCCCCGACTCACCAATCACCGCCCACTTAGAGGCGAACATTGCGACTAACGTCCCAGTGCGGGTTCTTCCCTTCTGTGGTGATGGTTTAAGATCCATTGCATTGCACCGCAGGCAAACGAATGCAGCGAAAAATGCAGAGACCCCATTAGCTGATTGTCATGACCGTTTGTCAACCACCACAACCTCCTTTGATTAGTAGGACGGTGCCCTGAACTTCCCCTCCTCCCGTCCCTCAAATTATTGACGGCGCACGGAGGAATTCTGTCAACCCCAAAAAGCACATAGGGAAAGCTCCGCCTTCCGGGGAATTTGCCTATGTCTGAAGTTTACATCGGACACCCTTTTACATAGTCGACCCTTTCCACTTCATGAAACCCCCCTTCCCCTCCCCCGTCATCAGTGATGAGGTGTCCTATAAACGACTCTACAAGGTCTTTGCGCCCGTTATGTTCCTTCAATGTCACTCTCCTTTCAGTCTAAGTAGGGGGATTCCAATAAAACGGTCCCCCCTTTGTCTGAAAGCGGATGACACCTCCGGCCCCAGATCTAAATGGTTCCTTTTTTAGCCTTTCACTGCCACCCAGTGAAGAATTCACCACTTTTCGAGGACATTCCGTACCCGAAGGGTCTTCCAGACGTTCTTACTTTCCCTATTCCCCCCCTTTCCCCCCCGAGCTTAAGCCTGGCATTCAACCACCCCCTAATTCTTTATATATTTCCATGTCGCTTCTCCCCCCTAAAACCCGATTCATCTGCTACGGTTTCCTAGTCACGACACAGATTTTACCCACATACGGTGTCTCCGTCACGTTTACTCCCCTTCCCCTCCAGAGATTTACGTTTTTTCTCAATCCAATCCCCCGACTTCTTTTTTGCTGTCAAAGGCACGGCAACAAGATGCTCCCTAGGAAGAAGTAAGTCTGACACCCTTCTCGCATTTAGTTGACCCCGCAAGGTCAACACTTCAGTTATGGCGCCCCGATAAGGAACTTGCAAGAGTTTATGCACCGCAGTTGAGCCCGTTTCCGATTTACCCAACCCGCGCTCCCAAATTAATGCTTACTTTTTGTACTCTGATCCAAGATCTTTGTGTTGAACCCTTCAGCGAACTCCATATCATCTACCCCCCCCTAAAACCGCCTCACTTACTTTCCCTTGAAGTGCCTCGCAAAAGCAACCAAAGACCTTAAATGTTTCCCTCCTACCAATGACCTTCCGATGGCAAACACATCGGGATAGAGATCGTCTTTGCATTAGTCCCCCGCTCTCGTTTTAGGTTCTACATCGTAATTTCCGTCGAAAAACCTCCTCACCTAGGTCTTTATTTGACCACCTACCAAGCACCCTTTCCTACCCTCGGCCAGTGGATTTCCGTGAGGTCAGGTATCTCCCTCCCCAGATGAGTGCCCTCAGAAGTTAAGAAGGGCGGCCATTAACCAGGCCTCAAGGCTAAGTATTTTCCCTCTCTTAAGCGCAGCTTACTCCCTCGTTAACAGACATCCACTAAATCCCAGTACATCAACCTTTTGGTGTCTCTTAGACTAGTCTCGCCAGGCGCATATACCACCCCCACGAACCATCCTTACTAATGCTCTTCAGAGAGACCCTCTTTTTTAACTATAATCGCCAAAGTCCCGAGTTAAGTGACTCTATCTCCCTCCCTACGAAGCGTCCTTTTCTTCGAGGGAGAAATTCTTCCCACATCGTGGCCGAGCTCCTTTTACTGATCGCCCCTAAAAGGGACCCGATCCCTCGAGTTCCAATCACTTGGTCCTCGACCTCTGACCGAATAATAGACCTTCGTTGTCTTCTCGAAGTAGCATTCCCCTTTTTTTCTTCCCAACTCCTTTTTTCTCTTCTCCCAACTTTTTTTTCGGACTACCTAATCCGCGATCGAGGTAACCAGACAACTAATAAGCCGGAACAGGCGCTCATATCGTTTTAGGTCCGGCCGTGACTCCAAATTTGCCCATACTTCTCCCCTCTTTAGCGACACACCCGCCTTGCTGAAAACATTCCACGCCGCTCAGCGTGAGAGGAATCCTTTCGGTTGGCCTTTTTTCGAGATTTTCCCCAACCCTTCCCTTTCCGGCACCACCCCTCTCTTGAGAAATTTTAGAGTTTTCGCTGATCACGGCAAGATATCCACCTCTCTTCTCCTTTCCCCCAATTCATCTACTTCACAAACCTCTTTCCACCCTCATGTTTTTTTTTCCTCACGTTTACTGAGCATCGGCTGGATGATTAACTCCCCCTTAACGCGTGCCTCTGCAGACCATCCTCTCTTTTTTCTTTATCATCTTTTTTTGAGAAGTTTTGTCGTCCCCTATGATCCCCGCACTGGATGATTTGATCGCCCAACCGATGCATACGTTCTCTTTTAAGAGTTGTGGACGAGTTGCTGACTTCCAAGAAAAGTACTATCTCTCAGTATCCCGTGCATGAGGTGCAAGTTGTTCCCAGCGAAACACAGATAGTCGCCTTCCGGATAGTTTTCCCTTCAATTTACCTTATCGGACGTTCTCCCAAGGCACAGTCCAACCGAAACCCTGCTTTCATTTTTTAAGAGCTTTCCCGTTCAACAGTCCCATCCCGTTTCTCCGCGTCCCTTTAGCTTGCCGGCTAAATCCTTTCTTAAAAGCTTGATGCTTGTTGCTTCCTCCGGTGATTATCCTCCACACCCCCCAGAGGTGGGATTTCCTATCAGTAGCACAATGTGACTTTTTTCTAGACGAAAAACTTTCTTTCGTATTTGTGATTAGATGACACCCTGTCTGGCCTGTCTCTTGGTAATATTTCATTGGGTCTCGGTAAATGTTTTGTTCGGCAGCCTGAGAGACTATTTTTTCTCAGCTTTCCGAGACCTGCTTACCCACCTACTTTGTGGACCGTCTACCATGTGTCTTTAGATTATCTGACGGGGATGAATCTGCCCCTCGTCCTCTTTTCCTCCAGTTGATCGGTTGGTCTTTTTATACTTGAGAATCTTCCTGCAGACCTGGGTGCTGCAATGTCTCCCTTTTTTTTGGATGATAGGCTTCTTCTCTTTGGGACCATATCTTGCTACTCGTGCGGGCTTATTACAGTAGGTTCGCTAAGTGGGGGTTTTTTTTTTTTATATCCTGACAACCCGACTACGGGCCGGGAGACTTCTCCCTTTGCTTTCATTGTCTTTAATCCACCAAGACATCCGGTTTTCGACGCTTTTCATCCCCTGAGTCTTTTTTCTAACATAGCCCTGTTCCGGTTAAAACAGCCCCTCGATTCGAGTCCCAATCCAATAGGGGAAGATCGAGAGTACTTATTTTGAGGGCTGTCTTATCACTTCGTGGCCTTTCCAGATGCGACCGAATGATAGTCTTGTTTAGGTGTGTCCGTTTTTTCCTGCCGAGAAATTAGCCACCAAAGATGTGGTTTTCATTTGCAAATAACCCGTCCACTTCAAACTCGTTTTTAGATTTTCCCACCCTTAGGCGCCCACATGCGTGACAGGATATTCCTGGGTAAGAGACGGCCGACATTTGTGATTGGTGGGAGGTGTCCGCCACACGTAGAAAGGTTTTTTCGTCCGCGGCACCCGGCTTTTGTCGATTTACTTTGTCCCCTAACGCTTAGAACCATCTTGTGCCCGAAGTCTGTAGCTCTCTTTTTACTTATTAGCGATTGCCCCATTTTCTATACCGTATGTTCTTTCTCCCCGTTTGACCTCGCCCGGGATATGGATTTTTCTTCGTCGGTTCGCTGGTTGCAAGTTGACCCTTACACTTTTTTTTTACACTGAGATAATGTCTTTTTTTTTGCTCCCTTCTCCCCCTACCCCAAGGTGACGTACATATGGCAGAACGCCTGAAGGAGTTTCCCCCTTTTCGGTGGATCAGAGCTCTTTCCGGCTTTTTTAGTTTTCTAATTTCTCTTTCCACCTCCATCGCCCTTTTGTGAGGGTTGTCCCTGTGCTCATCAAGTACACATAAACTTGGTGTCTCGTTTAAACAAACACTCCGGGCGCAGACTTTGCCGTCCGACGGTTCTCTTACTCGAATTTCAAATTTCTCCCTCTGGCCCGTCCCTTGAACAATTGCCTTTACTGACCTGGCCTGATGTTATTGTGGATAATTGGCAGCTCACTTAGTGTCTTCTCTTAGGAGAAAGCCACTCCTACTAGTGCTCTTAACCCCGGGTTTACCAATGGGGTTTGGGAGCTACTCAGCATAAAGCAATTTTCGCTAATCGTCCTTCCTTCAGTACCCTTCCCCTTCTAGGTCGGCGGGACGACTTGAAAACTCCCCCTCCTCGTCAAGCGGGAGGTGGTAACTCACTTTGCTACCCCGGTATCTGCGACCTAGGGGGAATGGTCTTTTTTTTCTCGTGTCTCTTGGTGTGCTTGGTTCTCTGTTTTTTTTTTTTTTCTTTTCTTCTTTTTTTCTTTTTGTTTCTTCCATTTTTTCCTTTTCATGTTAACTTACCCTGAAGGAGAGTTGCCCCTTTTCAACGGGACCCTCACGCAGCCCCCCCCCCAATTTCTCAATTTCTCCACGCTTTTCAGGTTTATTTTGTTCTATTGATTTAGAAGATGACCTTTTTTTTGTCTCCAATGTTTTTCGGTTACCCCTCATGTCTCTTCACAGTTCGTTGAGTTAGACTCAGAGTGCGCTCCTCCTAATTGCATCTAGGCGAGAAGGTGTTTGCCCACCCCCCCCCACCACCACCCCCCCCCGCCGACTCCAGGCTCCGAAGCACGATTACATTTTCCTCTTCTATCCCCCAACCTTTTCCGCTGATGGTGAGAGATTTCTGAGAAGGCTTAGCGGTTTCCGACTATAAATGATGCTGTCGCACCTAGTTTGGAAAGACTCGGCGCAGCCCCAAGCCAAGATGTACCGCGTCCGACCTTTTTCCCTTTCCTTGAAGATCATGAAGAATCTTCTCCTTCCATCCGACGATCGTCTGAGTGAGAGCTCCCTCGTGTCTTAGGTCCAGAGTTTCGTTTTCTGCTTGATACTACCCGTGATGTTTAGCGCGGTCCCTCGGAAGATCGAGTTTGCCATACGTACACCGGTTTTGACCGTTCGAAGGGTTGATCCTTTCTTAAATTTCTGTACGTCGGCGAACCGAACCCCCACCCCGCCTATTTCCATTCCGCCTGCTCTTTATCCGGATGTCATCCCCTTCGCGAAGGTTCCGATGTCGGCGTGTATAATTCTCTTCACGCTAAATCGAGAGTCGTACGCATTCGATCACCTAGTAAGAACAGAGATTTTTCATAATCTAGTTTTCCCTTCCCCTTTGTTTTGAGGATCTTTCCGAATAGTTACTGGAATACTATTTTCTAACCTTCTCTTGGATCGGATCTCTCATGTTCTAGTTCTTATTTGGATAAAAGACCTTCCTCATCCCCTGCCTAGCCCGAAGGGGCTTATTTTTGGCTTTCCGAGATGATCTTTCCATCTACGGATTCCCCCTCGACGTCGCAGCCGTTGTCTCTTAAGACCCAATTACGTTTGAAAGAGTAATACGGTTTTAGGGCAGTTCTGTTCAAATGTCACCTCGAGCCGCCTGTTCCCCAGATTAACATTCCCCCTCCAGAAAGCCCCAAAGAGTTCCGACAAGTGAGTTATCTCCCATAAATCTCTTCGATGGCCCAGAGTCTGACGTCTTATCGGTGACTCACTTGAACAAGCGTACCCGGTATCCTTTCAAATATCTCCTTGCTTCTTCTCGATTCCCCCCCTCAGTTATGTTCGGTACCCCTTGATTTCCAGAAGGGGTCCTGACTAGCGTAAAAGCTTCCGCGCCCTTCACCATTTTTGTTAGACTTCCTCTTTCAGCGGATCGTTCTTCCGTCCCGGCGTCGGAATGTATTAACCAAATTATCGCCGCAGTCACTCTGCCTCTCTATTTCGTGAGTGTCCTATCCCCTTAACGTATCGCCGCATGACCCCCGCAACATTTTGGCACATGTCAACAACTAACACCCCCCCCCTTTACCAGCTGTTTCTAAACTCAATCCCGACCCACCTTCAAACAACCCTTATGGAGAAAAGAGAAGTGTCCCTTCTCTGCTTGATTTCCACCTCAGTTTTTGATGCCAGCGCCCGCATTTTGTGATGTTCTCTTAAACTCGCACCAGACGCGTAGCACAATAGCCTGATTAATTACGGGAAAACGACCGCATTGCCGAGGTGTGCCAGAGTCTATCGAAATCAAGACCCGTGGCCCTTTATCACCGGCCCGTCCTTTATTCAAAGCCTTGATTGAGGATTCTTCCTCGCAACCCCTCACCGCCAGCGGTGAGTTTTCGGCTTGGCTTTTTTCTCGTACTCCCTCTTTCCCCACGGATAGAACGTTTAAGGCCCAAGGCTCGCACCCCTCCCCGCTAAAGGTTTTTTTCTATGCGCCGAGATACAAGCGGTCACTAAACTTTTCGTAGGCGTTCAACGTCTTTACCTAAATCCGTCACCATCGTTTTCTTCTCCTCGTGGAAAAACCCAGGACTCAGGGATGCTGATGCTCCCGCGTCCCCTCACTGGCCTATGTCATTGTTTTCTTCTCCCAACTTTCCTCCCAAACTCCTCCCCTTTTTTAACTCTCGCGCCCGAACCCAGGTGCCGAAGTTCTTGACTGCCAGGACCCTTCTTAAGTCTTTACTAAGAATGGTGTTACTACTTCTTGAACGCCTTCCTAGGTTACGCGCACGTCTCCCTTTCCGAACCGACTACCAAAAACTCCTCCCGTCTACGTGATTGAGACCGACAACCATGTCCAAAGGTTCTCTGGTTAGACCGGCCCACCCCCTACTTGTTTTTAGCCGTAGTTGTCAGCCCTAATCTTTTTCTCCGTGCCGGTGTCTTTATTCACCGTCCGAAGCTCGGCTGGCCAGACGTTTCCCCACACTGATCTCTCCTTCTCTTGGTTCGACGACATGTACACAACCGGCAACTTACCCCGAGGGGTGACCCTTGTCAGAACTTTCTAGTTTCCTTTGGACCGAATTTTAATATTAATTGGTGTTGTTTTTTGGCTTCCCCGCCATTCTACCACCTTTTGATCTTTTGGCACTCGTAGGGTTTTATCCGAGTTATGATCATTTCGCGCTCGTCAAAAATCGATGAGCAAACCTTCCCCTCTACCGCCTCCCACCCAAGTTCGTCCCCTTTCCCCTTGGCCAAAGCTCCATCTACCGTGCCTCCAATTCCTTCTTCCTCCTCCTTCCCCGTCCGTGCTGGCTCGACATAGCTGGGTGAAACCGAAGCGAGGGCTATGTTCTCAGGTTCTTTCCCCCTAGCAAATTCTTACGCGTGCTTCCCCCCTAACCACTCTCAAGCACCGGGCCGAACTCGCCCGGTTGTATATCTTTTCCTTCTATAGCAATCTTTCTTTGAAACCACCGAAGCCTCAGGGCAATCTCCACGGCAAAGCGTTCCTGCTTCGGAAAGCCGCTCCCTCTTCCGGCCTTTTTCAGAAACTCAGTCCCACATACCCCAGATGACTCCCCACATCCGCCCTATGCCTCAGGCGAATCCAGAACAACACGACCCCGCACAGTTGCCCCTCTTTTTAAGCGTTTCAGCCCCTTACGCGATAATCCACCCACAGCAGACAGTTCCGACCTCCCAAATTCTGGTAACGAAGCCTTCCGCTGAAGAGAGACCAATCGCTCTTCATTTCTGATTCCCTCTTCCCCGCCCTTGAAAGCCCGCGGAGTCTCCAGCTGATACGCCCGCGCCTGACCTCTCCCAGTTTTCTTTTCCCCGCCCGAAGGTTCGAGCCATAGAAGTTTCCGACCCCATATTTTTCAAATCACCTCTTGCGTCCTCTTCAGTCCCATGAATCCCTGATGATGACCAGTCTTAACCCCCGAAGGGGAGGATTGCCCCCTCTCTGAGATAGTAGTAGTTGTCAGTTTTTCCTGAACCAGGCCCCTGAACTCATCTTTTCCTCTGTCTTCGCCCCACGGTTCTACCCAAGGCACTCCCCTCTCCTGTCTCCCCTATCTCTGGCTCTTTTTGTAAGGTGTGTTCCTTTTCGCCAAACGATCCCCGCTACCCCCCGACCCATCCTTCATTGCCTATTTCTCCAGGACTCTTTCCCCGCTATTCACCGCTGTCTTAGGAGCGCTTAACGTATTTCACCTTTGCCCCCCATTACGTCCCAGCTGACCCCCCTCGACGGCTCCGACGTTTTCTTCTTCCCCCCCCCCAATCGCCCCGGAGCCTTTCCGAATGGTTGAGTCGACATCTTCTTCTTTTCTTACCTTGTTGTTGCTGTCTGATCTCTGTCCGCGGAATATTTGAAATTTCTCCCCCCCCCTCCTTGCGTTTAAGGTTCGTTGTCTCCCATCAAAGGCGCGGGTTTTTTTTTCCCTCGTTGTCAGTGTCCCAAACTTGGAATGTATAGTCATGCCATCTGCCATTCCCTAACCCTCTCGTCCATGTTTCTATGACCTGCTATTTTTCCTTTCCAGTTTTATTGGGGATCGAGGTTCTAAAATAATTGTTCACCCGTCCAAAACCCGGACACCAAATGCGTCATAGATGACTCCCCCTCCTTTCTAATGTGTACCCCAGATAACCCGCGTGCGAGCTCAGGCGGATCATTGATTAGGCTTTGATCACTAAGCATCTTCTTCTCAGAGTTACATTCCTCTGGTACCCCTATTAGCGGTTTTCCTGATGATATAAGATTTTGATATTTTTCCAAGGTGCACTGAACTTGCCTGTGACCCTTCGAGAATGATCACCCTTTGATACCAGTTCGTGTAACATCTTCGTTGTCTTCATAGGTCGGCGTTCCGTCGTGGGTATTGGATTGGGGCTTCATTATTGCTGTGAGAATACGAACTTTGCTTCCATTCGTCCCAGAAGTCCTGCTTTTGACCACCGACCGTTGTCGGATCTTTTGCCCCATAATTCGGTGTTTTTCTTGGATCTTCGGTCCTCTATCTTGAATATTTGCCAACTTGAGACTTATGTTGTTTTTCTCTTGTTTGCCTGACTTAGTCACTTTCTATGCTCTTTTGATGTTTTAACACCCAAGGGTGTGCCCTGGAATTCTAGTGAAATTTCTATTGGATGATAGAGAGGTGACCCCGAGGGAAGGATTGCCTGCTAGCTCCGCGTTTCCTTTTTTTTATGGCCTCCTTCTTTGGTTTTCTCCCAGCAATTGGGTTATCACCTGACCAGAACCCAGAAGTTTCCTTCCCCCCTGTTTTTTTTTCTGCTTGTCGCGTACTAAAAGAATCTGCCCTTTTTGAGATTTTTGCTAGTATTTTTAAAATTTCCCCCCCCCTCCTTTCCCGGACCTCTGTCTCGTCATCTCTGCCCCGATGGGGCAGGAGTATGCTGTACGGGCACGTAGGTAATTTCCTTTTACCCTCCCTCCGTCTCCCTCGAGTCGGTCGTTTCGGTGTTGGAGAGAAAGGTTTCCCCGGACTCAGGAGCATCAACCTCAACATGGCTACTATCCCAAGACTCCCCAGACCGGCGTTCAGGCGGTGTTTCACACGGAAGCGGCACAACTTTGTTCCCCTCAGCATCTTCGTAAGGAATAGTACGGGGTCACGGGTCGACCGCGATTTTTGTCATTTCCCCCCGGTGAGAAACCCATAGTCTGTCAAGGGTGCAGTATGCATTACCAGGATATCATCTTTTCAGAGTGCTTTTGGAGCAAGCCAGGCGTTATGCCCATCTTTATTTGATCCCCCCCTCCCTTACTTTCCTTCCGGTCTTTGTCGCAGGTCTTTCCGTCTCTCACCGTGAGGGTACCAATTGATGTCTAGCACGTCTCCGGTTGGATGGATTTGTTGGGTTTTTTTCTCTCGGTGTTTTCCCGGGACAATCCAATTGAGTAGTACCAATTGCGCGAATAGTTTTACTTCATCGGTATCCACACAATTCTTATGCCAGACGACCCATGCATGCCTGGCCTTCAGGCCAATTTTCCCACCCACCCCCCCCCCCCACTTGTAGGTTTAGTTTCTTCCTTCCTTCGTGTGAATAACGGAGGATTCATTTCCGCCAATGACATATTACCCCTGCTGTTTCGTTTAGTGACTTTATGAATAGCATGCATCTGACGCAATGAAGGTAGTTTCCACCCTATTCGTCCCCCTCGATTTTGTTCGGTGCCGTTTAAGACGGGAACTCCGACGTAATGTAAAGGCTGTTTAAGTGTCTCTTCCTAGATCAAAGCCCCCTTGATGCGTTTGCGGTCTTGCTGCCGTGTGGTCATTGGACATTAGGACAGCGCCTGTGTTCCCTTTGTTTAAGCCCCTCCTTTCTCGGTGAAGTCCCCCCTGGAACGGCGGTCGCCTGTCTGTGTGGAAGAAGATCCGCACTCTTGAGTTAGCTTCCTTCCTGGTGGAACCTTTCTCTTCTTGTTTGATACCTGTGCACCTCCTACTCTTAAGGACGTTTTCTTTGTGGTGAAAACGTCACAATATAGTGATTGGCGCCTCTTCTGGTTGACTGGTCGGACTTGCATGTGTCAGCAAGGTAACTTGTGCCTCTTCTGACCAGACCCACAGGCTGTGGTACCCCCTACGCAGAAGTGACCAAGTTTCCGTCTTCCTTTTCTTTGTAAGTTAGTTGTCTTCTCTTTTTTTTTCAGGGGGAGCAACGCTTAACGGTTTGTTTTTGGTTTTTCCATGCTTGCTTATTTTACAGCTTCGGATGCCTACCGTTACTGAGTAGTTACTTTTTTGACAATCGAGTTCGAGACACCCCCTGAAGTCCTTTTTCGTCTCATCTCATCAAGGTATCCTTCCAGACCACTGCTTCGAAATTATGCTCTCGAGACAAAGCCTTTTTATTCGGCTTAGAGTTTACTTTAGTAGAATAGGTTTTCCCGCAATACTCCTTCTTCAACCCATTCTTTCGGACTCTGTCATGCCCAAGCCCCTTCGAATTTGGTTTTTTCATTATACTTTTTTTTTACCCTTGTATCTCCCCCCCGATCTTTAGAAAGCCCCTTATCAGGCACATCTCCTCACGGGTCGAGCTCTTTTCCCTCGTTGCGCGAAAAGGGGGCGTTTTTACTTGGATTTCGTTGCATTTCATCTTAGTCGTAAGTTTTTCCCATGCTCGAAGACTCCCCCCGGCTTTTCCCAGCTTTTTCCTGTTTTGTTATCTTCGGAACTAGTAAATTGCTATACGGCTCTCCCCCCGAAGTTTGAGGAGTCTAACTCTCCCCCTCTCGGGTAGCGGAGTGACCCATCCCCCCTCACGCAGTCTATTTCTTTGTTTCGACGACCGCACTATTTACTCAACATGATAACCCCCTTTCCTCCTGATCAACTGCCCTCTCAACCCCTACTCAAGTCGTCTTCGCAAAAGAGTTTAATAACATCCCTCTTTGTGTGAGAGCGATGACGCATACCCGACTGATGATGCGTAAGATTTCTTTTTGAGTCCTTAAGGACGGCTTTTTCCGCGTTTGCCTCTGGCCGGTAAACTACGAACCTAACTGCGAGAGGTGGATGACTTATAAGGTATCATTGCTATTCTGCGAATTTTTCTGTACCTTTACAGGATTGTTTTTTCGCGCTTCTACCCCCTTTCCTCCTCTCCCCCCCCCCGCGGCACACCTTAGGCCCTGTCAAGTTTTTCCTTTCAGATGCTGGACCCGACATATTCTAATTAGAGGAAGGCCTCCTCCGCCTAACCCCGAGTTTGAGCCTTGAGACGCTCAGCTGCGACCACTATCGTAGGCGCTGTCTTCTGCGATGTGCTTTTCTTCTCGCTCTCTAGTGCAAAGTTAAAATGCTACCTTTTCCCCTACGACCAGATTCATGTCGGTTTTTTCCTATCACGGTTCCCCCGCAGTTTTTACCCCCCCCTGACGCCGCTCTATTTGCAGCGGACGCCCCTCTCGACAATTATGCGAGCCCAGCTTCTCCTCGACCGGGCTTGTTCTCCGAGATCTGAGTTTCCCCCTCGATGAGCGTGCTGTCGTCTTTTAGTCGATAGCTCCCCCCCCCCCGTCACTTCTCGCAGTTAACTCTTTTGAGCTCTCCCCTCTTCTGTAAGTTTCGCAGTCCCATTCTTCTCCTCAGCGGTACTTCTCCTACACCGACCCCCCCTGTTCACAACAAACCACCCCAGTAACAGTTGTCCCGTCCAAAAAACTCTTCCTCCCCACCTGACCTTTCCTTCGTTTTCCATGAGAAAGGTTTCCCGTGTATATGAGTTGAGTTTCACATCTGTTCTGGTCTATCCCTTCCCCGCACATGAATTAAACAACCCTCAGCTCTCTACAGATCAAAGAGTGACCTCCTTGTCCCCACCCTCAAAAGTTACTCGTCCTTTTATTCCCCTTAGTGCCCTCCCATCCCCGTTAAGACGTCCCTTCGGTACCCCTGCCCTGTAGGGCTCTTCACTTTTTTTCTTAACCCCCCCCCTCCAAGCCTCCTGCCTTTTCTCTCCCGAGTGCTTTTTTTTTTTTCCCCTCCTACCCTTATCTTAATCGCTGCCAATTTTCCAAAAGTCAGACCTCGTCCCCCCCCCCCCTGAGCTTCCGTGTTTCTCCCCCCAGTCTTTCTCTCCTCCCTGATGCTCCTGCGTTGACAACTTTTTCTGATTCACCGTATCTCCTTCAATTACGGACTTCCACCTCGAGTCTTCGCCCGTTCACCGGAAACCCCTTCACCAGTTTCTGACAACGGTCTCTTCACCCCCCGGTCCACTTACTTTACTCACTGGAGACTTTCCTTTTTTTTTTACGATGAACATTGATACACTGATAGCAGGACACTCTCGTCCGTCCACCTCACTTGTGGCACCTCCGTTGGGGACAGAATGAGGACCCCCCCACCTACGTTATTTGGATGTTACTCGGCCAGACCCCATCCATTTCTCTCCACATTGGGGGTCCGCTGCATTTACCATTTACCCCGCTCTTCCAGAATGCAAAGAAGTTCATCCCTTCCCTTGATTTCCACAGAAAAAACCGCCTCTTTTTTTCCCCCCCCTCGCTCTTCTCATGAACCTTCCTCTTTTCGACTTTTTCATGGTGAGTTTAGCAGACACCATTCCCCCCCCCCCCAACAACAACCCCCCCCTATGGTTTAACCCTTTGTCTTGCTTCCCTGAACCGGAAAAACTCCTCCCCTGTCATGAAAGAAGGAACCTTCGACAGTTCCTCTTCTTCTAGACAACCCCGTACCCAAATTGTCCCCTATTTCTACCCTTCACTCTTCGAGTCCCTTCCCGTCCATAGTGAACTGTAATGTCTGAATCGGCAGTAAGGATCCCACATCTATTACCAGATGTGTTTTTATTGTTGTAATAGCGTCAATTTCCTGAGCAAAGACCTTGTTGGGTTGATTCTCTTCCCCTCTCTCTACCTCTAGTCACACCCTCCCAGTTTACACCTCCCCCAGGTTTTCTCCTCTTTTACAGTCCCATCTGCACCCACCACCTTGACCCCTCCCTGCCCACCAGTAAAAATTCATTCCTTCCTGATTTTTTCCAAATCGGGGTCGACCTCTTCCCTCGGAAGGATTGTAACCGCCGAGAGAGATGTTAATTCCGTTACTTCCCAGCATTTCTCCACCCCGGATCAATGTGCGGTGCCTCTCCTCAGAACACAAGAAGACCCCCCCTCCCGTTTCCCACTCAGGCGGTCTTTGCGTGCTTTTCCTTTTTGGTATACATGCTTGAACACCTAGAAGCCTCCCGGTGCCTCCTTCCTTAAACCGCGTGATCCTTTCTCCTGTTACCTTCGTTGGCAGCTACCACTTCAAAACAACGAAATCCCCCCCAGTGCCCTTCCAGTTTTGATATCTCCCTCAAAGACATTGCTCTTTCCCTCCCACACTAATATTATCAGTCTGCCTCTGGTCCGACTTCCTTTTTTCCAGATTTTTTCTTCACTATTCAATCCGAGATCAGTTTACTTCTTATAAGGAACCCTTTCTTTCGCCATATCCTTTGCTAGTGACCGTGCTCCCCAGCTGTCTTCACTTCTAAAAGATCCAGCCCCCCTCAAAAAAAGACTGCGGATCCTTTAGGACGATGTGACCGTTTTTTCATTCTTCATACGAATCGCTCCGTTCCCCTCGAGTCGCCCTTGTGAACACTTTGATTGTATACCCCCCGTTTTCTGTCATAGTAGAGTCCATCCAATTTCCCAGACTTGAAACAGGAGAGATCTTGTAATGTAGTCGTTCCCGGCGTGAAAGCGCCCCTCAATAACGTCTGCTGAGTCGTTGCCTCTTCCGAACCTGGAAAGAGACGTTGAGCTTTTTCCGTTGACGGCCTGTACGGTACGTTCTTTGCCAACGATCACCCCCTCTTAAGCAGTACACCCTATGTACTAGACATTAGCGAATCGTCGCTGACACGTCACTTTGTCCGATCCTGTGACGACTCTTAGTTTCTTTCCAATTCCTTTGAACCCCCTTCCACATCTTCTTGAATCGACGTCCTTCAATAGGAGGGTCTCCACCTCGCTAGCCGATCCACGTCGACCCTTCTTACCCCCGGTTTTGTTGTTTTGTAGTCTCTCTCTCCGGCCGAGGCTAAGAAAGAGTACACCTGCCGATGCCGGCCTCGATTTCTTTTTTCCCCCCGTTCGCTGGGTGGCGGTTGGTCCTCCAACTAATTTTTCGACTCGCTTGCGAGCGTGGGCCTGACACCCCCCCCGTTTTGTTTTTTCCACAAAAGGGAAACTCCTCCTACCTGTCTATTCACAGGCTTAGGTATTCCTTCGGGGGCGTTGGATCAAACTAACGCAAAACACGGATCCTCTTTGGGGTGACAAACCCAAAAACCCTTTTCCCTACATCCTGGTGTAGATCACGAGGGCGTCGCTTCAGAAACATGCCGGGTATTTTTTTCTCTTGGGATACCTAATACCGCTTCTGTGCTTCTGTTCTTTTTCTACCGCGTGATTGTTCTGATACCCTACAAAAGTGGATTATTTTTCATCTTAAGGGTGGGTAATTGACCGGTCTACCCCAGAAGGCTGTACTTGATTAGGCCCCTTTCCCTCCCTGGTACATATGGTAGGTATCCTTCCTCTTAGGAGAACTTCTTTTAGTTCTAGTAAGTTACGCCCCGAGATAGCATGTGCGGACAGCTCATAGAGACTTTCCAAGTGCTCTTCTTTAAATGTGTTTTTTTCTGATCTTTGACGATAGGGAGATCCGCAGTGACCTCTCCTCCTTTGATGCGATAGTGTTTGTCGGGTGGTTTCTCCTCGTCCCCATGGCTTATGAGCCAAATTTGGTCACTGGTTCTTTCTTGGCTGATGTTATCGTGATCTTCCGCGGCTGCCTAGGGCTGTCTAAGCCGAAGTGGTGCAGGGCTGTGTAATTGTTTGAGGTTCGAATTACTTCCAACTATCCGCAGGCCTCCTTGTCCTTAAGTTAATCTCAGGGAGAGGGGCTTGTTTTAGAGTAATACACCTCTTATTATCCCTTTAGGGTCTGCAAGAGCTCGTGAGCAATAGAAATTTTTCCCCCCAAGAAGTGAAAAAGGAGCCGTCGAGCAACTTTCCTTTGTTCATGAGGATTAAGGAGACGGCATCTTGTTCTTCCCGTAGGTAGCAAAGCGCTGTTCTTTTCAAAGCTGACGGAAGTGCTTTTTGCGAGTTCTCTTGTTTTCGTTTTTTCCTCTCAGTTGGTGCTCGGCTCCACAATGAGAATCCCCCCCCCTCCCGACCGGGGACAGAAGATTCCCCGACAGAACTTCAACTATGGAATTCTCGGTGGGAAGCCTTCAGCGGACAGTTGCTGACCGGAGGCCTCTTCTCTGAAATTATCTCGG
>Ga0179591_1290433_pt1 | contig 22328 bp, 29 predicted proteins | sample CZOMad2_1_08_16f_FD_182891 | JGI IMG/M metagenome (GOLD analysis project Ga0179591, IMG submission 182891) | Vadose zone soil fungal communities from Angelo Coast Range Reserve, California, USA - CZOMad2_1_08_16fungal (PacBio error correction) | ecosystem: Environmental > Terrestrial > Soil >... | reverse complement strand
TCGCGGTCTCCTCCTCGTCCCGGTGACAAGCATCTTCCTCTCCCTGACCCCGGATGACGTTTTACCCCCCATTTTTAAAATGATCCTCTTCAGGGTCCCAATAATGCTTAAAACGTCCCATACAATTACCTTTTATATCCTCACGTGCCCGAAAGGGGTATCGTGGTTCCAGGGGTTTCTTACCTCTCCCCCTCCCCGGGGACCTCATTAGCGATCTCTGTAGTCCCTCACCCCCGTTCTGACTTTCCAGAAGTTCGTTAGGGAAAATTTGAGTCTGTTCTTCTGACGGCACTTTCATCCCCCTCCCTCACCCCAAATTCTTGAGGTTTAGGTCCCTCCCTCCATCCGACCTCTCTTTTTTGGAGTTTTCAAAAGTGGAATAGTACCTGCGAGTTCGTCCCCTTATTCTCTTTTTCGTGGAGCACCTGGCTGGACACGTTTTTTCCTTTTGCTTAATAGAGAACTGCGAGACTTACCTCCTTCCCAAGCCTTCAGTTAGTTGCCCCCCTTTTTTTTTTTTTCGACCCCCCCTATCTTGCTTGTTTGGTAATAAATTTGTCGGTTTCCTTGAAACTTTAGATAAATGTCCCCATGTTTTCATTCCGCCATCCGCACTGTTGTATCTCGGTCCTATCTTTCCCTACGCCCTTTCCGAGTCTTACTTTTTAGGATAGCGGTTTGTTACGGGAAGCTTTCACCGGGCTTGTCTATCCCAAGTGGGCGGTCCTCGCCAGGGACTTCACCATGCCCCCCCCTTCCCCGTAACTAGTTTAATTTTTTCCTGTGTCGTTCCGAATGTGTTTCTTGACCTTTGCCCGACCGTCCTTTTTTAACCTTCCTCTTAGAGATACATCCCCCCCTCCCTTCAGCTTTCTCTCTGGAATCTTCTTGGTCCATCCCTAGTTCGGAAAACGAGTGAGGTCTCGCATGTTGGCGGCTTTTCATGGCGCTTCCCCTATACTCGGTGAGGACTTGTTAGGAACGTCCCCCTCCCTTTCCGGGTTCTTTTTTCATTTTGATTATCTTTTCGGTTGTGTTTTTCGCTCTCTCCCTCTAGCTTTTTCGACACATAACTCCTGTGATTTTCTTCCGCCTCCGGCCTCACCTTTAGATCTTTTTCCGCCGTTTCCATCCGCCACCTTTTCGGCCTCGCCTCTTCCTTCTCCGCCGGATTTTTTTTGCTCGACGCTTTGAATTTCTTTGGCCGATATTTCGCTGGTCCTCAGACTTGGACTTCAACCCCAGTCCCATTTTCGTGACATTTTCAAGAATCTTTCGGCCCAGTCGCTCCTTTTTTGTTTAGTTTTCCTCAGGGTCTTTCCTGTTTCTGGTGTGTTCTACATCCCTCGTGCCGCCCCCCCACTTGGTTTCCGGAGAAAAGCACGCTCGTGCGCTTCCCTTTTCCCCCACACGCGCCTTCATCACGGACATGCTTTTTTTTCCTCGTTTTTTTTTCTTATTCGATGTCTTCATCTGATTTATCATTGCTGCTTTCCCATGTCGAGGCCCCTGGTCCGTTATCGCGCTTCAGCCCCTCCCCCACCCCCGTTTTTTCCTTTCCCCCATTTGTTTCATTTTCCCTCGACGTTGAAGGCTTCGCTCTTCCCCCTCCTTTCTCCGCGATCTAATGGATTCCGATCAGCCTCTCCCCCTCCCTTCAGGCGTTATTTGATTTTCAGTTTCTTTCTTCAATAGGAATTCATGGATAGATGCCCCTACCTCCTTCTCCATTGCGTCTCTGCGAATCCTTTGGCTCCAATTCCCCTTTTCCACAATCCTTGGTGAACACAGAATTTTTTTTGTCTCCCCCCCTCCAAGTGATTTCAGTAAGTGCCGGTACCAGTGGAGAATGCCTTCTACCCAGACCGGGCACGATCCCTCTTTATTTTTCTCTTTTCTTTTTTTTCAAACTCGACCTTCTTTGCTCGCGGCTTCAATAATTCTCCGGTGAGGTTCTATTCCCAACCATGGTCGCAGTCTTTCTCTTTTCTTGTCGATCAGATGTTGTCACCGCCCTTTGGCGGTCCTCGCTTCGTATGTTCTCGTATTCGCGGAATTTTGGGACCCAGAAATTATCTCTTTTGATGTGGGGGTTTTCCAACCCCTTGGGGCCCAAATTTTTTCGAATTCATCTTTCCATGCTTCGCCTTTTCCCTGCGATCCACTTGCTGAACGACGCCCAGAAACGTCATCCTATTCTCTCCTTTCGCATTCTGCACCCTTTTAGGTCTTCTTGTCTCGTCTTTAACCCCATTTATTTCCACGAATGTCTGCCCAATCTGTTACAAACGTTCCAATCCTGTAGTTCCCCTTTTAATATCTTCTAGATTCCTAGCTAAGAGGGTCATCGTTGACGAGCACTTTCTGGTAGTGTCCCCCTTCTCCAATAGGGATTGCAACTCTGAGGATAATTCAAATATCAGGAACCTTTCCGCGATTCATGTCAAGTTGTGACCTAGCGGTTGATTTTCTTTCTGGAATGGATTCTGACTCCCACATTCTTCCCTTATAGATGTTGTATTAGAGTTGCTCTTTGTCCCCACGGTTAGCGCTCCCCTTTGACAATCCCTGATATTCATGCATTGTTAAGGCCCGTCCCTAGTCCCCCGTCCTCTAGTACCCCCTACCTTGCCTCGCCACTGCTTTGACCGGCGTGTGATTTCTCCCCCCTTTCCCTCTCTCTTGGGTTTCCTTTAGTAGATACGGTTTTCGCCTTCCCTCCCTATGATGCTCATTTCTTTCTACCCCAATCGCTGTTTACCCCCTCCCCGATCTGGTTCCGAAGATATGCTCCAGCCGCGTACCCTTTTGCCTCTCAAAACTTTTTTCGTACTCGAGCTTTTCAGCTTAGACAAGCTTTGAACACTTTCCTTTGAGTTTTCCGTGCCAGTCCCCCTCCATGCACGTTAATCCGAGGCCTTTTTTGCTTCTCTTTTTCAGCGCCGTTTTTGGATTTTAAGTCGTCTTTGCCTTTCGCCGCCCGGTACCGTAAAGAAGGCCCTTTTTTAGCAGCGCTGCGTGTCGGCTTCGTTTTGCACCATGCTTTTTTCAACCCCGTTCTTTTTTAGTACTTTGCTTAGCTTAGGATGGGGTCATTTCGCTGAACCGGGATCGACTTTTTCCTCTTCCTCCAACTCACCCTTCAGTCAATCCGGAGACCTTTTCTCTCATTGCAAGAATAACACCCCCCCCCCCCCCCCCCCCCCCCCCCCCCCCCCCCCCCCCCCCCCCCCCCCCCCCCTTCCTCTGCTTTTTTCCCCCCCATTCTCCTGCCGACTCCTGAGTACGTTCAATAGAACATTTTCATTCCTCCCCCACTTCGGATACTTTCTCATCTGCTGCTGTTCCTTATTCTCATCCCCCTGTCATTCGATTCTTTCCCGTTATCAGGTTTCATACTTTGGGTAAGGTGACGAACAGGCGCGAGTGTCGTTACCTATGAGTCCTCCCTGTTTCCGAGCTTCAATACTTCGCTTCTCCTCACTCCATTTTCCCTCGAAGACCCTTTTGTTTGATTTGCCCCCCCCCCCAAACCTTCTTCTTTTAGGCGAGTTGTCAAGTTTTCCTTTGCAGCCCGGGGCGACCGAACCGGGCTTTCATCCTGGAACTCCTTTCTTCTTTCCCTATTCCCCTCGTCCATTGCCCGGTGCTGAACGGGCATCCCCTCCCGTTGTGTCTTCGTGAGACTTTCCTTCTTCCTTGTTAATTCTCCCCTCCCAGACTAGATCTGCGACGCCTATAATCGAGACTCCTTATTTCCTCCTCATTCTTTTCTTTTTTTCTTTGATGCGGCAGTCCTGTCGAGCTCCCCAGTCCCCCCGCCTTCTCTTACGCTTCCACGTGAGGTCACCTTTTTGGTTGTGCATTCGCTTTAATTTCTTCCAGCAGAGTTCCTTTTATTAGTTAATGTCCTCTCTTCGGGTGGGCTCGCGGCGGCAAACTTTCCTTCTCGGGTCCGATTTTTCTTTCCCTTTTTTCAGCTTGCTTTTTTTGATCTACCGGAAGGAAATCTTATTTTTCAAGGTCGAAGTTCATCGCTTCTCAGCTCAGCCCACATTTTCAGGCTCCCCCGATCGCGGCCTATTCTCTACGTCCACTTCCCTTGTCTCCCCCCTCCCCATGCCTCCTGAAGTGTCGAAGCGGTTATGCAAGAATTGTCCCCGTCTTTTCCCTGCGTTCCCGCGCGGTGCCAGCTGCATTTCTGCCCCCCTTCGTTTTCCTGGGTTTTCTTTCTTGTAAAGTCCTCCACTTTCCGCACGGAACCCTCATTGATGCCCTCCTCCGATTTTTCCCGCGCAATCTTCTTTATCTTTGGTATGAGAATTCCCCCTCGACCTTCTTTTTTCTTGCTCTTCTGCTTCCAAAAATTCGCAGACTGTAATCAACAAGTATGTCCCTATGATTGCAGCGCCTTTTTTCTATTTCTCCTCTCCTTTTGTTGTGCTATCCTTTTATGCCGCTTTTTTCTAATGTTGGGTTGATCCCAATTGCAACTTATTTTTTTACCCCCCCTTTTCCCTCCACCGTAGATATTTTGGAAATTCTCTACAACTTCCATTCCCGGAACTTCCTTTATGTCTGATCGAACCTGTTCGGAGTCCGCGTCGGTTCCGTGTTCCGTTCACACGCGTGACTCCTCACTCACTTCAATTTCCACGCCCCGCGGCTTCTCCCCCGATTCCCCTAGGGAAGTTCTTCACTACTCTCCCCCCTTTATGGTACTTATTACTCTTCGTGTGCCCTTTGACTTTCGACGACTAGGGCCTCCCTTCCCTCTGATTCGAGTGACCCCTGACTCCTTGCTCGCGGACTCTCTTTTATCCCGGAGCCCTGAACCTATTGCTGAGTCGAGTCCCCTTCGCTTCTTCTCGTCCTTTTTGTCTGCAGTCCAACCGATCGCGTTCACACCTTGACTTTTCTATGCGTCCCCATTGTTGCCGCTTCCCCCCCTTCCCGTCGTTCTTTCCCTCCCAATGCTGTTTTCGTTTTTTTCTTTGATCAACCCTATCCCAACGCGTTTTCCTCAGTTTCCTTTCGAACCTTCATGGTGATCCGATCATTCTGATCCCCTCACTCTTTCCACCTCGATTATCTTTAGGGATTTAATTCGTCAGGCTCTTAGGATCCTCTCATTATTTGTCTTTTTTTCTTTGCCGTTTTATTTCCCACGTCTTCTGTATACAACGCGCAACTAGGCTACTACATTCCTTGGACCGCAACTTTACGCTGGTTAAGCCATCCCTTCAGTAGTCCTTATTCGAGTTTTCACATTTAGTACACCCCGGCCCCAGCCCCTGTCAGCCCTTACTCCAGTTATGCACTTCATTTTTGATCTCCCCCCTTCAGTTCTTTTCCCCCAGATCTCTAACTATACACTCTTCTGTTTTTATGCCAGTAGCGTGATTCTTCTTTGAAGTCTCTTTCCCATTCCGGTCTACCCATCGTCACCTTATCGGCCTTTTCTGTCTTTCGGCGAACCCAAATCCTTCATGTCACGGCGAACCGTCATAATCTTATTATGCTCCCGTAGCTGTTCCGAGTCAACTTTACGATTGACGAATGATCAGGTCCCGTTATTCTCTACTCTGCTTCCAGATTCACCCATGTTTCTGATGATTAACTCAGGGTCCCTCCTAAATCTCCCTCGACGAGTGGCTGACGAATATACTACTCCCCACTTTTTGCCTTAGTGATCCCTTTACTCTTGTCGCTAACTACCCTATCCCTGTTCTCACCCCTTGAACCTTCCTCCTTCCCCCTGGAAGTGACTCCTGAGACACCCCCACTCCGTGCGCCTAGCTCCGCCCCACTGATTTCCTACCCTAAATTTGTGACTACCCCCCCTGCATGAGAGTCACTCCCCTAAATATTTTCTTTTTCTGGACTTACTGACGCGCCCCGTTGAACAGACTCAATTTCTTCCATTTTCTAACTTTTTTTAAATGACGTGACAGGAGGCTTGATTTCTTGGTTCCTGGCCGGCTAAAATCCCGTCTTGAAAGTTGACCTCTTTCCGTCGTCTGTTCGGCTCTTCCTCTCTCGACAAAACGCCGGTCTCTAGTTGGCCGAGTCCGCCCCCGTTTTTCTCTTCTTTAACAAAGATCGTCGTGAGGGCGATATCCCGGCTTTCCGTCCATATTAGACATTGACATTGAGGCTAATCTGCGTCGGAACATTTTTTTCTCTGTTCTGGTCGGCCGGCCCGACGTCGCATTTCCTTCTTGACCTCACCCTTTTCCTTTAATATGTTTTTTCCCTCTTTTTCGTTTAAGATCTAGATGATTCCCCTCGCAGGTCTTCCCAACCATGTTCACCTTCCTAAGACGCCAGTTCCCCCACTTGTCCTTGTCTCCGTTGTCCACTCTTCCCCTGCTCCCATTCGTCACATCTGACCTTCCCTTTCTTTTTTGATGCTCTAACGCCTCTTCTGAACCTCACACGGTCCCCCCCCCCCCTTCATCGCCCCCTAATTGTGCCGATTCCTTTGTTCTGGCCGAATTTCGACCCTCTTTCCTCTTTTAAACGTACCCCCTCCCTTTTCCGCACCTCGCGCTGCGCCGCTAGTCATGAGGCAAACTTCTTTCTCCCAGTGGAGTTTAACCTTTTCACAACAGATATGTGTCACTAGTTTCCTTCTTTTTCTCTTGGTCTATTTTGCTCCCAGTAGTAACGTTGCTCACGGTTGCGTGCGATTTTTTCTCCCCCCTCAGTTCCTCTTACTCTGTCTATTCTTGCTCCCCGTGCTAGCGAGACCCCCATCCATCCGACATTATGTTAAAAGTTCTCGAGGGTCTTTCGACCCCCCATTTATCCATGCCTTTGCCCACCCGCCAAGTCGCGCGGGATTGGAGTACAGGTTCTCTCGGCCTTCGAGCTTGGTTACCTTTCATCTTGATTACATTCGTTCCCCGTTTCTTCTAGTACCTTTGCGCGGATTTTTTTTCTTCCCAAGACTGAAACAGTTCCCTGACAACAGCTTCAATAGGTGTCCTCTTTCCTGATGATCATCTTCGGGTTTAAATGTTGGTACTTTCTCCAGGCTCCACCTGTGTACTTTCAGGCTTCTGATCTCCTGAATGAGGAAGTCAACAAGACCTTTGAGGATTTCACCCTGCCGTTTTTTCCAAAAGTATCGGAGGCGCTCACTTCATCTTCCCCTCCCGTTCGATTTCCCATTCTGATGTTCTTGTATTACCATGTTGATCTTCTTGATCTCACAATTTTTTCTCTGACCTCTTCCCCCTCTTTTTCTTTCCTGAGCATCTGTCGTGAAACTGTATCTTCATTCGATCCGGTTAAGTACGTTACTTCGACCTCTCCCTCCTTGGCCAATGTGCGAAAATTATGATTTTTTTCATCCCACCCGTTTCATGAGTGGTGTTCACGCCGATCCCATGCCTTTGGCCCCTCAGTACTCAGCATGGGAATTCGTACTTTGGATAAGTTCCCGCATACGAATCACTGGGACCCCCCTGGATTGAGTCATTGCGTCGGTTTTGCGTGCATCTCCCCGCAGAAGGCTTTGGCTGGGCCGAAACCCCCACGTTGGTGTAACTCCCTTCGTAATGATCCAAGTGTTCCCTCCCCCGCTCCTCTTTCTCCCCATCCCTTCGGTGCGTCCGACTCTAGTGAAGCGTAGTTTTAAGCGTCTCTTTCTTTGACCCCCCCTCCCGCTTCTAGTGCCTCCACCCTTCTTCCCGCCCCGCCGAGCATGTTCGATCCTCGTGCGACAATTATTCGTGATTCCGACGTTTTGGCGGCTTTTCAGGAGGTTCAAACCATTCCTTCTTCTTCACGTGAGGTTCCTGAGGATTTTCATAAGACCAAGATGATTTTTTATAGAGGGAGCTATTTTTTCTCGATTTTTTGTGGGGGTCTTCTCGATATCATCCGACTGAACGTAAACTTTTTGTGTTTTTCTCAGCCGGTAAATTTTAGAGCTCCGCCCAGTTCAAATCCGCACAGGACTGCCGTCCCTACCCTGTTTAATTTTATTTGATCCCTACCCCCCTACACCAAGCTGCTTGTCTTCCGGTGATGCTTAGGTCGGTGATATTTCTGGCGCTCTCTGTTTCCCTCTCCGTAAGCGAAAACTGTGCGAAAGGATTATACTTCGCCTTCCGTCTCGCGATGCCTTTTTCTTCGCGCTTTTTTATACGTATTTGGCGGTTGACGTTTGGAGGAACTTATTTGAAACCACCCCCCCCTCCCCCACACCCCCCCCCCACCACCCACCATAACCCACCCCCCCCCCCCCCCCCCCCCCCCCCCCCCCCCCACCCACTTCTGTGTTTTTGCCCCAAATCATTCTTTTCTTCAGAACCAAACCGTATCCTCCTCCCGGGACATGATTTCTCTGGTCCTTTCCTTTGAGGTTCCCCTCTTTTGAACGCCTCTTCACCAAGGGAGGGGACCGAACGACCTTCCATGGGGTGTATGCTCTCTCCCCCGAACCGTTGGTATACTCCCACCCTTTTCTTGTTTTCATTTTTCCCCTTAGCCCCCCCTTTAAGGTTATTTCTTCTTGATTGTTTACGGAATCTTTTACTTCCCCTATTTACAGGCATTCCCGCTTCTCCACTCCGCTTCCGCGTCCTTTTTCTTTCATTTCTTAGTCTGTTTTAGATAATGTCAGGCACCCTCCATGTCCGCTTACCTACCTCAGAGTTCTATGATTTTTTGTGGCTTGCCCCCCCTTATGCGCAAGAAGCCCATCTTTAAAGACGATTCGTTGTACACCCCAGATTGTTTTTCCTTCCTCTCCTGTTTCATCGACGTTCAGTTGTCAAAGTGGCTCACCGCTCCGAACCCTTGGAACCATCTCCCCGTTTTTTGTCTGTTGACAATTCCCCAATATTGGCCTTGTCATTCAATTTAATTTATTGCCTTTGATCTTAATCCACTGTTCCGCAGGTGACTCGTTTTCTTTGTTAGCTTCCTCTCTTTTCAACCATTTTTTTTGGAACCTCCTTCCAAGTAGGAAAAGCCACCCTTGGTTTTTTACTGTGGGCCGCCTTCTACCTTTTCTCTCCTCCTGCCTTTTCCTATAGGATTGTGTGAGCCCTTCCATCCACCCCCCCCCTGATGCACCGAGAGCCAGCATTCATCTTCTTTTTCGAATCTCCATCTCGAATGAGGCCAGCTTGCTGCTTAGGGACTCTCTCTGACTTCGCCCGAGCATTTGCCATATCTTTTTTTCCCGTTGTCCTCTTTTAGCCTTTTTTTGCTGCTCATGCCCCGAAGATTCCCTTCTCCTACTCTTTCGGCGCTTAAACACTTCGAAAGTTTCTTTCCCTCCTCGCCGGGCTAATGACACTGATTTGCCTTCTATCTTACTTAGGTTCGTCTTCCCTTTCGCTTTTTTTTTTCTTTCTGTATTGAGACATCAGAAAACGAAGCATTTCAGTTTTGCCGGCTATTTACTCCAGCGTTTTGGAACCCGGCGTCTGAGTCCTCCCTGTTCCAAGAGACCTTTCTTGTTCTTAAATGCTGTTCAGCGTATAGAGGACGGTATTCTGTTCTCCCATCCCTCAAACGCCCCTAACTTTTCAATTTTTTCTCTCGCTCCACATTGCAGAGCGGTTAGGAAGACACCGCAGCGTTTCAGACTGTGCAGGACCTTCCATATGAGATCCCCCATTGTCTTCACAAACGAGTTGTCCCTCTTTCCCTCTTTTTCCACCCCTCGGAGAAAGTGATATCCCGTCATTGCCCCCCGACAGCAATGATCCCCTCGACGCCCCCTTCGACAGAATTCTAAACCATTTCCCCTTCTTTGCGCTCCATCTCAAAGCAAAGATTTTCGGCTCGTCATTTACTTAAGCGTGATCTCTGGTATGATCCATTCTTTCACGGTCGGCCTTACTTTGTACGGTCCCTGAAAGTTACTGGTCTCTGCCCTCCCTCTATTCTTTAGGAACTGTCGGACACTGTCTTACTTTTCCCTTGTTCGGTTTGTTCTCTAATCTGGTTAGAGTCTTTTTTGTCAAGTTCGGCCCCCTTTTTTTTCACCGTTTTAAGTTCGTACTACTTTTCGAAATATCAGCTCACGTCCCTCCATTCCCTGATTCGTATCCATTCTAGGCACATTTCCTCTTCCCTTGACATTCTCTCCCTCTCTGACCTGCTGCAAATAAGAAGGTGAGACCCATGATTCTAATAGATTAAATCTTGGCCTTTTCGAAATAGGTATTTGCGTCATCCCTCCCCATGTCTTGCCCCTACTACCCACTCCTCCCCCCCGTCAGGAAAAACATTGTGGTAACTTACTCCTACCACCGTATTTAGTTTTTTTACCTATGAGGTCGCCTTTGTTTAGCTAGCGTACCTCTCTCTTTTACGACCAGGTTTCCTTTCTCCCCCCTTTCGGATGGATGTCCTTCCGTTTACACATGCCTTTTGATACTTTTTTTTACTGTTCAGCTTTGGCGACTCGTGAAGAACCCGTTTTTTTTTCTTTAGTTTCCCGGGACTTTCTTCTTTTCCAGGTCAGTTCCGTTTCCAAATCTCCCCCCTTTGCTTTGTCTTTTCACTTTTCCGTCTCTAAGTTGTCTTTTGCTCTTTGACCAGAGCTTCTCTTTCTCACTTTCGCATCCAAGACCCGTTGAGCGCGACTACCTTTTATATCTCGACATATCGTCCTCATATACAGTTTTTCGCGGTGTCGAATTTTTCTCTCCTTCTCCTGGAGATGGAGCCCTCCGTTAACCCGTGTAAAAGTTGGCTGTTGGCACCACGTATCTGCTCTGAATGTTTCTCTTTCATTTTTTTTTATTTCCTTTTTTTTTCCTCTCTCTTGGTGGGAATTCTCTTTGTTTTCCCCAGTCTCTTCACTGTCATTTATAGATTTTCCTGATGACATCTGTTCGCCGGCCCTCCGAGGTCCGGTCGTTCCCTCACTTTGGATGCATTTCTCATTCTTCCCTTGTACTTTCACCGATGTAAGTGGTCACCGCTACGAAGGTTCCCTCTGCTCATCCCATCAATATTTCCCCCACAGTTTCTTTTCCTTCAAGTGTGTAGCGGTTATTGTCTTTCCCCTCTTTTAAATCGTTCCTTCGGGTTCCTTTATGCTTGACTCTTACTGCTAATGGTGAACGTTCCCCTTACCCGAAATTCGGCTACCGAACGCGGATTCATGCTCCCTTTTTTTCACTTCTTTCTCTTTTAGGCCAGCATTCTTTTCCAAAATCTCTCTTCTATGGGGTTTTTTTTTTCCCTTTTATAGCCCATGTATGTTCTAGGGGTCCCCCTCTAATGTAATCTTTCAGTTGAATCTCTTCACTCTCCTCTTTTTTTGTAGATAGATGCGTCCTTCTTTGCATCTCTTTCTTCTCATGACCTTTTTTCTTTCAATGTATTCTAAGTCACTGTCCCGTATATTTCCCCTTAGCACGTCCGATCTTTTTTGTAAACTTCCTACCACACTTCACTCCTCCTCTCTGCGCTTTCCAACCGCTATTGACTCCAGCAATTCGGGTTTCTTCCTTTCACCTTTTCCCCTCCGTGACTTTTTTTTTCCCACCACTTCACTCCCTCCAAAGCAGATTTGGGCAGTCCCAACTAGAGGAACATTTGCTTCACTAACCGTTTCCCTTTTCTCTTCGCCTCGGAAACTGAAACTTGTTTGAACGTTCCTATCTCATTCCACGTCGCGGCCCTCGAGTTTTCTCATTCCCGGGCTCGCCTTTCCGTTCAGGCTAGTGGAGACAATCCTGAACAAAAATCATTCTGCGAACTTCGAGTATCAGATGCCTTCTTTTTTACGGGCTCTTTTTTTAGCAGTTTTTTTTTTTTACTGATGCGACGCCTTACCCCCTGGCAGATCCTGTTATGACTTTCAAAACCCTTCGCCACCTTCTTTCATGCACTTGCCCACCCCCTAACGGTTGTTCTCCTGCTTTTTCTCTTCTTTGTCTTGAGAAGGCTTTTTCGCCTCCCACCCTTTCAATGGATTATGATGTTTCGTCGTTCGCGATTCTCTTTCCGTCTCCTGCCTGACCCCCCACGGTTAAAAAACCAAAACGTGTGTTTCTTGACGGTTTTTGCGCCCCTAGGAGGCATTCCCCCAAGCCGCCAAAAATCCTCGCTAAAGGTAGCCCTGCCCATTTTATCCTGGGGTTCAGACTTTTCGCCCTAGACCTCTTTCACTCCTTTCTTAAGGTCCGCAGGTATTTCGAAGGCATGAACCTGTCCCCAGATTTTTCCCCCGTCCAGTTTGTTCTCCTTCTTACTCATCCCCGCATTTGACGACGTGGAGTCAATTATCTTTATCTGTCCTCCCACTAATTTAGAATGACCTCCTTTTCCGGCCTCTCTGTGTTGGTTTTTTTTTTTTAGTTCTGACCCACCCCCTGTATGATTTCTCTTACGTTGACTGCTTAGATCTGGGTAGTCCTTCCCCCCCCTCTATTCGACTCTTATGTGATTTTCTCCCCCTTTTTTTTCCTTTACCCATGTTTCTTTCTGTCGACTGAGTCGATTCTGAGACTTGTTACGAGCTATTTTGATGCTTGCCGCACCGATTTCTCCCCTTCGAATTTAGCTGACCGTACTTTTGACTCTATTGAGGAGTTTAGACCCTTCCTCCACCTGTCGATCCCTTGTCACTTTGCCACTACGAAGCTCCAATCCTTATCCCAAAACGACTTTTTCCTCACTTAGCTAGACTTTCTTTCCTCCCTCCCGCCCCCGCAGGCACCCTCTTTTTTTTTTGCAGCATGAAGTATTCTTGACGCAACGTAGTCCCTCCCTGACGACCTCCTCTCTCCCTCTTCCCCTTTTTTCTAACTTGGACCTTCTGTTCCCCGCGTTTCATTGGAGTAATGGAAGGTTTCACTTTGACAAATTCTTCCCCCACGTTTTTTCCTTTCCTCCTTCTGGTATTGTTGCAATTACGGTCCTCACTTCTGGCCCCTGCTCCGATTCCCCCCCTTCCCCAGACTTTTATTCGATCCCCCAGGCGGATAGGTTAGACATCCATGATCTCATATTTTTAGGCCCTTCTTACATTCGGGTGTGTCCCTTCTTCCATCTTTTTCTAACCTGGCTTCCTTTCCTCCACGTCGGAACTGGATGGGCGCGGGCTTTTTCGACCGCTCCGGATACTTTGGGCATTCCAATTGCCTTCTTTAAAGCCCAGGCATCATCGCAAATGCCCCCCGCTTTCCCCTCTTTGTCCCCAATTCTAGTATCTAACGGAAATCAACTTCTTGTTCGTCTGTTTTGTCTCTTTCCCTTCCTTCCCCCCTTTTTAACTCGTTTTGAGCCCTCAGGAAAGTGTAATTCCGATCGAGGTGCCTTATTTTCTTTCTTCTTCCCTTTTGCGGCCGCCCTGATGTCCCCGCTCTTTCGTCATCTTCCGACCGCTTTCGGCTTTCCCTCTCTTTCTCAGATGCCGATCACCTTAAACGGTGACATTTTGAAAACTTGGGACAACCGTATTTTCTTTTCCTCCGCTGTCGGCCTCCCAGTTAGTTCTGTCTCCCTTAATTTCCAGGCCCTTTTCATGAAGCCAAGTGGGGGCGCTGCAGTCAACCTCGTTGAATCTTTTTTGCCCTCTCCCCTGTCCAATCTTTTTGTGTATCGTGCCGAGTCAATCATGATGTTTCTTCCATGGAGGTTCGTTTCCTCCCCCATTATTTGTACCATCCCCCCCCTCCTTCCTGATCTAGGGGATGACGATCGAGGCATGTGACGGCCTTTTCCCACACTCCCATTTTTCTTTCCCCTTCCTCCAATCTGCATTTTTTTCGTTTTAATGCACCTTAAAAGTGGCCCTGAATGCATCCTTCTCACAGCCCTCCAACCCCCGTTGTCGATTTTCCCCTAGATACCTCACCCTGCGGTTTAGGGTTTAAGGTTTTTGGCAAGTACTTTTGTCATTTTCAGGGGACCTGCCTCTTCGTCCCCGATTTTCGGGACATTCCCCCCTCAAAAATCTTTTTCCTCTTCAAACGCGGTTTCGACCTCTGCTGTCGCATCGAATTGGTCTCTGCTCCTCCCCTACTTCTTCTGTGATTTCCCATCCACTGTTTGTTCCTATCAAGTGCCCCGAAAGATTTCCCCAACCTCTGAGTCTCCCTTTTTTATCAAGATGGGTTTCAATCCGTGCTTTTTCTTTGATCTTCTACGTTTACCCTCCCCTCCCTCCCCCTCCTTCCCCACCCAGTTTCTTTCTTCCCACCACTTTTTTTGACCAAACCTTTCGGTTCGGAATACACAAATCTGTCTTGTTGTGAATCTCCTTCATGCACCCCCTGCCCCCCCGGCCAGCCCCGCGAAATGGGATTCTTCTGTCCGATACGGTCACCCCTCGATTCTTACTTCCCCGAGGAGACCTTCAATTTTCTTTCTCTTCTCCTTCCTGACTTGGTGAATTCAAGAATGCTGGTGCCTCACCCCCTTTTTTTTCGGCAATAGCCAGGGAAATTTCTCAACCATTTCCCCCTATAATCGTTTTCCTGCCCCTGACTCGAATCGAGAATTTGCTTGGCTTTCCCTTTTTTCGCAAGTGTGCCCTTGATGGAAATCCTGATTTCTCTTCCCTTCCCCGATTTTCCCTTCCTGAATCTGCTCCGCGTCTTTTTTATTTTCCTTTCCCTTATTCGTTCTTCCGCCAGTGCCGGGGTGTCGTGCTTCTTTTTTGTAAACATCTCTTGATTCTTTCCTTCAAAATCATTCAGAGTTCTGTTACCCTTCCCATTAGGATCCCCCCTTCTTCGCCCTCTCCTCTTTTTTGGTCTCTAGACCCCTCTTCTCCCCTTCCGTCTAGTGTGATTTCTTAAGTGCTTCACGTCTCTCTCCTCTCCAGTTCACCTCTCCCTTCCGCGCTTTTGTTCTATGCTGTTTTTTGATCGGTTTGCCTCGAGCATGCCCATTTTTCGGTTTCCCGTCTTTTCTCTCTCTTCTCTTTCGGCCTCAGACAAGAAAAACGTTTTGACGCTGAGAGTCATTCCCCTTTCTCTTTTATGGGTCATTTCGAGTTTCGGCTTATGCCCTTTTTATTCACCTCTTTCCTCCGACTCACCACTTTTTTCCTTCGCCTGGGCGTTTTTCTCCGTCAAAACCGCCGCAATTTACCTAAATGAGATTTCTCCCCTTCTGGTTGAATTCTTCTTCCGCTGTGTCCATCGGACGCCTCATTTCCCCTTTGTTGTTCCCTTTTCCTGTTCCTTTCTTCTCAGTCGCTTTCCCCCCCTCCCCACTCTCATCGTTGTACACGAAACAAATTTAATTTTCGCAACCTTTTCCCGACTTGGAAGGTTTTGATTTATTCCTTCTCTTCTCTGATCTCCCTTCCTCTCCTTTTCACCCCTATCCGCAGACACAGCCATCTGAGCGATGGATATATTCTCTTGTAATTGTGATTAACCACCTGTCCAACTTTCTGGATCTCTTTCCCTTACTTATTTATTTTTCTTCTGTTCTCCCTGCTTCTCTCATCCTCCCACTTCCACGGCTTCTTTCTTTGGTGAAACAGTATTGGTTTGGTTTCCTTCTTTCGGTCCTGATAGTGTGCAGGATGTGGAGTACTTCCTCACTCCTTTCCCCATCCCCCAGCGGTCCTTGTGAGATTTTTCCCTCTTTTTTTCGACTTGGTGGCTGTCTCTTCTTCCATTTTCTTCCTCCGTTATTCCCCCGTTCTCCCTAGTCTTTGGAGATGTATCTTTTCCGACTTGTAAAAGGCTTATGAGAGTCATCCGTCTGCAGCCAGGCCCATCCCTTTTCATTTTTTGTTCGGTTTCGCTCATTTTTTTCTTTCTCACCGCTTTAATCTCTTTCTTTGGCTAGCCTCTCCCATCCTCTGGATAGTTAGATAAAGGCTCATCTGTTTTTGAGCTGCATCGCCTCGGTTCTCGTTTCTCTTAGTTCTAGACTTTCCAATGATTTCCCTCCTGCCACTTTAAACAATTCATTTGTCAAACTGTCTTAGACTTGTAGGCAAAGTTGTTGTATCTGGCGATCTTCCCCCCGCGAGAGGTTAGACTACGTGAGCCTCTTACCCCCTGTCCACTCTTCCTCATTTGTCTCTTTCACCCACTTTCGTCCTTTTCTGAATGATGTGCACAATTCTCGGCCTTTTCCTTTCTTTGTCAGTTCGCTTTTCTTCGACTTTAGGTGACAGGCGGATGTCAGAATCTTTTGAGTTCAATATGTTTTCTTGGCCTCTATTCCGTTATGGCCATTGGTCTTTCCTCGTTAACCCCTTTTCGATTTTCTCTCTGTTATACTCCCGGTCATTGAGTAGTATTATTAGGTTATGACTAGTAAATCCCTACCTCTCCTACGCTTTGACAGTGAGGTTTTCTCCCCATCTTCAATTGCTACTCGATTTTCTAGGCCGAAAAAAAGATTACCGTAAGTATCATCCTTGTGATCCTCCATTTTTTCTCCACTCGTTCTCTTGTCCTTTTATCTTTTCCCCCTATCTTGGTTCCCTAGCGTCAGTTTCGCATGACCCTCCTTTCCCACCACACCTACGCGCAGTACGGCCCCACCGAATTTCCACCTCCATTTTGAGTTTCCTGCTCCAGCAAATCGGATAGCTTGGTTTAGGGAGCAGTAATCTTCTTCAGCCGTCTTTTCTGTGCGATCTCATGTAGTGCACTGTCGCTCTTCCCTTCCTCCCAGACCCCCCTTCTTAACCGCAGTGGGTCCCCCTCGTTATGTTTATCAAGAGAGGCGATATTCTTCAGCTCTTTTTCTTACTAGGCCTCACCTTTTTTCTCCTTGCTGAAATTTTTTCCCATTTTCAACCCTTGCTTCTTCGTCTTCTCGCAATATCCAGTACGGACTCCTACCATCATTGATGAGTATCCTTTAGTCAGTCACTCTTTTTTTGAATGATAATGGTCGAGACTGCGTCATTCTACTCTACCACCTTTTTTCCTTCCCACCATGTCGGCGCTTTCACTCTGCTGCTTTCCTCGGATTGTGCAAGCAATGATAATCTCATAGAAAAGTCTACATCCACCAGACACTATTTGTGACCCTCATACAAGGAACCTTCTTCGTGCTTTCCCTCTGTTGCTGGGTGGGTTTTTCTTTATTGTTTTGTATTTTACTTTTTTTCGTCGCGAACTCCTCTTCAAGCACGACTTTTCCCACGGCTTCCCCCCGGTCCGTGACGATGAGTATACCCAACCTTTTTTGCCTCTCTGAAGTTTTTCCCTTGAGGACTTTGTCCCTACAATTTCCTGTACCCGAAGTTTCAACGAATGCTTTTCCGCTTTCTCCCTCTTTCCCCTTGCTTTTCTTGTCTTAACATTAAGGGCCCCTAAGTGAACTGGCAGCCGTCCTGGCTCAAGGTCAGCCGCATGCCCATACCTTCCTCTCCTCCCTGATATGCTAATTTCTCATAATCCAGTTGTTTGCTTGATTCTTCCGTGGTTCCCCCCTTTACCTAATTTTTTCTGCTTCTTTTCAAACTGCTCACCCCGTTTTTTATCTTTTGGCCAATTTCTCCGGAAAAGTGGCTGTTACTGAGGCCAATCACCCGCTTTTGTTTTTTTCTTTCTTCCAACCGAGTATCGCCGTCAGGTTGATTCTCTTTCCTGCCCCTTCCCTTCGACCGGCCCCGTTCTTCGTTTTCTCAATCTCTTCTTTCCCTGTCGTCGTTCTCGAGTGTTCTTTGACGAACACCCATTCTTGTCACCTCTCTGATTTCGTCCCTCGACCCCATTTTTTTTTCCCTCTTTCCAACCACTCCGTTTTCTTTTCATTATCGTGTGCAGCTGGTTTATTGATCGTCCCGATTTTCCCTCCGTCCTCTCGGGCGACTATGCAAGTTCCTTCCCGGCGTTCCCTCCTTTTGACAGTCCTCCCTTCCCCGAATTCCCAGATATGTTCCGGCCTATTCGTTTCTTTTTTGGTTTATGATATTTTCCCCCCTATCGTCTTTAGGGAGCCCTGTCTATTCCCTCCGGAAGATGGTATCAACCCCCCCTTTCACTGCCCCTTATTGCGCTCCTCTTCTCTTCCCTTTCTTTTGTTCTTAGTCTCTTCGTCTTCCCCTCACGTTATTTTTTCTATCGGGTACCCTTCTTGACGATGCGCTCAATTTGAACTCCCGTTCCTTTTTCTTTGCATTATCCCCCTTTCCCCCCCCCCCCCAACTCCACTCCGAACTATGGCGATGATGAACTTCTCAGCTGTCTTGTTTTTGATTCTTTTTCCCTTTCCGTCCGCCACCTCTCATAACCCTATCCCTTTCTGCCCCGCGCGGGGCCTGATTCCCCTCGGGACAGGTTTCCCTACCTCTTTTCCCCCTTTAGTCCTCGCGCATGACATGAGAAGAATGGCTTCGCGACCCGCCGTAGATCTGGTTTGACTCTTAATTTCTTTCGCACGAGACAGTTTTGTTAAATTTTTGTCCTGCCTGAACTCCTCCTTTTACGGTTTCATCGTCCTTCGGACTTCTTTTCATAAGGAACCGAGATAGATTGATTTATTGTCCCTGTTTGACCGCCCCCCACAAGGCACTCTCTTTTTCATTCGCTCCCCTTCCCCTGTTCACTACTGCGATAGGCTTCGAATGCACACTGACATTGTTCGCATGTTCCCTTTTGAGCCTTCGCGGTCCTTTTCGATTTTCTCACTCTCGGCTATGATGGTCGTAGATATCTCGGTCTTCGACGTCCGTCCTCTTTTGCCTGCGGCCGCCCTTTTCACAAAGATTGCGCTATAAATATGCAAGTGACGCCATCGCTACTTCCAAGGGACCCCACCTTTTTCTTCATGGGGCTGAACCTTCGCCCGTGACGGAGCATCCTTCCTTCTTTTTACATTCCCGCTTTGCCTCCCGCGAAACGTTTAACCTTCAGAATTTACCCCGTCTTTTTTAAGTGCTCCCTATTTACATTTCTTCGACAGTGTGAGACCATTATTCTTATACAGTTTACTTCCCAGTGCATCCTTAGTACTTTTTCACTCGTTGTCGGGGGAATGGAGTCCCACCAAATTTCCGATGTGGAGACGTTTGCATTAGTAGCTCACCGTCGTGTCCTGTGCTAATTTTCTCAGCCTCCGAGTGCCTCGATTCTCCTGATTGTGTGCTTTCACATGTGATGGACGGACTGGCGGTCCTCGTATTTTAATTGTCAGAGATGATGACTTTCTTTTCTTTTTTAACAACCCATGGACGGTACTAGCAGCACCGTACGGTCCGGCGCATACAGCTAAACTGTTCTATCACGGTTTTAACAATCTCCGACTTTACATGACGTCGAATCTTTAGCACCCGCAGTTTTTGTCTCCTCCTCTTTGCTACGAAACGGACATACCGCGATGAGGGCAGCTTTTCGCTGTCTCCATTTTAGGTTGGCGAACGAAGATCCACCATAATTCCGGCTTTAATCATCCGAGCCGGATTTATTCGTTTTGTTGTATGTGCAATCTCCGTGCATTTTCCTTTGTAGAGGCGTCGATGCTACTTTTTGTAGTTGAAATCCTCATCTGCTGGAAGATTACTTTAAACTTCTTTTGTTGCGGACCCCGAGATCGCCTTGTTTTATCCCCAGCCATTTGAGGAACCTTATCCGGCGTTTCTAATCGGGCTGCTGCCTGAGCCAATTTTTCGCAATTTCCCTGACTACGTACCAGAGGATTGGCGATTTCGGGTTTTCTGGCTGTGCATTACGATTCTACGATCGCTATTACGGGATCTTGCAAAACAATCTTCCTTTTCGCTCCCCCGCACCACGCCGGTTCCGCCGACATTGTTCTCACCGCTGCGCCTCCCAGTGGTATGGCAACTGATTTGCGCTCACGTTCACCGCCCCCCCCCATTCTCTCGAGTTTTTGGATTCCCTCCGCTTCCTCATCGCGCTCTTGCTTCAGGGTCTCTACTCTTTCTCATTTCCTTCCTCGGCTGAATGCGTACGCCTGATGGCTGCTTTTTTGACATGTCAGATTAGGAGGGAAGCCCTTTCTCTTAGCTCTTCGCTAGCCCCGTCCCTTCAGGTACTACAAGTATTGACCCTGACACCGATTATGGTAACTGCATAGGGAGGACCATCAGGTTCAGTTATGACATCAGCTAGTTTTCCCATAGGGTATGTTGGGGCGTTCTCTTCGGTTCCCCAACCAGAAGGATGAATGATGTCGTCCGGTTATTGATTCGTTCTTTCGACGACATTCGCTGTCGAAACCGTCCATGTCGGCTTTCCCCTACAACTCTGTCTTGTGCCCAGTCTCCCCTTTATGAGTGTGAGAGGTGGTTCCTCGAGGCCCGCGCCGAAGGCCTTGAAAATGCCTACAGCTCACACCTCTTCCTTCCTCGTTAAAGTAAGGCCCTAATGACATTGAAGAACCATTATCGGTCTTGGTCTTTCTCCCTAAGCTTTTATATGTGTGATGGTTTCTGATTCGTATCGACAGTTGGTCACTTCACGTATTTCCGTCCTTAGCTTGCACAGGATCACCACTAGATGACCAATCTCGTCGTTTGCACCTTTGCGTGTCTCCCTAAAGTTCGCCGTCAATACGAACTCCCTTATCTTTGATGTCCGCGAACTTTCGGATTGCCTTTTGATCTCCCACCCCCGTGCTCCACGCAGAGATCAACCTTCGGGCTTTGGCGCATTGCGCTTTTGGATCTTCACCGGTCTTCCCCCCTTTCCGAAATCGAACAAGCCTTCCAGCCGCTGGCCAATGTGCGTGCCGACATTGTAGTCCAAACCCTGATGGCATCTCTTTGTTTTTGACTGCACGATCCAGCCCTGGTCTAACTCCCCTCTGAAGTCGGGGTCTCTCAGGTCAATCGTGACCCGAATTCCCCTCTGGAGACCTCTTTCTCTTCGTTGTTTTTTTGCCTTTCCCGTCTCCCACTTGGTTGTACCAGTTGTTCCTTTTTCCTGTCTTTATCCAACCATCCCCTCACACTCTTAACCTGGGACTGACTCCAGAATGCGTTTGGACGTACGGCATGTTGGCGAATCTTCGCCAATTGTGACTGGCCTGTGGCAACGTTAGCGCACATCCGCCGTTCCCGACTAGTCTTATGCGAGCCGCTCGACTCTTCGGCGTCCAGTATTCGTTTGGCCGCATCCGGTGCTTATTTAACTGGGCGCAAATACTCGTTTATGCCGGCTCTGTACTTGCCCAACATCAGCAAGAGTGCTGGTGCGGCGTATTTTCTCTCTTTTCTCTCCTCCTTTTTTTTCGTTGATTTTTTTCTCCCCTTTTTCCCCCTTCTGCTGCGTTTTGCTTAATCCACATCCGTTATGTTTTCAACGCGCTCCTATACGTGGTCGCCTGAACTTGATCGAGCGCTCTCCTCCTCTCTAGTTCGGAGCCGGTTCCTCCCCTTCGTGATGTCGCCCCCCGGGTTATTTAGCCGTAGCCTTCTTCCCGACTTGTAGTCATTGATTGCTGGCAGTGGTTCTTGCTGGTGAGGTGTGTTTCTTCTTCCTTTCGCTTGCCGCACCTTTTTTTGTTGAGCCAGAAGCGTTTGACGATTATCAAACACATCAATCCCCCAGGCCTGTTCTTCATAGTAGATTTCCCTTAGCGTCTGAATATTCCTGCGCTTTCCTGTACGCTTTTTTTCCCCCTGGTTGGCCCCTTCAATCACCGCTTTCAGTCCCAAATACTCTTTGACACTCCCTCCTGGACTTGTTTTTTTCTTTTTGTCCCGTATCTATCCTTCGCCTGACTCTCCTACCTCCCCAGCATGCCAGCCATGCGCTCCTGTTGTGATTCGTCTTCAATGTAGACCATTCCGCCTTTTCCTCTCATTTTCTCGAGGGACCCTCACGACTGTTTCGTAGGCTGCTCGAAATTCGTCTCCTACGCATTAAATCAGACGGGCGTTGCATTCATCCCTCTTTTTTTTGCTGTCCTCGTTCCGTCCTCCGACGTTGAAGTTGCTCCCCTTTGAGTCAGCGAGCCAGTACACCGACCTTTTACCCCAATTGCTTAGTGAGTTGAAATCTACAAAGGCTTGTGATTGAGCTGCTCTTTCCTTTTCTCTACCTTTGAGGGTAAATTCCCTTTTTCAGAAGGAATATTTTTCGTAGACCCGATTGCTTGCCCCTTGCCTTTTTCTCTTCCCTCGCTTCCCTGACCGCCATCGCCTTTGTGGGGTCCTACATTATATGGTCTTTTCTTGAACGAATATGTATTTTGCCCATCTGTCTTGCTTTCGCCCTCGATCCCTTTTCCATCAGCTGCACCTGATCCAGGTCCCTGCCTTTCTTTGGAAGTGGAATCTCACGCCCCCTTGTATGCCCTCTCTTTTTTTCTTATTTCTCCTTTACTTAGGACCCTTGCCCCAAGCTGCAGTGACCCTTTCTGTAAAAGTTTTCCTCACTTGAACAGTTGGCCCT
>Ga0179591_1377711_pt1 | contig 22349 bp, 17 predicted proteins | sample CZOMad2_1_08_16f_FD_182891 | JGI IMG/M metagenome (GOLD analysis project Ga0179591, IMG submission 182891) | Vadose zone soil fungal communities from Angelo Coast Range Reserve, California, USA - CZOMad2_1_08_16fungal (PacBio error correction) | ecosystem: Environmental > Terrestrial > Soil >... | reverse complement strand
ACGACATTCCACCCGTGCCCTTTTTCAAGCCGACATTCAGCTCCCAACAGTTAGCTTCAACAAAAACCAAAAGAGCGTGCCCACTCCGCTTCACAATGGAGTTGACTTCCTCCTTGAGATCTCCCGTTCCCCAACCCTCGACCTCGGCCTGACCTCCCCCTTCCGCCGCTCCCCCTGCGCCCTGTTATCGTCCAGGCCGAAATGCGAGTTTCCCCTTTTGTTGCAACTGGAAAGATAAACTACGCGGTTTGAAGTAACCAACTTCCTTCCGCTCATCTTCCTTTCGTTTTTTTTATCTCGTCCGCGGGGGAGCTCCCTTGATTCCTGGAATGATGACCCCCTGGTCCCTAAGTTGGTGGGTGTACTCCTATCTGTCCCTTCGGCACGTCCCCAGTTTCCTAAAGAAGGGGTCTGTCGGTGTGGCCCTCGATGTCCCTTCGGTGGTCGCTGGTTCCTTTTCCGTGAATCGGGCTCATTCCTCTCGTCGGTTGCGCAAAACCTTTTCCCAAAAAAAACCGAGGCGCCTGAAGTTGTACGAGTTAAGTTTGTATATTTTGTACAGACAAGGACTTCGGCTGCTTTGCTCCCCCCCGGGAGTATTTTCTCTCTCGATCACCGTGCACTTTTTGACTCCCTTTTACCCCTGAGCAGCCGATTCTTTCAAAATTCATCTGAAGACAGTACAGGAGGCCTGTTTTCAACATTTCAGATGTTCCCTTTCCGCTTCCCAATGCCACCCTCCTTTTTCGAGGGGTGTTTTTACCTGTCCCCTGGCGCTGATGTCAGGGCATGAAACAGCCGATTGTAAAACCGTGGGTGCGACCCTTTCGTCGTGGCTGCCCGGTTTTGAATACCAGGTTCTAGCCTTCCCACCGAGCGCGGAATCTCCGACATATTTCTTAAGCGCCCGAGCAACAGATGGAGCAGTGGCTGCGCCTCTCTCCGCGCCGGCCCCTTGCCAGCAACTCGGCTCGATTGTTTAGCTGGCTTACGAGCAATCAGAAGAGAAGCTCGTACTTCCTGAGTTTCCTCCAATCTACTTCCCCCAATTTCCATAACCTACCGACCTCACATGAAGATGAGTTTCCCATCTCGATAAAGAGTACTGGAACTCCCCCCCCCCCCCCCCCCCCCCCCAAGGCGACCTGTTCCACCGGTTTCCGCGGCGGGTCCCGCGTGACGGTTTAACCTCAACCCTGCTCGTCTGGCTTGAGCCTTGATTTCCCCGGACCCAGGGGAATGAGCTCCTCCCCTTATCTCGTTTCAGGAGCAGCTGCGACTAGGAGCGTTTTTGATTCCCCCTTGCACTTCGTACGGGTCCCTGTGGCGTACCCCTATCGGGGCTCCCCCCATTGAACGACATCACCCCATGGTTGGTTTCTCCCAGTGTGTTTCAATGCCCGATGCAGTCACTTCTATGTAGCCTTTGGAATGTGACCGGACCCCTCAGGCCCCGAGCCACCTCACCTTGACAACTCCCGGCCACTTTCCGGTAATCTGCCGCCGGTCGCAAAGGCAGTACTGCGAAACAGGTGCACACAGAGGAGCCCTTTTCACCTTCGCGTCTGGTGAGCGCCTTTTCCCCTTCCACCGGTCGGAACTCCCTTTCCATCTGCCCCCCCTATGTGAACGTCCCCCCGTTGCCAACCTTCCCCCTGCCCTGCCAGGCGTCGAGAAGATCTTTTAGCACACTTCTAAGAACAGGCTGGCGAGCCCGCTTGCCCCGCTCTTCCGGTACTTTTCGCCTCTTTCCCTTCCCCGACGGCGACCCCATGCCTCTCCGTCAGTGTCCTCTGGTTGTAACAACAGAGCCGGCATTCCCTACCCGAGGATCACCCAGGGCGAGGTAATAATATTTCAGGGGCGTTGCGGCCGTTTTTCCCTTTTTGACCCAGCAATATGTCCCCTCTCCTTTTCCCCCCTCAGTCTTTTTTCTTTGTTTGAGTTTGCATTTTCCCCGATACGTAAGGTGTTGGGCAATCCTTGAATGTAAGTAAGAACCAAGTTAACTCTCCAGGTTTCCACCCCCCTCACCCTCTACTTTGAGCTAGGTGTTCTCTAGTCTGCAGCTTTTGGTAACTCGCCGACCTCTTCCGTGATCATTGAGCCTCCCGGCGAATCGTTTAAATAAGGCCTGTGACACGTGGCCTTCCCCAGTGCCTCCGTCCCACAGCCCCCCTAGTTTTTAGATCCTTTTTTTAGCCAGTTTTCTGCTGTTAGGCCGATCTTTTTAGTTCCCCCATGCGGATTTGGCTTTCCTCTGTCTCAAAACGCAGGTGACAACGTCTTTTTCTCTCTCCCGATGCTTTGGTCCCCCCACCGGTGGCCCTCTTTCCCCTTTATGGTCTGTGAAAGTCACCGTTCTTCCCTTGTTCTTTTTTCGCGTGAGTCAATTGAACCCCCTCCCCCCCCCTTTGCAAACAGCATCCGTGCGTATAAAAGTGTTGCCACTTCTTTCATCCCTTTTTCTCCTTTGCCCCCCCCCTTCCGGTTCGCACCGGCCTCCCCCCCCCTCACCCCAACCGGCAGTTGCGAGAGCCCCCACAGAGTGATGGTAGCGTAACGAGATCCCCAAATGGAACCGTGGCACAAACACATTCCGTATTACGGTATTGTCTTTTTTGATTTGCTCCGGCTCCCCCTAGCATCGATTTCCAGCTTCCCCCCACCTGAAGGCATGCCGCCACGAGTGACAGTTTCTTTTTCATTCAGGCCGACCCTCCTATTGCGCTTCTTCCCTCTCCCGGCGAGCGGTTTATTATCTTGGCAAGATATTTGTGACTTCATTTCCTCCGCCCGATGGCGAAATCCTTATTCCCTTTGAAGATATTTCCCACTTGGTCGAGAAATCGGCGGCACTCGGCCATTTCGTTGTCGGTCAGTGTTTTGGCCTTAGAGGGTGACCCCCTTGGTTGAATGGGAAGCGAGAGAAGATGAGGTTCATTCCGCCGGGACTTCCACTCGTTCCCCCCCACCCCCTCCCTCTTCCGGCGTGACCGACAAAAAATCTTCTTTTTACATTGATTTGTTTTGTAATTCTGCAGTAGAGCGCTTCCCCCCCCCTCTCACCACCAGGAAGGAAGGTTTCTCGGACAATTCAGTACTGTAGGTTTGCCTGCTCGGCCGCATTTCGTGGCCACCGTGTTTCCTGGTTTACCATCCGGGTAGTGAGCAATTTGGACTTCTTTCTTTCGCGTCTTACGCAGGCCGTTTGGACCTTCATTGCTTCGAGAGAGGTTTCCCCAGCCAAGGTCTTGCACCCCTTTTTTCGCGGTCGTGGCCCCCTTTTTCGACCCCCGTGGCTTTTTTTTCCTCCTGACCCCTCCCTTTTGATGAGGCCTGGTTTTTCGAGCAGGGTGGGGTTTCTTTAATGCATGTTTTGTATTCTCTCATGACAAGACCGGTTTTCAGCTCGGGTGGCTTGTATTTAGTTCCCCCCCCCAACCCCACTTTCCCACCTCCCTCTGGGCTTGAGGATAGCCTTCCAGGTGCAAAAGGAGTTTTTCCTTTTCCAGTCCATTGGAAATGATGATCCCCGAATTGCCCCAGTGCCGATAGTTCTTCCAATCTTTTCCTCTCTCTTCTCTCGCCTCGTCGGCTCTAAGTCCTCCTTTCTCCCACTTTTTCCCTTTCCCTATCCCCCCGATTCGCACGGGCCATTGGCGGCCTCCAGCAAGCAATGAGGACATGCGTGTAGATTTGGTGTGTCAAGATTTATCTTCGGTTGATCTCTCTTCCCCCCCCCTCCTTTCCGTTTTTTTTGTTTCTTAGAGCACTCTGAGTTTCAGGTTTGTCCAACAACCTAAAGCGGCTTTTCGCTGTCCTCGTTGCTGGCCTGTCGCGCCTTTGGCCCGGAGTCCTCCTCCGAAATAGATGGTCTGCCTTTCTGACTGATTTCGACCTTTAGATCGAGCCTCCCTCCTGTAAATCTTTTGTCCTGAAGAGGTTCCCCCTTGTGCCAATTAGGAATATAAACTTCACTCTGTGGGGAATGCATACTTTTGCTGCGGTCGTCATTGTCCATTCCGCCCCCCCTCCCCCCCGCTTGGCCCCTGAGGGTGAAATTCAATACCCGCCACTCGATTGACAAGTCTCGGCAGAAGGGCGAGACATGATTTACTAAAAAAATGCGAAACCGCCTTCATCCACAGTGTGGTTTTCAATCGGCCCCCCCGCACTCAGTCTCCCCCCCCCCCCCCCTCTTACTCGTTTACGGTGCCAAGACGACATTTGCGCCGCGGGAGAGCGCCGCAGATATCACTCCCATTATGCTTTTATTCTGTGCGGCAGTGGACTTGGTGAAATCTCTCCTCCTTCTTCCTCCACACCTAAGGTCGAACTGATGCTTCTTTTTTTCCACCTTCCTCCTTTTGACCCAAATGTCGGACGAGCCGGTCCACCGCTCGCAGAGCAAAGCATTGACTACTCTCCCCCTAACAATTAGACCAGTTCTTGTCTTCTCGAAGGATTGCTTTTTGCTATGTGCTCCAAAACATCCTCTTCCCGCCGGCTGATTTTGGTTTTTTTTGTTCATCGGCTTTTGGTGCTCAAGCCGTGGATACTTACAGGTCACCCTGATACCGAAAGCAGGTCCAGCCCGTTCTGACAGTGCAATTTGGTCGCCAGCCCCCTCTGAATCCCACCCCAACCAATCCGCCTCTCATGAGCCTCCTTTTGAACCTCTACGGTCTCCGCTTGTTTTTTGATTTTCCCCCGGGACATCAATGCGTTTCCTTAGGCTTGAGACTGACTTCAAAACCGCATTTTCGGATTAAATCCGAGCTCGACCAGGCTTTTCTGGTCAAGAACTTCTGGGCCGCACTTTTCGGCGAACACTGACCCCAGTCATCAGACACTGCACTCTCGTTGGGGGACTTGTTCATTGTGTTTTTTCTTTCCTTCCGACCTCGATGCTCGGTCGCGGAGTAAACAAGAAAAATCTCCGTCAAAAACCTGTTGTGAACCGTTTTCCTTGTTCCGAGATCGGGTTTCCGCCCTATAACATAAGTCTTTTTTTCTGCTGTCTCCTGCTTGGGTTTCGATGGGAATTGATTGGCTGAACCGATCAGGCCCGCTCATTTATTAGACTCCCCATGCCGCCAAGGTTTCCTCTGACTTCTCTTCTGGTTTACCCTCCAGCTGGTCACAGGATTGCGAAAAGGCGGCCCCCGTTTATTCTCTTAGTTTTTTCTACCAGGCCGACACCTTCACCGTTGGTCCCCCAGGATCTTCTCGTGGGCGCTCTGTAAGTCCACCTTCGGACTTGGACACCAGCTGTTTGAGGAAAATGCTGACCTCCCCTTTACATTGTCGTACCCGCCACCGAATTCTTCCTTGTCTCCCCTTCTATACACGAGGATTCACTGAACGCTAGTGGTTTTAGGACTGGACACGGCGGGACATTTTCCCCCAAATGCAATGCATGAAGTCGCCCTTGCGGTCCTCCATTCATCCTTGCCCGAGGTAGCTCTTTTTTTCCAGTAAGTACCTCGACCCTAGCTACTTCGTCTTTGTTGGAGCTTTTGATGATTAATGTATGCTCACTTTTGCGCCCTGCATGCTCAAGGTGTTTCAACCCTTCCTTCCGGTATCTTGTCCCTCCAATGGCTAGATAAAAAGAATTCCTCGGGCCAGGGTCAGAAAGGATCTTTGCGCTGCATTTTCCCCCCCTGCACCCCTTCCTCTCAGGCCGAATTTCTTTCTCCAAGTCCCTTTCTCGGTCCCTTCTGGGTGATCCTCGTTTTATGGACGACTTGCGCGGGCGCTGTGGTTAAATTCAGTCATGACGTTTGCGGAGAGACGTTCCTGCGCAAACGAGATGCTCCAGGGTTGATTCACCCTCCTGACTTTCTTCTTTAATTTGCGCTCTTAGTGAATCAGTGAAAGGTGGCGAGTAACCATGACTTGATTTCATGAGTAGTGGAATCGACGTTTGCTGCGCTCACCTCACTTCGCTCCCTGTGCTCCATCTTGAATCCTCTTTCTAGTGAAGTTTTTTTTAAGCATGCGTTTTTTTGACGCCGTGCCGCTGCCTATTCCTGTCCCCATGCCGAGTGATGTTGGCTTGGATACCCCCTTCTCCCTGATTATGCGCGGAATTCACGATTAAACGGCTAATCCTCCCTGGGCATCTTTCCCCAGGTGGTCAACCCCACACCCCCCCCTTGCGTCGAACCCCACACACTTGCTCGTTCCACATTCCTCCACTCTCGTTACTTCACCCTTGCTCAACTCCCCTCGGCAAGTGCCAGAATCGCGCGCAATGCTATCTATTGATTTGACGAAAGATACTGCTTTGATCTTTCAGTCCCTCTCTTCCTGGACTCCCGGCTCAATCCCCCCCCACCAACCGAGCCCCCGGCTAAGGAAATGCCCTGAGGGACCCGCCGCGCTTTGTTTCCCCCCGGTTTTCCTTTTTGATTGCCTGAGACGCGCCCTTACGGAGATGGATGGCCTCGCCTAGTTCCCTGGCGGCCGGGCTTTGCTCGGGGTCAGTATGTGCCGTTACTTTGAAAGGCACAGGACGTTTTTTCTCCCTCTGATATTGTCACGCGTAAATGACAGTTCTGGACCACTTCGGCTAGTGCTCCGCCGGCCCTTTTTCCTCTGGCGTCCTTTCCTCTCGCTGATTGCAAGTAGAGGCTATTTCTCTACGAGATAAGTATTCTGCTATCCGCGCGTCTTTGAGTTCTATGATGAGCAGGTGATTCACCCAGGCAGCCCTGATCCCTGGTCTCCCCCCACCCCAGGGTTGACCGATTGAATGGTGTTCATACCATTTCAGCGCCGCATTCCAAACCCGCATCAACCTTCCGTTGGTTGTAGATTTTCCGGCCCGGACACCACGGCCCTCGCGTCTGACTGTCTGACAGCCCCCTGCGTTTTCCTTACTAGATCGGCGTTCCGCTCGTTCCTGACAGTCCACGGTGATCGAACCTTGCCCAATAAGAAAAGTTTTCGCGTCGAAGCGCACGACAGTGTTTGGGTACACTTCAGCGAGATTCGTTCCCCTTGCCGCCGTCCCCCTCCCTTACAAACCTCCCCCGTTTTTTTTCTGGGACCCCCTTTTTGTTGGCCCCCTCCCGACCGGAGACACTAAGTTAACCATTAAAAAGACGAACCCTCCCTCTCTTGACCTTGACAGCGTCCTCGTGTACCGATGCTCTTTCCGCGTGATGCCTGACCTTTCAAGTCTCCCCCCTTTCTCCAATTCGGGAAAACGGTTCAATGTAGAAAATGATAACACGAGGATACTAATCCCAATCCCACTCCCTTATCGATTCCGCCTACGATTCACGTTGTTGTTATTACTGCACGACGCCTCTTTCTTTTGAATGATTCCAAAGTTTACCTTCCCCTCTGTTTCCTTCGGACCCCCCCCTCTCGAGGCGTCCGTCAAACAGGAGTCAGGAAGTTCTTTTGACTTTTTTTTGATGCGTTGGTCTCTCTGAGTCAGATGTGACTTCTATTCTTTTGACCTCCTTTCTGATGGTGTGAGTTGTCCTCTTCCCCTGTTCTCCTCTTCCTTATCCCCTTTACCTGGGGTGAACGGCTCTCTTTCCTCCTCTGTGTTGAGAGAGATTCACTTAAACCAACGGAGTACACCGGTTTTCTTTACTCCGATCACCGTTCCCGGAAACTCACCCCCAACAATCCCTTGCCTTTTCAACCCTCACCTCGCTGTCCCCCTTTTCTCCCTGACTAGGTTCAGCCGCTCAAACAATCAGACTCCGTCATAAGTTCACGGCCCCCGCTTGCGCGCTTGGTACTTATGAGAGCGTTTACACCTTTTCCAGGCGAGATAAACTACTCTTCTTGCAGTAATAACAACAACTTTCCCCCCTGTACCGCCTCCTCGATAAGGTCTTTCTTTTTCTAGTCAAGAGGGTGGTCTTTCATGGATTCTGTGAAATTACCACCAGTCACAGTGGAGAAGCGAGATAACTTTTCTTAATCATTCACGCGCATCGGTACATCCCGGTTGCCGTTCGGTGGAACTCCGCTTTTCGGTGGTCGCTGGTTCCTTCCCTGTTACGTAGGGATTTCATTTCTCTTCGTTGGCAACAAACCAACATCCCTTTCGAAAACCCGGGCGGGCTCGTTCCCCCTCCGGGGCCCTGATGCCTATAGATTTTGAACTAAAGCACAAGGACCTGCGCTTCTTCGCGCACGGTTCTTCTTGTGCTATCGAGCACAAGGTCCGTTTTCCTACAACGGGATCGAGTGCCGCAGATCTCGTTGAACCACTTAATCGCCTGTTCGAAGACATTCCATACTAGAGTTTTGTTTTCAAGGCCAGATGCGACGCTACACCCGTCCCAATACGAAGGTGAGCTCGGTTTTACTGCTTGCTATCAGTGCCTAGCACCCAGGTATCTGGGTGCGCCAGGTATCTGTCCGTTTTTGAATCAAAGGCTCATAGAAACCAGGTGCGTCTTCTCCCCCCTCTTTGAACTTTCTCTTGAACCAGGGAGAGTCCCCTGAAGAAGCTTTAGTTTTTTCCCTCTAGGCGTCTCTCGAGCGGCCCTTCCCCTTGTCCAACAAAGATTTTTGGCGTGGTCCATCCTGGAATTTTTTGACCGCGCACTACTCCAGCAGAGCCAGTTCGAGTACTGATTTTTAATTCATCGCGAACATTATGGATCATCCCCGACGACATGAGCTCTTCGATCTCCATCTCGATTCTTCCAGTCGTCTCCCCAGGCACCCCCCTTAGTTCACCACCGTTTTAAAAACATTGAGGCGGGTAAGGACTTGACTTTTTAGAGCAGGCTAGTGTGTAGTTTCTTTACGCCATGCGTCCCCCGAGCGTGGAATGAACCTCCCCCTAAATCCCCGTATCTTTCAGGTCTTTGCCGCTCATTCCTCCGAGCAGGTCATGTCTTCTGGCCAAACCGTTCCCTCCATTGTAGTAACTCTCGGGATGTAACTACACCCCTTGGTTGTTTTCTCCCTCGGTTGTTCCCAATGTTGGACCCCCGCACGCAAGGCCGATTATTGGGTAATATTTGACTTCGCGACATACGCGCTCGGAGGCCCAAAACGCCACCCCCTTTCTTCACCCTGCATTGATCCTCTCCCGCTTCCGGTCGTCGCCCCAGTATGCCCCAGAAAGGGAACAGTTTTTTTTCCCTTCCGCTTCCGTACCTTTACTCGAGACTTTTCTGGTGAGCTTCGCGTGCAACGGTCATCCTCCAGAGCCCCCCAGCTCAACAAAAGGTGCCAACACTCCTTCTGCCGCCGTCGTTCCCCGATAAGCTCGTATGTAAACATTCTCAGAAAGTCTCCTCCTTTCGGCCCGCATTCTCCAAGATTAGGTCAATTGTGTCTTCCAGGCGCGGCCGCATTTGGCTCCCCCAGTCCGTGGAATGATTTTTTAACCACAGCGTCCCCCTCTCCCCTCGATAAAAGCTTTGATCACCCATGCAGTCCTGCTCCGAACTTTCCCCCCTTTTCGGGGGGAGAGGCGGGTGCAGGTGAGTAAAGGGCATATGCTTCTCCGTTTCGGTCACCTCTTCCTTCGGTTGAGCCTTATCTAGAGCCTTTTGTCCAATATCCAGAAAGCATTGCTACCTTAGACATGTTAACCCAAGTGAGACCCTTCTTCAGTTGCCTTCCCACCGCAATTGGCTCGTGTGTCCGAGGATTCCGTCCTTAGCCCCGATGAAGATGCTTCAATTGATGCCAGAAGCTACTTACTTTTTTCCCTCATTCCTTTTTGAGTCCCACACGATGCCTTTGCCATTCATACGCCCCACTCACTGTGAGAGCCCGTTTAGAGGAAGCGAGGCGATTACGGTTTTTTCTACCAATCGGATGGTCGTACGCCTCTTTCTTCAACAAGGAACAGCTGGTTCACCGTTCGAAGGTTTCCTCGTTTTTGTCGCCCCAGAGCAAAGATTTTTTTTTTTTTCCCTTTGTTGTTAAGATTGTAGTTTTTCTGAAAGTTTTCCAAGAGGCAGTTTCGCTGCCTTGTGCAATTGAAACTTTGCAACCAGCATCCGACCGAATTTTCTCAATTGGCCGTTTTCCCAATTAGCGGTCCTTCTCGGTCGCACCCTTTCGCCCCATAAAAAACCACCTACGTTGACCTTATAACCGCATCCCCAACAGATGGGCTGTAGGGTAGTTACACCGAGTATGCACACCGGACCCCCATTGGAAACCCCCCCCGGCCCGTCTTACTTTTATTACTGTTGTTGATGGCTCCAGTTAGTTCCAATCATCTGGTCTCCGCAAAAGATGAACGGAGGCCCAGCAACCTAGAGTTTCATTTTTTTTTTTCTTCCTTGTGGGCACTCCTGCTGCCATGAGATTTTTTCTTGATTGCCGCGGTGAGCCTTTTTTGAGTTTGATTTGTGCACACCGTCTGGGTGGAAGTATCTCTTATGGCGACTTCTATTCGTGACGATATTCAACCCCTGGAGGGGAGAAATTCGCTTTTCCCCCCCTTCGGCCATCTTCAGGGCGAGTTATTTGATGAGCGGGCTTGAAGAAAGGTGAAGTTCATTCCCTGAGGGAAAAGCTTGCTGGTGGATAGGCCTCCGGGAAGTTCACGCGTTTTGATGGCATACCCCCCTCCCCCGATAGCAGTAAAACTCACAGCTGTAAGATTGTGTTTGAATCACATCTCTAGGTATTTTTCATTCCTCCCGCAACATCTATTAATGAGGTTGTTAGTCAATCTCGCTGGCTCCTTGAGGAGGAGGTTGCCTTTTATCGGACTTTTATGCTTGTGGACGTCGTCATGGTTCCATACAATTCACGTGAAAAAGGCGCGAATGATCCTCTCTTTCGCCGTCCTTTGCCGCCCGGCCGTTGAAACCCTCCCCCCTTTTTTTTGCTTTTTCCCCCCTCGCTGTGTGTTCGCTGCGACCAGTAGGTGCAAAGCCCCAGATATCGAGGGTGGGGTCTGGAAACATTGGGTGGTTGGATATTTGGACCCACAGCTTTGATGAAGGCCTGGGGTTTCTCCTGGTGGGTTTTCCCTAGTTATAGTCGTATTTCCCCCGACCGGGGAGTCAATGTTGGCGGGTATGTTATTTCCCGATCCCTTGAACTCCCGACCGTGGTTTGGTCGGATATACGTTTCCCCCGACCATTGCAAGTTGATTGTTTCACGTGCCCACCTGAAATTAGACACAAGAATGCCCTTTTTGCACATCGTCGGCATCGTTAAGACAGGTTCTCGATGATAGTCGTTCCCATTCCGAAGCTCCATGCGTGCGTTCGGATTCCATGCTGTTTCAAAAAAAAAAAAACAGGCCCCCCTGGCGAGAGACAATTGCCCGAGGACTCTCCCCGCGCGTTTCGCGGGTGTTGACCGCTTCAACCTGGTTCGTTCTCTGATATCACTTTCCCTCTTTTGTTGTTGTTTCGTTCCGAAACGACGCTTTCTTGAAGCGGTCACACCCAGCGAAACGCTTTATTTAGTTTGCATTCCTTTTGCTGGCCTTTGCGTAAATGTCGCATGGGACTTTTAGTTAATCCTCCCATCCTGACGATGATTGCGAGTTTCCTGGCTGAGCGTAGCCCCGAGCATCGAGCCTTCACGATTGTTTTGACGACAGGTTCCCCCGGGAATTCGTGAGGCTTATCACCTCTTACCCCGCATGGCACGTCCCCTCACCTTTTGCACCTGCGGTCGACGGGACCACGACCATCACGTTCTTTTTCTTCCCTGGGGATCTACCCCCTCCATACCCGCCAACCCCTCCTTTTAAATTTTCCGGTCCCCCCCGTCCTCCCTTCCATGTACATTTATTAAAAGCCCCACCCTGCGGCTCGGACCCACCAGGCGAGTTTCCCCATTTTTTCCACCCAGCCACACCCCTTTTTTTTCTCACATGCCCCCCATTGAAGCTCGGCGAAATGGGCTGCCGCTGCTACCCAGCGCTCGCCCCTGCGGTCAAACTGAGGTTTTTATGGGCGGCAGTCCTCAATATCTCGTACTCCCTTCTACAAATTGTTGACATGATTTTGGTGAACCCGGAAACGACCTTTCCACACCTAAGAGTCAGGTTCCCCCCCGTCTCGCCCGAGTCCCAAAGGGCGAGCTGCCCCCTCCTCTCCTTCATCTTTTTGACTTTTTCTGAGGAAGGTTCCAGCGGGCATTCTTCTTTATCGGTGACCCCCACAACACACTACTGACATGATTTTTTTTTAGTCCCGATCGGCCGCATGACCCCATTTCCCTCCTGTTGAACTTCCTGCTTTCTCCAACCAGTCCATTCCTGTCAGCGCTCAGTGCCGTAATTTGTAGTGAAAGCCCGCGCAGAAACACTTTCCTCTAAACCGCACCCAAACCTTGCCCGAAATTGGGCGACGCGCATTTGTCTCCCGGCCCGGTTTGTGTTAATATAGTAAAGGAATAAGACTGTCCGTTTAGCCATACGGATTATACCCCCTCTCCCCCTTTGCGTATCCAAGATCACAACGGCTTCTCAGTATTAGCAACAGCTTCTTTTGACGAAAGGAGGCAGCCGGAATGAAACTGCCTCGATGCAATGTCCGTTTTCTTTTCATGTGGGTTGATTTTTCACTTTTTTAACTTTAGGACCGGTTATCTTCTCCTCCCCCTCACAATACCGTCATCGGGTAACACGGTGTTGTGCAAAACCCTGGTTCCTCGCTCCCCCTGGTTACACGCCTTAGCAGATGGTGTTTGATGTCTCGACAAATGGTGGGTGAGGGTTTTGCTTTTTTTGCGACTCTCAGGGCATGATGTGGAACCTCCCTTGAACCTGTTGCCCGCACGTATGACTGGTGCCCCCGAAAGGATTCGACTCCGCGGCAGGCAAAGCCTCGGCGGTGGTCCTTTCCCCTCCTCCCCATTCTTTTTTTACCCCAGGTGCTTTTTGGCGCGTAAATCGGACGGGCAAACGCTTTACCTTTTTTCTAGGCGTCAACCCGCATGGCCCCTCAACAGAATTATGTCCGCTTACTACTTCTACAACGCGGATCTCGCCCGCTCCTGTGGCTTCTTTCCTTCCTACGGCATCGTTGGTTTTGACACACCGGCAAATGTAAACTGAAGTGCCCCGTTAGTGTCATCAAAGCTTTTTTTTTAATGAGGCTTTCTCCCTTACGCGACCCCTCTTCCCCTCTGCCAGTTCTTTGCGTTGGGAGGCCGTACCTGAGTTTGTATTCCCATTTGTCTGTACCCCTCAGGTACCTTGTGCCCACAGGCGGTCTTAGTCTCTTGATCCAATGCCCTCTATATAAGCCCCCCCCTTCCATAGGGACTTTTCCTCCGACGTTCCTGCTATTTCTTTGTTCAACCGTAAAACGGTACTAGCCGGACAAGCGGCATGTGCGCAGTTCATCGTTCCCGGCTTCTGGTGTTCTCGAGGGAGTATTGCCGCGGCGATGTTTACCAAATCATTCCCTGTCTCTCCTTTCCCCCTCGGCTTCTCCGTTCGGCAGCTAAAGTACCGTGAAGATCTGGAGCAAAGCTGCGCCCTTGCTTTTTTGGGAGAGAAGTTTCGGAGCTGATCGAAAGCGCGCATCTGATGTGGTCCCCCCTATTTCATCTGTGTCCCGAGTATTCGTTATCATTTGACGTGACCGAGGGTACTTTTTTGCGAGTAAGGTGCGAAGGACCCTCGTTGTGCCGTTTTCTCAGTACTGTCCCCGGTCGACGACACGTCGGCTGTCCTATCTTTCCGTACCATTCAGCTTGGCCTCTTGAGTTTTTTTACTTTTCGTGAGATCGCGCGGAATATCAAGTCCAGGGCCTACCGCTGTTGGCATAAGGTGGTCCCCCCCGTTTTAAACCCAACTTCCGACCCACCACCTTTGATGCGTCCCATGGCATACAAATATGCGTCTTCAAAAGGGAGAACAAGTACTTCTTGCAAGTGACAGAGACTTCTTCCTGCTCGCTTGCTTCGCATGCCGAGAACGCTATGAAGGAGTGTGAGTTTCAGTACACTATGCGGACGCTCCTTTTCTTTTCCCCGCCCACACTGAAAGGTTAATCGATATGCCCGCGTACCTCTCGTCACCCCTTGGTTTCCCCCTGGTTTTCCCTTTTGTTTCTGCCTGGGACGCTGTACTAACTTGAGATGTTTTCTTCAATTTCTTCAATGGCGCCCTGGCGGGGAGAAGTTTTATGTCCGGCCGCTAATGCCGTCAGGTCACATCTCTTCTCGATGATATGTCTTTGAGTCTCTGCCCGTGCTTGAAAACGTCGACGCTCTTCTGTTCGCGGCTTCACCCGGAGATGAGAGGAGAATCAGAGGCTGACCCGCTTCGCCGTTTCTCTCTTCCTTTACGAGCTCCAGTCCTTTCCGGCGGAATATCCTCGTCGGTGATCTATTCGAATCTGGGATTACCCCCCGGCCCTCAATACCTTTAGAACCCTAAGTGTGTTGACCGCTTAGGATGTTCATCGGTCCCGAACATCCGCCGCAGGTTATCCACAAAGCGCTTAACACTCCTTTTGATTCGTCTCTTGGCGCCTTTTGCCAACACGACTAGCGCTGTCTGCAGAACCAGTCTTAATGTTCAAAAAGAGACTTCCTTTTTCTCCCCCCCCTCTTCCGTTCTTTCCTCCCTTTCACGGTGCCCGAAGCTAGCACACTAAAGGTAGCTGTCAAAGAAGTGTGTGGCTTTTTCTTAAGCCCCTTTGCTCGCCAACCTTAGAACCCCCCCCTTTTTCTTTCCCCGATGGGTTTTTGCCACTCCCTAGAAGGAAGAACAATACTTCCCATAACTCAAAAGCTCACATGACATACAGTACCAATACCGCCGCACATTCTTGTACCCGTTTAGTTTTCACTTTTCTTGCCTGAAATGCCCCCTTTTTCTTTCGCCCCATTCTTTACCGGGGGCCCGCATGTCCCTCTCCTATAAAACAATGTAATCGATCCCCAATCCAAAGCACTGATTCTAGTGGATGAAGCGAAAGGTGTTACTGACGACGCGAGCTAGTATCTTTCCTTCTGGGAAAAAACCGTGGAACATTTCATTTTCCCCCTTCTTTTCTTTACTTCTCTCTGCCCGCTCTCTTCCTTGAACGGTCGTAGCGATGGTCTCTTTTTTTCTTTGACTGCGAGGAAGTCCTCCTTTCAAGCGAGTATGTGACAGCACGGAGTGTGCGTTTGGCCGCTGACGGTGATCTGAATGTCGGTTCACCTTTTCTCCCTTGGGTGGCCGTTTCGATTTCCTTTCTCTCCCTCCTGTTTGGTTGCTATAGATTATCGAAACGCCACCCACCGGCTTCAAGAGAAATTTAGCACCCGATCCCCCAAAAAATCAGGGAGCTAATCCCGCTGGTCAAAAAGGGGACCCGTTTCCCGTCCTTTTCACACCCCATATCCCTTCCGGACCCCCCTTTCCCGTCTTTCTTCGCTTCCCGCCCTCCTCCCCTCGAGTCAGGTTCCTTTGTTGCCACCTAAGGCTTATATTTGCACTTCCCTTTTTTCACAACGTTCGTCATGGACTCAGAGGGCGGAGGTGGGATGCGGGGGAGCTCCATTTTTTCCCTGCGGACCCCCCTTTTGTCCCTCCTTTTTGCGTCTCCGCGCCGCATTTCCCGCAATTCAAAAACTCTCACGTTCAAACTGAAGGTGAGCGGGTTGGAACGAGATGTAGAGTTTCCTTTTTTTGGAAGGTCCGACTTTTTTTTCCTTTTCAGTCTAGTTTTTTCTCTTCACCCCCCCCCCCCCCCCCCTCTGGTTCCAAGAAACCCGGAGGTTCTTTTTCTCTCCCAGTGCATGCGATCTCGGCATCCCCTCCCACGGACCCTTCTTGAGCGCAAACATAAACACCCACCCCCAACACAACAAACTTTCCTCCTTTGCCTCATTTTCCTGTCACCGTGAATTTTCCTCCCTGCTCTGAGAAATCCGACTCTCTGTACACCTAATAGCATGTTCTTAAGCCATCCTCCTCAGGCCGTGGTTCCACTTTGCAAGAGACGACGCTACACCCGGCTCTCAGGTGCTGCGTTTGTTTTCATTTTCTTCTTCCGGCCCCCCTTCACCTCCTGCCATCTTTTTTCAAAAATAGTTTTTTCCCCATTTATCGTAGTGGATTCCTGGTTTTAAATCCAAGGATATTAACAACCCCCCCTCAGCGAGGAATTCCCCTTCCCCCCCTCACAATAATGAGTCTTTAATGCCTCTCCCTCCCGAAGTTTCGTCATAAGGAGGATTGCGCCCGAGCGCAAGTTTCGACACAACCTGCTCGGAAGTGGGAACTGGGCAAGTGAGAACTCAAGATCATCCGAGGTAAATGCTCTCCAGGTTCATGACTTTCCCTTAATCCCGAACCGTTCCCATACTGGAATGCTAACCGAAGCAGAATGAATATCGAGATTATCCCATTCTTTAAAGCGTGAGAAGGCGTTTTCTAACCGAGGGCACACCACGCGGGAGGTTTCGCGGGCATTTTTCTCCCTTCCCCCCCCTGCTCGTTTTTTCTTGATTGACTCCTTAGTAAAGCAACTGGGACTGAACCCCCCTACATTCAAGTATTATTTTAGGCAGCTCCCGGCCATGCGCGCCCCCGTTTTCTTTTTCTTCCCCTTCAGACTTCCGTTCTCCCCTTGGGGACTAACGGTTTCTGCCTGGCGACTCCCCTTGTTGTTCCGCCTGTGTCCAATGTGTTTTGTCCACGATGACAGCAAGCGATGTAGCCCCGATCGGTGATATTTCCAGCTCAACCCTCATCTTCTCAAAAGCCCCCTGATTCCCCCCCTCTTCATTGACCTGATCCAGGAAGGAAGTAGTCTCACCCAGACTACGAGAACCCGGGCAACAAAGTTGCTTCACTCGCAGTCTTGTGAGCCCTTCTTCACTTTTTCTTTCCCGCCGTCCCTCCGCACAAGCTTACCTTTCAAATCCCCCGTGAAAACGCGAGACCATCGTTTGATCAGCTCCGGCGAATTATAAGAAAGGAGGCCGCAGGTTGCGCCTTGCCTCCTCTTTCCTCCCAGGTACTTTTTCTCTCGCCACCTTCCCTCGTGCCCTGCAAGGCAGATCATCCGGGAAGGCGAGCACGCGGCACCTTACCCCGGACCCAGAAGTCCTGCAGGACTTGACGCACATCCTTCCGTTTCCCGGCTCTTCGGGTTTCCGGATTTACACGCAATATCTTAAAGTCGCCCTTCAAGAGAAGTGACTGTTTAGATATAATGCTTATCAGATCCCACGTAACAGCCCTTTTTTGTTTCACTTAAGCCTTCATTTACGCACAAAAGTTTACTCAAGTTCAGGTTTTAAGGACCTACTAAAAGTCTAAGATAGGTGTCATTGACTTATTGGAGAAATAGCTTTGACGATGCCGACTTATGCCGCCGAACAGGGATCTCCTTTTTCACTCCTCTTGTTTTATTTTTTCCCCCCAGACGTATTCCAGTGCCTCCCACTGCTGCGATCCCCAGCGTTTGCCTATTCCTTAGTGTGTAGTTAGAAAGAGGATTTCTTCGCCTCGTCTCAAAACGGACAGTTTCCCTTGACGGTTTCCTCTTTTTCAAGAGCTATCCCTTTTGCCCCCCCCTTTCCGATTCTGGTTCCCTCCCGCAGAGGCATGTGTAGTGCGCCCATTTAAAGAATGTCCTTAGCACCAGAAGTGACTCACCTTGCCCAGTGCTCTCCTCCTTCGCGGCCCCCCTATCGGTTTCTCCCCCCCCCTTTCCTCCCACTACACCACAAGCAGTGGAGACCGGAACCACCCCCAGTGCTGGGAAGTTTTGTTTTTTTGGTCCTTCCGAGATTGTCAGTTCCCCGGTTTCACCCACCACATTTTGCCCCCGTATTACCTTGTATTTTTTTTTTTTTCCTGGATACCGGCTACCTCTTCAGCTCGGTCAATAAACACGATGAACGTTGCGATGCGGACGAACATCTCTTTGACCCTTTCCCAGTGTGACGTTAAGGTTTACATGACCTTTTCCTAACTCCGGCGAGCCGGTTGACGGTTGCTTGCGCCTTTTTTGACGATTTAGTCCGCCCCAGATGTACAGAATCTATTCCCCCCGTTCACGACAACCACACGGGGGGAGACCTGCGTGTCCCCGTCTCCCACACGTTCCTTCTCCGATATACTTTTAAGTTTCTGATGCGCGGTGAAGCCAGACAAAGGTTTTCAGCCGCCCTTCCCTTTTTCTCGATTTCTATTTTTTGATTTCCGACTTCCTTTAAAGGAGGATTAAGACCCGGCTTGGAAAGCACCCAAAATCTCCTCTTTCGATTTCTTTTTTTTCATCCCCACGCCGTATTGATTCAGATTGACTTCCTACCTCCCCCCCCCAGTACGCTCCGGCTGAGTAGGAATCTAGCCCTTTTTACTTCTTCGGTGTCCTTGATAGGCCTTCCTGCTTTGAACTGGTAGTATTTTCCCAACTCCCTTCCAGGTCGAACCTGGCATTGATTCTCGCTTTTCGCAGTCGGTTTTTCAGTTCAACTTCCCTGTGCTCTTTGATTTAGCGCGGGGGTTTTTCTACCGGAGCAAATGTAGGCCCAGACCCAAGCTTCTATCGGGTTAGGGTTAGGCACCCGTGCGTTGCTTCCTTTTGCATTTCCCCCATCCTCTTGTGATGAAGGCTGGGTCTCAGCCTGTGTGTATTTTTTAACATGGATGGAGTCCCACTTGAGAATGTCCCGGCTTGTAATATATGTTTTTTGTTATAGCTGAAATCCTTGACCTCCCGACCGGAGGTGGGAAGGATTTCGCCCGGCGCCCGGCCAGGTTTTTCAAGGTTTTTACTTTACATTGCCTTATGAAATGATTGATAATCCGTTTGAACCTCTTCTTTAGGAACTTCCTAAATAGATTGAGGCTGCTAGTCGGCCCAGAGACTTTTGTTCTCCAATCGGCCTTGGATTTTCCCACTTCTCCCGGTCCCCTTTTTCCCTCCGCAAGGCCCGTCCCCAATCTCCCTAGCAACCCCGCCTCTTTTTTTTTGGTGGTGGACCGCTTACCACGCGCTTTTTTTTATTTTCCTTTTACCTCCTATGTTGCTCAGAGATCACCGACTAGGTTTTTCCTCGGTCCACCCCCTGCACCCTCCCTTTTTGTGGTGAGCAAGTTATGGCAATTGTTAAAGATCAATGGTCCGTGCGCTAATCAGAAAGAGCCCCGATGGGAGCCGCGTCTGATTTGCTCGACCCTGAGCATACGCTCCCTCTCTTTCCCCGATGCCGTACGATTAGGTTCATTGTCACTTGTTCTAACCCACATTAATCCTGGCCCCTTCCCCGAATTTTCAACCACCCGCGCCTTTTGTCCCTGGAATCCTTCCCGAATACTGTTTTTTTCTTCCGATATTGACACCAATTACCGAAACCCCGAGATTTTCCCCAGTCAATTTCTTCGATCCGGGCATCCATGCATTTACCAAGAAAGGATTGCTACCTTAATTAACGAGTGGTCAGAGACAACCACTCATAAGGGGTTCACCACCGTTAAAACACTCTCTACCTTTTTTTCAAGGTTCCCCCTGAATTTTTTTTCGTAGAACAGCCCGATCCCCACTTTCTAACATGGGCTTCCCTTCCCCCTTGGCCGTTCCCAGGACGTTCTCCGACTCCCTCGCCTAATCTTTCTCACTTTTTTTTTTCTCCCTTCTTTCCTTGCAGAACCAGTACGGACCTGAAAGAAGGACTGCGATGAAACCACGTCCCTCTTCAAGAGAGATTTTCCCCTACCTCCCCTGTTCATCGAATGTCGTGAGGAGGAAGCCCTACTCCCTACTTTGATTTTTTCTTTCCCACACCCTATGCCCCCTGCTGCTTGATGGGTTAGATAGGCGGTGGATTCCCACGCAGTGCCCTTTCTTGGTCAAATGTCCTCACTCTTGCAAGGCTTTAACGACGATATGTTGACGGTTCCAACCCCTTTTCCCCTCACTCCCTCTGCATAAATACTCCTATCGCACATACTTTAACGGACGAGAGCAGGTCTACCCGGTGTTGACTATCCCCGTCCCGTATCCTCTCGATGTACCGGCCTTTCGCCCCCCCCCTTAACAAAGAGTGAGCAAGATCCTAGGCGTCGGCAGTCAATTTTCTTTTTCGCCTCCTCTTTGCCAATGGTCCTCCCAACTTCACTCGAGTTGTGGAAATTCGCTTTTCATAGTTTGATTGCACCTCGTTTTGTCGCAGCCACACCAGCAACCCGACTCATACTTTTTTCACCTTTGTTTTCTTCCCCAACCCGGCTTTGTAAGAGATCGGGGCGAACCAGCATTTTGGTTTTTTTTTCGTAGACCCCCCCTGCGTTTGGTATGGATGCATTTTCGATCCTACTTTTCACGCGCATTTTTGATCAATGGTGGTTATCCTTACGTGCGTTGGGTGAAAGTCTTCATATTGCGTCCCCGGCGGCCAATTCCACTTCCTTGGGTCCTTTTTTCACCTTTCCCATCGTCAAATTTGTTTTTAACAAGTGCGCGCGTGAGGAAACTTTAAATGACTCTTTTTCCTTTCAGCGCGACGCCATCCTCCCTGTTTTCCCTTTTAACAAGTCTTCTTGCCCCCATAGCTTAATCCCTTCTACAAGATATAAAGATGTGGCGTGTGGACCCGCACGGCATAGTGGGATCAAAAAGGAATGTCTTCCACTTGAAGTAGTTTCCCCGTGCGGGTTTTCAATACCTTCCCCCCGGCTAGATAGTTGTTTAAACCCTGAAAATCCCTTACCAACGATCTCAGTATGCGTGGGAGTCTCCCCTGCTTATACTTTTTGTTTGCACGGCTATCGGCAAGGCATGACTTTCTCTTTCTCCAAATAGTTACGTTCTCCACCCCGTTTCCCCTTTTCCCTGTTCTGACCTTTTCGGCATAACTAGGCTCCCCTGCCCCGACGTTTGTTATAAATTTCCTCCCGTGCTTCCCTCTTATTCCGCTGCCTTTCTATTTGGTCTTCAGTCATCGCAATTGCGGCCCCCCCTTTCCGCGCATTCCCCTTGGCGACCTAAATTCCATTTGGCTCGCCCCCTTGGGCTGGAATTAGTTTTTTTGATAGGAATCCAGGGTGACACCAGTTTCCCTTTCGCCTGGTTCCCTCTCTTTCCTTCCTGACCCGTTGTATCACCTCCCAGTGTCGTTTTTTTAGATTTCTAAGACAAGTGCTGAATCCCTCCTCCCTCTCCGGGTTTAACTGATGCTTTCTCTCCTTTTTGGTTGCCTTTCCTTTAGACATCTAGGCATTCCCGGGTTCAAACGATGCATTGCGGGCTCGCTGGGAACACGTCCTCCCCCCCCCACTGTTCATGTCTTTCCCCATTTCCCTTCCCTCTCTTTTCCTTTCAAACCGTTCCTCCCCCCTACCTTATGTTACTGCAGATCTTCGAAAGATATATTAGCTTCAAGACCTTCTTCTATTGGTAGTCTACCCTCTCCCCCTTTTGCCTAAGAAATTTTTTTGCTCCCTTTCCCTCCGATCACGTTTGTGAACCGTTTTTCCTCAGTTTTCTTCATTTTCTCCCCCTTAAGGAATTCGGAACTTAGCTTTGGCGGTTTTGGTGTGAGCACAGTATGTGCCGGCTTCCTTTAAGTAATGAAATCTCTCTTCGACCGTGATCCCCCTTGTTACCTTCCATTTCTTCCCCCAATGTGACGGCCTTCCGGCTGAGAATAGTCATCTGATTCTTCTTTTGCTCTGCGCTTTTATCCCGAGTCTTTTTTTCCTCCTCTTTATTTTTTTTATTCGAAGCTTTCATCCATGAATCACTCCCTTAGTTCTCCATACGGGGTCTTGTTTTGATCTTTCTTTTCGGAATTATCTCAGCGCAGTCCAAACACAACGCTCTCACCTTCGTATTCCTGGTGTCGGTCTCATTGACGTCCCTGCCTTCCTGCTGTCCACGGCATGAACAAGTTTTCTCGAATCCTTTCTTCACAGTCCTTAACCGGTGCGATCTCGCCTACTCACGGGTTCTTCGAATCTCAAGAGTGTTTAGAGAGAGCACCAATGTGTGAAACAGGCTCTGTTTTTTTTTTTCCCCCTCCTCTCTCCTGCGCCACCCCTCCTTTTCCCCTATTCACCATGCCGCCACATGACATCGCGGTTCCACAGACAGTCTTTTAAAGGCTTTTAGGTTAGTGCCGAATTCCTCGAGCCACCCAAACTTTCTCCCCCCCTTTTTCTAATTACTCCCCCCTTCTCCCCCCCAGGTTATCCTCCTTCGCGAGTCGAAGTTTTTTTATTAGCCTCGAGATCATGCCCAGTGTTCACCGTTTTTTTCCACGCCTGGGATTGCTCTAACGGCGCGAGAGGCTTCCCCCTGCAGGACTCGGTCTTCTTTCTTTGATATCTTCTCTCCTCTTATTTCCTCTCACGTTTGAACTCTCTATGTGGAATTCCTGAGATTGACTAGGTTTCTTTCTAAAGATTGGTGG